>Ga0153957_100677_pt1 | contig 9721 bp, 14 predicted proteins | sample TSFL041MetaG_FD_104745 | JGI IMG/M metagenome (GOLD analysis project Ga0153957, IMG submission 104745) | Attine ant fungus gardens microbial communities from Florida, USA - TSFL041 MetaG | ecosystem: Host-associated > Fungi > Mycelium > Unclassified | place: USA: Florida, Wekiwa Springs... | reverse complement strand
GTTAGAGTCCTCGCTAAATTGTGTACGCTACTTATACATGCCCGATTGTTTGTCCTTATTTACTGATCCGACTGGAAACGGAAGGCAATTCATGACACAAGTCCCCTTGAAGCCTAGGGCCCGGCTATGTCGTAGTGGTCGTTGGTCGCGATGACCAGCATACCGAGGGCGAGTGTGGAGTAAAGGAAAAGTGGGTGTAGGGTTTGTGAAGAACGGTACAGATGGAGTGGAATCGAGTTCTAATGTGATAATGACAAGCTTTAGTCGAGACGACCGACTTATCACACTCAACGTTATGAGAGAACGAAGAGAACTTGATGGAGTCTCTTGGTGGATTGTGCTACCTACTTATACACTTTTCTTATTTGTCTATGTGTACGCTTAAGTAACTACTGAACCTTCCAGAAGATTCCATCATGTGACTTGTCATGTGACCTTCTTATCTTATCTTATCTCCCTTTTCTATTTTTAGAACCCTTTGTCTAGTCCGTCTAAGAATAGCTCTTGTTCTTCCCATCCCTCCAACCATACTATCTTTGGTTCTGGCAGGCGATTTATGACATGAGTTCTCTTTGTCTACTCTGACTTAGAGTTGGGAGCTGCCTATCTGAGTTACTTGGGTGACCATTCCTTACAAGTTCTGAGTTGAGAATATTCTTTTAAAGTATGTGTTCCTCTCACACTGTAATAGTCTTCACCAATTCCCAGTCTAGCTATACTGGTTTATTGTTGATCCAGTAGTACAGCCATAGATCTGGCTGTAGTTTGAGGTACTTTACTAAAATTTCCCTTAGCTTTGTTATTCACTAAGTTAGTTCCTCCTTGTTTAATTATCTACCTTCCAATACTCAAATTACTAGTTATTAAAGTAGAAGTCAGGATGTAGAGATCAGGTGCTCACCAACATCACAACTTCCCTTGACGAGCACCCTCCTTCACTACTCCTCTGACAATAATACCCCCTCTATTGTTGTCATCTCCATTTATTGTTTGATCAAACTTTTTCTTTTGTTATTTGAATTGTCTCTTTTGTTTATTGTTTGTCAGATGTTTTATTGTACTACTAGTAGTGGCCTGACTAATGGTAGCTAGAGAGTATTTAAGAAGTCTTTTGTAATAGAAATAGTGCAGCAAAATACAGGAGCAGTTTACTATCTCATCTCTCTCAACTTTATAATAGGTCAGTAGCCAACGACGGACAGACGCTGTCATGCTCGCAAAACAAGTTATCCTTGATATAATAACAGAATCCCTTATCATCACAGGACCTGACATAGTATATATACCAAGTCTGAAAAAGATGTCAACAGAACACAGACTACAATGTAATTTTACAGATTTGGAAATCAGGAGTTCTACTTGAAAAGGAGAATAATTAATTAATTAAAATAAATCCAAAAATCATGTATATAACACTTATCAATTAATGTAGATCTAGACTGGGCATCTAAATGCATTAAGATCTAGACAGAATAATATCTTGTCCAGTCCATCATTCAAAGCTCTGAGCATAATACAGAAATCTACAAATAACAAGTGATAATTCACAACTTAAATTTCTTTAGCATATGGATATCATGATCAGGGTACATGCAACAACATGGACCAACATCAGGATGCCAGCCAATGCTTTTATCACGGCTTATTTCTGGGGGATAACAATCTTGACCTGCTTTTCCACACCAATCAAAGTCAATGAGCATAGCACTGGCGTCTCCGACAAGGACGTTGGGTGGCCTGAGATCACCAAATACTATTTCCTCTTCATGGAGGATCCCTATTGCTTTCTCGACAGAGTTATATTGCTCCACAGTGAGGTAACTCGAGGAATGCTGGAGATCGATATAGTCCATCACTATCATGAACCGATTACCATAGCGCACGTCGTCGTCAATGCCGCAGTACCGTAATTTTGGGGCTAGGTCTTGATTAGCCAACAAGCGATGTGCGTATGCATTATATCGTTGAACAAACTTGACAACAATGAAGGTATCGGGCTCGTCATCAAGTTTTGCAAAGTATAAAAGCTTATCTTCATATGGGCGATTTAAGTATGTGAATTTAATCCTCTCTGCTCCGTATTCGGCAATGAACGGGTAGCGGCCAACTTCCGAATGCGGCAGATCTGGTACATGGAGATTGTAGTAATTGTCGAGGCGTGAAATCGCTGTTTTCAAGGTCGTGAAGAGCCGTGCTATAAAAAACCATTCGTTTGTTTCAAAGGGGTCACCACCGAGCCAGACATAATCTGTCAAACGTTGTGTGATTACCCTGTTGACATAGACACCACCAAGAACACACAACCACGGTCCTGCAATCGCTAATATAATACTCGGGCAGCAACATCGTTTGATGATATCTGATTCTATCCGAGATAATGTCAGTGAAAAATCACTTTTGGTTAAATTAACCTACGAGAAGCCCAGTATTTCCGGTACGCAAGAGAACCCTGGTTGTAAGGGTCAGAGCAACCTGTGCCAATCTCGTTTTTCGCCTCCATGATGACGAGGTATACCCTTGAATCACCGCATGCCTGGTCCACCACCCCATCAGATATGACCCCATCTCCATGCACAACTGTGAGCTGTCGGCCAAGGAGAACACTCAGACGGCCATTTATTGCTTTGACTCGGTCTTTCTCTCCAGGGTATATTTGGGAAAAGAGACCAAAAATATCCGTGATTGCATCGTATGTTGCGACATCAGCACGAAAGGGTCCTGTATTTTTCATTGCATCCTGAAACTCAGCGAACACGGGATGGTATAGGCCAATGGGTTCAGCGTGGTTTTTGTATGGGCGACCATTCCAAACGGGGTTTTTCGACTGTTCCTCGATGAACGTTTGTACTTGTGCAGCAGTACTAGGGCGAGGGGCATCACGGCCAGCCTTAATCGCATTCTGACGGGCTTGGGGTAATGGCTAGTAAGGCTGATCATGCGGTAAAAACTGGAATGTTCTCACTCTTAAAAAACTTGGTCGAAGGCGTTTCCTCCCCTTCAAGCTTTCGCTTCTTAGAATGTATGTCTAGAGGACACGCTTGAGAACAAGAGATGAAAGATGATTTTGAAATCGCACCAGGAACTTGGACTAGCAATACCTCCTTTCCACCAAGCTTGAGATCTGCAATTTCTGCTCCGCTAGCAAGCTTGACGACTTGTTCTTTGTTATGAAAATCTATTTTCAAAAGTTGCTCCTGTAGTTCGTCCTCGTCTTGAGTGGACAACAATGGTTTCTTGCATCGCCAGATTATAAGATCCGCGGCGTCAATACCTTGAAGCTTGGTAGACCGCGCTTCCTTGACGGCTGTCTTCAAATCGTCAATGTCTCTGGCTTCCACTTTAGAGGGTACACCAAGTATTTCTTTCTTATCGCCGAAGAGGAGATACCAGATCTCGGCCGTCATGGTGGCGAATGAGTAATATCGAGGACAAACAACTATCAACTGAATTTGTCACAGGTTCACGTGTGCCGGAGCCTGGCCAGAGATTATGCTCAAATTCATGAATCCATCGAGGCGAGTGAGTTTTCGAGGTCAGCGAGTGAGACGTCCTCGAATCTACATACTTTTCGCACATCGTCGTGTGTCTTCTGTTCTCGTCTTGTCCCCCGTCCGATGCGTGTGTGGTGTGAGATAAAAAGGGACGCGCTTGAATACAGCTCCCGGTTAAAAATAGGCTGTGGTGGGACCCGTGACTGCGATGCTGTTAGCACTGCCTGAGTGCTTGCCATAGGACAAGAAACATGTAACTTGGACCCTCGACTTTCCCATTGTTGTTGTCATAAGCTGCCCTCATCATGGATCATATCTTGGCATCTAAATTGCAACCAGCGAATTTCATTAAAAATGATGAAGAGCGTGGTTCATGCAGTGCCACACGGCTCATCGTCGGCAAAAGGACTGTAATCAACTTTCGCATCCGCCTCTTACTATTTTGCTTGATTGAAGCCGGTTTCATCGCTTTAGCTTCTGTGTTCAGCCGGGCCATTGTTCCTCAGGTTCGGATTCAGTGACTCCAAAATTAAAGGTGGCTTCAGTGTCATCTTCATCGTATGGCATAGTCTGGCAATTCTCGCTGGTGGAAAGATCACCATCGATGCTTTCAGCCGAGAGTGGTCTGTTCAACTAGAACATATCGTTCCCGGGACCACTGACATAGTGTCAACTATCAACTCCGGATTGCTCGACCGTACCTCTTATTGTCTTTCAAAGCATGCCAGTAGCACATTCAGGTTTGCTTTTGTAGCCTCATTGTTCCTTATGATGCTTGCCCAGCTTGCACCTGGAGCAATTAACACTACCGTGATCACCGTTCCGACTGCTATTCAGGTGGCTAGACAGGTCTCCCAAATAAACAGCGACAACTTTCAACAATTTCTTGCCTCCGCAGCACGTGCCAGTCTCATCGTTAGGCAAGAAAAAATTGGATCTGCTCAATCTCAATTCGGGCTCAAGCTTCCCGCATACACACTGATGTCTTTACCGCCGCCCTCTTACATACTCAATAGAACCATAGAGTATAATACTGACATCGTCGAATTTCACCACGACCGTCATTGGGAAGCCCCATCCATCGTCAATGACACAGACCTACTCATTTCTCTCAAATGCATTCCGGGATGCACTTGTTGAATTTGAGATGGCCGAGAATTCCAACATGGTCAACAATGTCGCTATATGACCAATAAATCTGTTGATTGGGATGACGCGCGGGACATAGCACCTTTGGATATCCCATCCATCAACAAGAATATGGACGACTTCATGAGCTCCGCAGTCAAAGCTTTCATCGACGGGTACCGCGGGAATGCTACCTTTGACTGGGAGTCTATTCCCGGTTTGGAACAGAAACTGGCTTTGACAACCTCCGAGTGGTTGCTCATCGTTATAATCGTGTTGGACATACTCACCTTTGGCTTTTTATACGCTCTCGTGCGATCCGCACCAACCTGGAAGGGACATTCATCTCCATTATATAGATGTACACTCATCTCGTATATAAGCTATTCTCCTGTAAGCCCTTTCTGCCTGGCCTTAGTCCAGCATCTCTTGTAGCATCCAAAGACATACCTACTTTGTGAGACAGAGACGGGCCTGCAAGAAGTGACAACTGAGAGTCATCATGATAACAACTATCAGGCGAACAGTTCCCAAAACATCACAAATCTCTATTCATCAAACAACCACACAGAGAGAAAGAACCAAAAACAAAAAAAACGACCAACATCAGCAGCTCAACAGCCATCGAAAAGGATTTTAAAAAAAACCCAATCATGTCTAATCGAATATCATCCCCACCGTCTAAATTAAAAGAATCTTTTTTTTTCTAAAACACGCTCTGTCTCTCACACTACACTCTCTCCTCTTCCCATTCCCCCCACCCTCAAGCAACTCACTCCATGTCCAATCTCAGCAACAAACAAACACACTCCTACCACAGCAGGCGAAAAAAACAAACACAGAGCATCACCATTCCACACCACATTCATCCCTCAATTCACCCATGACCACATGCGACGAACCCGACACCACAGACGGCGTCAACGAAATCGCAGAATTCGATCGCATCGCAGAGGACGTATGTTGTTGTGGTGGTGGTGGTTGGCTCAGCAAAGGCGAAGGCGAAGGCGGAAGAAAAACAAGAGGATGGTTCTCCGGTACCGAAGGAAACGCATCAAACAAATCAATATCCAACACAGACGAATTCGCATGATGCGAGGAAGACGTCCATGACCTCCGCTTGGCACTATGTTGACCACCAGGCGAAGAAGAAGGTGTACTTCCTAAATCGCTACGAGATCGATACGCAACAGATAAACTCGACGGAGATTCTGATAAAATGCTGTGAGCACTTGGGCTATGCGATCTGTACGCTTGTAACCCTTTATGTGTCGGAGATCTACTCGGGTCTAGATCAAATGACAGTGGCGACATATCAAAATTTCGAGGTGCATGAGAAGGACTTGGTGAGCGTCGCAGGAGAGGTGTCTTGCGCGGAGGTAGCGGACCTAACGTATCCTCTCCCGCCTGACTATCCGACGCCATCAGACTATCGGGCAAAGGCGGCAATGTGGGTGGTGGGTCATGACTCCATCTCCCTGAATGACAATCAACTTTTGTTCTTCAATGGATTATGAATACTCACCACGCAAACTCTGCACGCTCCGCGTACTCGCTCCACTTCTCGTCCTCGCCCTCTGCCAAATCTTACCCGCAAAAGTCACAGCTCGCGACACGTGCCTATCTCTCTCTTCGACATTACCCAAACCATCTCCACCCTTCTTACTCTGAGGCGAACCCATATTCAACCACGACCGTAATCCACCAAACTCGTTAACGCCATCTGGAGGTGTAACAACACTAGGAGCGGAGTCCTCCGATGAGAACTCGGACGAGGTCGATACACTGTTTCTTCCATGCCCATGTCGATGGTCCTGAGCAGAGGAAGGTGAAGAACGCGAAGCGAGTAACCGGAACGCTGATAACCCTGACTTTGGGGATTTCGGAGGAGATTTCGGTGACAAACTGCTTGGCTTTCCACTTCTGCTACCAGTAGATTGGCTTTCCAGAGTTTTTGAATGGAAATTGTCTGCACCGGGTGCATCAGAGGAGAATTCGAGGTCCTTTGGTGTGTTCAGAACGGAGGGTGATTTGGATCTCTTGCTGTACAATTGCTGTTGCTGTGAAGGAGCAACAGCACCATCGATGGACATGCCCTTCGGTGCCTCCCTTGATACGTCTTTTGACGCTCTTCCGAAAGGTCCAAAAAATCCATTCCGAACTTTGCTCCTGGCCTGCTCCTCTCTCTTTGCCTGTAATTTCCATAATGTTCTCTTATTTTCCTCTACCTCCTCCTTGGATAACCTCCGCACTTCAAGATTCGTTTCATGAGAAGGCAATTCGGCGCCATCATCTGTGACAATCACAGGAACGCCACTATTTGCGATTGTTGTTTCGCTCGACGAAGCGGGTATTACGTTTTTTTCCAATCTCTCCTGGAGTAGAACGGTGCTCTGCAACAAATCCGTAAGGTCACCAAACACGGGGCTAGGAGGAAACTCTAGATCAAGACTTGTACCAGTGCTGAGCGGGATAGCAGATGCAACCCGTCGCACCGGTGTCTTTGACTGAGGTAATAATAATGAAGACTCGGTGGGTCTACGAGGAGGCTCGGAAACTTTATGATGTATGGTCGCCCTAAAGTTTGAAGAAGTCACTGATCCGGGTCCATTTCCTAGTGGTTGTATTTGTATCTCGGGTTCGTCCTTAACAAGAGGAGAGACAGTTGGTTGATCATCGGTTGCTTGAGCATGGTCATAGGAAATGTCCTGAATTGGAGTCGACATTTTCGCCAAAGATGGACTCGGGTTTGAGGAAGCTGTAAACTGTATCGGCGGCATGCTGAGGGGACGGTACGTGCGTTCTGGAGAGGTCACTGCGAGGGGAGACTCCTTGAGAGTGGAAGATAAGTTGAAGGTTGGTGCGTGTGGTGTTGTAGGTGAAGAGGGAGTTTGGTCTTGATCGTTGACGACAAGTATTGGAACTGATTGTAGTTCCTTTGCGGATTCTGACTGTGACAAGGGAATGAGAGTTTGCTCGTTGGTCTCTGAGTGTGGCAAAGGAATGGGAATGTGTTCGTGAGCCTTTGGAGTGAGAGTTTGTTCTAACTGCGGCAAGGGAATGGGAATTTGTTCGTTAGCCTTTGGAGTGGGAGTTTGCTGGTCAGCCTCTAACTGTGGCAAGGGAGCAAGAGTTTGCTTGTTGGTCTCTAACTGTGGCAAGGGAGTGAGAGTTTGTTCTGACTGTGGCAAGGGAATGAAAGTTTGCTCGTTAGTCTCTGACTGTGGCAAGAGAATGGGAATTTGCTCGTTGGCCTTTGGAGTTTGTTCTAACTGTGGCAAGGGAATGAGAGATTGCTCGTTGGTCTCTGACTGTGGCAATGGAATGAGAGATTGCTCGTTAGGTAGCTGAGTGCCGTTTTCCAAAGAAGATTTTGTGCGACTAGAGCGAGACTCTAGTTGGTCGTTCTTTACATGTAGCTTGTTAGATTCCTTTACATGCAGCTCGTCAGACTTGTGTGGGAGTCTGTTGGCATAGAGCTCTCCGGCTCGACGGGCAGGGACGGGGAGACCACCTTTCTTCTCGAAACGGGCGATTTTGTCGCGGAGAGAGGTTTGGATTGGAGTAGGGTTAGGAGCGGGGAGAGGAGGGTTAGGAGTGGTGGAGCGTTGCTGGAGGGCGGCAATGCGCTGTTGGAGGCTTGTCATGGTGAAAGGGCAGGTGCCATTTGGTGTTGTTTGGCAGCGTAACAAGTGATGTGTGTGACAGGGTGGATGAGCATGTCACTCTCCTTTGTCGTCTGCTCAACACGGCCGAGTGACCCAGCCAAGGCGCCTCCCGTGCTTGTCTCGCCACGTGCAAACCCGCCCTCCCACTTCCACCGTGTCCTTTCTCTCCCCGCCACAAAGCCAAAGACATGGGCGTCCCTCTTCTCGTCTCCCTCTCCCTCGTCTGCCGTCGCCATCTCCATCCACCCCTCAACTCCCCCGCTTGTCGCCCCCGCAAAAAAAACACTGCTCTTGACCCTCTTGACTAATGGACCACGTGCTGTCCAGAAAATAAACACCAGAGGTTTGATCAACTCTGGTAACATGTGTTTTGCAAACGCCGTCCTCCAGGTCCTCGTCTATTGCTCCCCGTTCCAACGCTTGTTTATCGAGCTCGGCAAGCTGCTGCTTTCGTGTTCACCCTCCCCTTCCACAAATGGTCATGCCCACAAAAGCCAAACACCGTTCATCGACGCTACCGTCCACTTCCTCAGGGAATTCATAGATGACACCCAACTCGCAGCTGCAAAAGGAAAGGAGCGCGAGGTTTGTGATCAAGAACAGGAGAACGAGAGTTTTCTGCCGTGGTACGTGTACGATGCAATGAAGGAGAACAAGCGGTTTGAAAGCATGCGCGTACGTGCTCCCACTTGTCCCACCTCATCTCAATCACATACCTGTTCTCCCAGGGTGGCCAACAAGAAGACGCAGAAGAGTTCCTCGGGTTCTATCTCGACACCCTCGAGGAAGAACTGCTTTACATCCAAAATTCACTAACGCCACCACCACCACCGTCGTCCTCCAAGAATCCGTCAGTAGAGGAAAAGGAGGAGTTGGATGTTCCTGAAGATGGATGGCTGCAAGTTGGAAAGAAGAATCGAACCATCGTCACGCGCACAGCACGTCTCCCCTTTTTTTTCCTCGTCTTTCAATTGCGACTCATTCTCTGCAAACTAGATCAAAGCTGTTGAGAGTCCCATCACACGGATCTTTGGTGGGAGATTCAAGTCGATGCTTAGAGCGCCTGGACAGAGAGACTCGGTGGTCACGGAAGATTGGCGATCACTACGACTCGACATTCAAGTAAGGAACCGCACTTGTGTTTTTTTTTGTCTTTCCACATTGATCACTTTTTCTTTCAGCACGATACGATCCACACAATTCAAGAAGCACTAGCCCACATAACTCAACCTCAACTCATCCAAATGACACATTCCTCTTCACGACCGGGTAAGATGACGATTGACGCGAGTCAACGCGTGCTTATTGATGCATTGCCACCGATATTGGTTTTGCATGTCAAGCGGTTTTGTTATGATGTGAATGTGGGTGGTGTGGTTAAAGTGATGAAGCAAGTTCGGTTTGGACCCGAGTTGGAGATTGGATCTGGTATGT
>Ga0153957_100665_pt1 | contig 10012 bp, 13 predicted proteins | sample TSFL041MetaG_FD_104745 | JGI IMG/M metagenome (GOLD analysis project Ga0153957, IMG submission 104745) | Attine ant fungus gardens microbial communities from Florida, USA - TSFL041 MetaG | ecosystem: Host-associated > Fungi > Mycelium > Unclassified | place: USA: Florida, Wekiwa Springs... | reverse complement strand
CCTATACCAAAACAAACTAAAACATCATCACCCTCAAAACAAAAACTTGACCCAGGTCGATGAGAGGGAGAGCATGTGTGTGTGTGTGAGAGTGTGTGTGAGAAAGAAAGCGCATTTAGAGCGGAAAAACCAAAAAAACTAGTCCATGACAATAAAAATAGACATGATACCATCATCTCAAAAACAGAACACGTGGACGGACGATCCCGAATAACAAGAGATGAGTTAGCTCGTCTCTTACAAAAAGGAAATTCCACCCCGCTTTAAATGCCCCCCCTTGAACAAGGAATGGTAGGAGAGAAAAAAAAAACCTGTGTAGGATATGAATCACTCAATGACACATGAACCCAAAGAGAAAAAAAAACCTAGGCTTTTTTCCAAAAAAGACAGTGACGATCAAATGTCATCATCATGATTACATCAACATGATCCACATAGGAAAAAAAAAAAAACAAAACGGAATTATCGCGGCAGAAAGGTCCTCCTCCCAAAAAAAGGAAACTTGCATATCTCTTGGGAATTCAAGCGCCTCCGGACGATCGATGATTTCCCCATCTATCTTTCCATTCCTCTTATCCCATTGGGGATATATATATATATACACCAAAAAAGAAAGCTTTTTTTTTCGTTCGAACAAGTCGCAAGTCTATGCACAAAAATAATCTTTTTTTTTTTACCCCCCGACACATTTGGTTGACAGCAATAGGCAAGCACACAAGAAAAAGGAAATATCTAAAAACTAGTAAATCACAACGCGGATTTTTTTCTCATGCCGCTCTCAGAAGGAAGGGGAGAGGAAGAAAAATTGGTATACAGGGTCAAAAGGTAACGACCGAATGGTTCAAGATAATACACAAAAACACCAATTTTGTTGGGTTGAGGGTGGGTATATCCTCCAGCAAGAGCATGGCAATCACAGAGGCACACAGAGCAAAAGTCCGATAGCGAAAAGCAACTTTGTGAGAAAGCACAAAGATAGATAGCAAAAGATTCAGAGTCACAGCTTGCTTAGATCTCCCCAGCAGCCTTGTTGTAGTGTTGAGTATGTTGAGAAAGGTGCTCGCTCATTGGAACAAACCCGAAGTCGGGCGAGACTGGTTCCAAACTAGTCAGTAAATTCAGTCAAACTTGCTCACGTCGAAGGAAGAGCAACAAGATATGGGTGAGAGAAAATACTCACACCGGCTGATATCCGTTTCACCGCTGTAGTTGTCAGAGACAGGAGGCGTGTTCGCCTGTGATGATGAGGTATGGGATGCAGCAGATATCGAGGAGGTAGAAGTGGATGGTCGTACGTTGCGATGTGTCCAACCGTGAGAATCATTCATGGACTCGACATTGTTCGCATGATTGACAGCACCCGGTAAAGCAGAATAGGCAAACTCGGCCTGTGGTGGAGTAAAACCATATGGGTCAGGCGCTGAAGGGAATTGCATCATACTCCTCACTCTAGGGAGCCCCGATGGCTGATGTTCATCAGTTGGTTGGGGAGAGGCTGAAGGACGCTGGTCAGAGTGGTCGTAGGGGTTGGGGTAGGGGCTCATTGCATGACTATGTCGCCGATCTCGGCGTACACTCAGAGAACCTGTAGGAAAAGCCGATTTGGACGATTGGGGACGAATTGGGGAACTGGGTCGGTGATGGCTAGAATTGGGCCGGGAGTAATCATGGAGATCTTCCGGGTATGGCATGGAAGACATAGACGAGATAGAGTACCCGGTCGCTGGGCGACTATCAGGTGAGACGGAGGAATTTTGGTCATGCATGGGCATGGATGAGAAGGGAGACCCATATGAAGTGTTGATCGTGGGTGTAGGCCGTGAATAACCGCTGCCACTGGGATTAAGAAGGGAAGACAAACTCCCACCATGACTAGACGAGTTGCCGCTATTGGCTGGATATGGGCCCCAGTGATTTTGTTCAGGATAGGAATAGTGGGGCGAAGAGACCATAATTTCGCGATTGGCACCAGAGTAAGGGATGGTGAAGGGGCCGGAGGTGGGTGACTCATCTATTGGGGTGTTGAGATGGGAGGAGTGATAGGAAGTGGGATGTGATATGTGGGGAGGATCTGAGGGAACAGTCAATGGAGGAAGGGCAGAGCGGGGGTAAGCAGTATTCCCCCAACCATTTGCACCCTGATTGAGAGGGGTGAAAGGGCCTGGGGCGGATAAACCTCTGGCCCGGCCGTGGACTGAAGGGGAGGCCATTTTGACATGAGAAACGGCGGAAGGACTGGTAAGAGAGATAGAACCCAACGCGATAGCGGAGCGTGGAGGAGGAATAGGCTGTTGGTCATGAATATCACGTTTGCGAGGCTTGGGAAGACGGGGAGGAACGCGACGCTTAAAGTTGGCAACGACCTCTGGAGGAGAGTGACGGTTGAGGGTAGGATGGGCTGGAGAGAGAGAAGATGAGTAAGGGGAGAGGAGAGAGGAAAAAGAGTAGTTACACCAAGTGCTTGCATCAGGGTCGTCTATAGCGGGATCGACATTGCGCAAGTTAACCTTGCGCATGAAGCCATAGATCTAGAAAGAAGAAGAACATGGGATTGGGGAGAGAATTAAGGAAGTGAATGAAAGAAGACGGACATTTAGTTGCCGGGAGAAGCTCGCGAATCTCGATTGACGATAGATGCTTGGAAGGACATGGAGAGCGAGCTGCTCAGGGCGCTCGACGATGATGTGTTCGCCAGCAGGGTCCCAGCGAATCATGTGGTGGTTCTCTGGGCGCTCGAGGAGACTGGGAGGGGTGAGAGGGGGTTGAGAGAGAAAAAGAGAGAACGACGTACGCGTAGAGCTTTGTGAGAAAGGTGGCCTGGGGCTTTGAGTCTGGTTTTGGGGGCTGGTGGTCAGGAGGAGACTTTGGAGGGCTGTTGGGCTCGTTGTGGGAGTCGTCTGAGCCGGAGTTGCTGGAGGCGGAGTGGGGCATGACGTGGTTGTAGAGGATGTGGCCGTAGGAGTCGTCGTGGCGGGGTCGGGGCTGTGGAGGGGGGTAGAGATCAGCCATTGGGAGGCGGGGGAGGGACAGGCAGGCTAAGTAGGAAAGCGACGGTGGAGAAAGGGAGAGTTCCGGCGTACGTAAACCAGACAAAGAGAGATGCGCTCGACTCTGCCAAACTCACATCCACGGCCCGCAACACAATGCGCCAGATACCGCTCCAGCCAATTATAGAACCGCCAAGCTCTTGGGTCCATCTCAGATCCCTGGGGAGATTCCCGAGGCGCCGAGGCCTGTCACCGTCACACGGTTCCTTCCGGCCTCCTCCTCTTTGCCAGTTTCCGCCCGAGCTTCTTTCCTTATCAGGCGCCTGCCACCCACGACTTGCTCTGGGATCCGCACGCGGCAAAGTTGCTGTCTAGCCAGTGTGTTCCAATGTTATCAATGATGTACATGCAAAAACAATCATCAATCTAGTCAATAAAATATTTCAAGTCATCTCCTATGTCATTCAGAACCTGTGCGTACGAGAACGGCGACCTCCCCATCAAATATCTCCGTCGTAATGCAGCGTCACACTCGAGAATGCACCAAACAGATCGTCCGTCCCCAGTCCTCCCCCTTTTCCACTGCTCCCCGATCCGCTCTGCTCTTCCAGGTGAAGAGAAGTCGATTCCTTGATGTGTCGCAAGTTGCCGCTCTCCCCTCCACTCGATCGTGTCGCGGGTGTGATCTGCCACATCCTCTTGTTCAGCAGCACATAAAAAACAAAAAAAAACTCACCGGCGGTCGACTGTTTCGCAGCAGACCCCAGTTCACCTTTGAAAACCACTTGTGTTGTTTCACTTCGCTTGCCCCACTCCGGCTCCCCAGTCGCGTTCGCTCGTCCTTGTCCAACAGGCGCGTGATGCAATCCTTGGCCGCCCTACAACATCAAAAGCCAATTTCAGCCAATCACATTGCTTCAGTCCGCATCACCATCGTCCAACTCACTGTGAAACTTTCGGCGTGTCACGGAATTGCACAGCCACCTTGCGGATATTGTTGAAAGTATCATTACGTTCTTGCCCTTTGAAAGGGGTTGTTGCGTACTTTACACCAACAAAGGTAGAAAATACGTCAGAAACACGCAGTATATCTGAAAGCCATGGTTAATACGTACAATCATCTCATAAATGAGGATACCCAACGTCCACCAGTCTACCGCGGCCGTATGGCCCTGAGCCGCAATAACCTCAGGCGCAATGTACTCTGTGTTTGGTCAAAATATGAGCTTGCATCCAATTAGTCCAACCACCGCGGCACATACCCTCCGTCCCCACAAATGAATTCGTCCGGAAATTAGCCGTGCAGCTCATCGTATCAACCAGCGGTAACTATCAATCAGTGAGTCCCAGTTCCACTGAGCATAATCGTCGCCACTTGCTCCATTCTGCTCAGAGTGCACCAGCCCAGGTAGTCCTGCTGGTTCCTTTGACTGCTTCGCAAGATCAAAGTCCGATAGCATTATGTGTCCCGACTGGTGAAGTAAAATATCTGTCCAAATAGATTGTCAACTGAGGGGATCCTTCCGCGATTTAAACGTCCTCCACGTACTTTCAGGCTTGAGATCACGATAAATAAATCCCATGAGGTGTAGATATTCCAAAGCTGCAACCACCTCCGCGGCGTAAAACCGAGCTCCATCCTCAGGCAAGCACTTGCCTTGCCTAGCTTGAAGCGCACGGAAGAACTCTCCTCCCGAGCAATACTCCATGCAAAAGTATAGATATCCTTCCGACTGAAAAGAATGATACAGTGTGACAATAAAAGGATGATTTGCTGTTGCCAATATTTCTTGTTCTGTTAGTGCTCGCTTGATCTTTTTCCGTTCGATCATCTCTCTTTTAGATAGCACTGCGGATCAAAGCCAGTTCAGTTAGTGCTGTCACCCCAGGAGATAATGAAAGCTAAGTAGCTTTTACCTTTCATCGCAAAAAGCTTGTGGGTCTTCTTTTCCCGTACAAGGTACACCCTACCAACGTCCCCCTTCCCAAGCATTCTGATCTTGACGAAATCCGAAGGGCCAACTTCGACCTAGCGGGTATCACTTGAGAAGCTGATGCATTAAATTGACGGACGATGGTCTTTACCTCCCGGACTTTAATCGAATTGCTCGAGTAAGTTCTTTTGAACGCAACTTTGCCTGGACTCTCCTTCGCCCCGTTGGGTCGATCCTTCATAGATAGTACGGATGCTGTCGCGGGAGGTGACAGCAGTCCATTAACACCTCTTGACGACGACGAAGACAGGGTTTCAAGAGAGTCTGTTCCTTTCTCATAACTCGGTGATAGAGGAGGCACAGGAGGTATCGTGTCGCCCGGAGCTAGAAAGCCATTTTTTGTTGTAGCCGGGGAACGCAAGCCAGCGAAGAACAAGCCCTTGGCATTCGGAGCAGATGCAACGCGACGGATGAACCTCGAAGCCATTGCTTTGGGGTTCAGGGGTATTCCTGCACGTGAGCGTAACGGGGTTGGAGAGGGAATATATGATGTTGAAGTCTGCAAGGGATGGACCGGTGTCCCTTTACCACGAGGAGAGCCGGTGCTCTTTGAGAGGGCGATTCTTTGTTTCTCGGATTTGATATGAGGTCGTGCATTAGCGGGAGACCCCGTCGATGAGAGTGCCCCCACTGATGGGACTGGGTGATTATGTTGGGCTATAGCTGGGGCAAAGACTCGATGGGGAGAGGACATAAAGCGACTGCGCGAGTCGGGTGGACTAGAATCTGTAGACTGGGTCGTGGAAGAGTTGTAGGAGGACCTTGGGTCGGATATGAGCGATGCAGGAGATAGTGTGGGTATCGCAGTTGCAGGAATACTCGTGCCACGTCCTGGGACGAGTGGAGGTGGCGACAGGGTATCGAAAGTCAGTGAAGTGGCATTGGAGGGTATTCTCTTGCTAGAGGCACTAGGAAAGCGAAAGACGGACTTCCAGGAGGAACTCTGGGCCCTCTGGGGGCTGGTGGGAGAGGGAAGGAAACCAAGGTCGGAGGGGGTATTGAGGGAGGGAGAAGCCATGGAAGGCAGCTCCGGCAAGGAGAAGCTGGCAAACTCAGGGATGAGCCATAATCAGTTACATAAGCCATCCTCGTCAAATTCCATGGCAATGTCCAGGCTACCGCTCTCCTGGCAAACAGCGTTCTGTTGCTGCCTCTTGAGTCCTTGGATGTTCTTTGGCATCTCTTCAGGGACTCGGTGGGTTCAGAAGTGAGGCACCGAACTCAGGTAGCGTCTTTGTATGTCAGAGGCACCCGTCCCCATCGGTCTCGTCCCGATCATCCCCTTGATTGAACCTGACAACATTAGCCCTCGTACGATTGACTCAGTGTTCATTGAAACATAATTTTTGTGTACCGGATTTGCCCGGTCCTCTAACACCTCCAAGTGATTATATTCCTTCATTTCCAATCAATCAACCAGTCCATCAAATTGCCCTCAAGTGTAGCTCTGAGGAAATCAGAAATTCCGCCCCGAGTTGACATTATATACGACGTTAACGCATCATAACTCCTACAATAGTGGACGCGATCTTTGACCAACCGTGAATCTTGTTTTTATTCCTCCAGATCACATTGCAACGTCATAGGTACACGTTGCAACTCGAACGGAACGTCATATCCCGTAACCTCCGGTCCACAGTTTGTGACCAGGTCCCAAGATATGCTGAGAAGGTTCTCAGGTTCTTCTAGGGCAAGTGCCGGCGTATATTTTACATGGCAGGGTGAATTTCGATCAATGATACATTCTCATGGCGTCACGCCACACTTCGATGGACAGCTGTTGAACAACCTTAAAATCCTGATCGCATTTGCAAACAAATGCGGGTAACGACGACCTCTCTCTCTTCTGCGCGCTATCTTCAGGTCGATAGTGTCTCCTCTTCTTTTTGAAAAAAATTCCTCCAAGTCTGAAGCTCACACATTATGACTCTCGCCGAGATTCTCGGACCCGGCCGGCGTCATTCCGACCACCGATGAATACGGAAAATGACAACCACAAATCGACGATATCAAGAAATCCGCAGACAACATGTGCGAGAGATTCGCAAATCTAGACCCTGTAATTTTGTTCCTTTTGTGCATCATCTCATAAAGGCACTACTGAAGCTAGTCGCTGTATCCAGGGCCAGGTCGGAATTCTGGGTTAGCTCTTTCTACAAGACCCATAAAAGTTACTTTGGCATAGAATCTATCCCCCCCCCTCACCTCCTCTTCATGTTCGTGTCGCGGAGGTCATCTGTGTCGGAAACGACTTCCCTTTTTGAAAACTCTCCCCCATCCTACCATAGCATTGATGATGTCCCAGAATCAGAGGCATGTTCGGATTCTCCACTTCTTAACAAGTTTTCAAAATGGGATACCTGCTGGATATTGGCAGGCCTTTGGTCTGTGGTGCTCCTGGGTGCATTCGATGGTCAGTGTAAAATCAGCTTATTCTCATTCTAACAATTCAAAATCCTGCCAGGAACGGTTGTTGCAACGTTGCTTATGCCCATCGGAAGCGAGTTTAATGCTTCAAACCAATCATCGTATATCGGGACTTCATATTTGCTATCGGTGTGTTGTTTCACCCCCTTATATGGTAACTTTTTTGGTAAATGAGGGAAGAACCACACAAGCTTGACCACTATCTACAGGACGCCTCGCAGATATACTGGGCCGGAAGGGTGCGATGGTGCTGGCATTAACACTCTTCGGTGAGCATTTTTGCACAATGCAATCTATCCAAAGCAATCTTTCCCACAAACGATCGATTGAATTTTCTTAATGTCAAATTTCCGAGAATCCTGTTGACCTCTCCTTGGTTGCGTAGGTTCCGGTACAATTCTTTGTGGAATCGCTCCGTCCATGACATTTTTGATATCTGCTCGGGCAATGGCTGGAATGGGTGGTGGAGGGTAAATTTTCACTTGATGATATTTCTCAGATGTTGACTTCAATCTTGGTTTTTCAGCGTTATGACAGGTATTTTACCCTAAAAACCCGATGATGAGCAACAGGTTGATCAGTGTGTGCTTCAGTCTCGAGCATAACCGTTTCAGACTTCATCCCATTGTTAGTAGTTCGAGGCTTCCCATGAGTCTGCTATCTCTGACCATCTTTTTTCTCCTATAGGAAACAACGGGGACTGTATCAGGGGATGGCAAACATGTAATCTGATTTTTTTGCTTCATTATGGACTGGCGACTCACGCGATACAGATTGTTCGGACTCGGCGCAGGCTTAGGTGGTCCTCTGGGAGGCTGGGTACATGATACATTTGGCTGGTAAGTGTGTCAATCCTTCAACAAACTCTTGGCTCACTCCGCCGCAGGAGGGCTGCCTTTTTCATGCAGGTAAAAACATTTTCATCATATCGTATTCTGGGATCAAGCTGACGCCAGACCACAGGCACCAGTTTTTATTTTCAGTTTTATTCTTGTCATAACCAAGGTCAACATCCGGCTGCCCTCCAGAGTTCGGAACCAGTCGTTGTCGGAAAAGTTGCAACGGATCGACGTGCTTGGTTCAGTCACTCTTGTCGGAGCTGTTGGATTTCTTTTACTTGGATTCAGTCTCAAAACAACCGAGGAGCTTGCTTGGTCTGACCCTCTCGTCATTTCGCTCTTTGGCTCTAGTATCATTTCCGGATTGGGATTCATTTACGTTGAGAAATACTGGGCACCTTACCCAGTAATGCCGCTTCGTTTAATGACTCAGCGGACTCCGCTCGCAGTCTCTGTGTCCAATTTCCTTACTAGCATGACGGCCTTTTCCATGGTAAGTGCCAACGATATTCTTTATTGAAGCCCTTGATCTGTCTGTCCTTTTTAGCTCTACAATGTACCGTTAGTAAGTCGATATCTGCTCTGAGTCAGTTGAAAATTATCTCATTGTGGCTACCAAGTATTTCTCCGCGGTCAGACTCGAACCAGCCGCGAAAGCTGGTGAGAGTAATGTTAGATCATTTCTAAAGTGCCGTTAATAATGGACCATCTCACAGGTCTCCATCTTCTACCCCACTCAGTAAGTCCTATTTTAGTTGATATTACTATTTTTGTAAATAATCAAATCCCAAGGTCGCGATCTCTACTGGAAGCGTTTTCGCAGGATGGTTAGTATATATTACGGTGATCTCAACCCAGGCCGTTCCTGACGTCTGAGCAGGATGATGAGACGCACTGGAAAACTTTACATGCTAACTTTAGTTTCATCATCATTGACCGTTTTTGCGAGCACCCTAGTGTGCTTGTGGGGACCTGACACTTCTGCCTTCCACTTATGGTTGGATCTATTTCCGCAAGGTTTTGGAATGGCAAGTTTTATTACGAGTACCCTCATCGTGAGTATTGATCATCATGCCGGAGAAACGTTGGAAACCAGTAAACAGGCTATGATTGCTGGGGTTTATCGAGAGGACATGGCCGTTGCTACCGGGAGTAAGTCTACAAATGGCCAGATTTCTTTGAGGTATCATTAAAATTTGCTAGTTACCTACCTATTTCGCACGACTGGCCAAGTACTTGGAGTTAGCTTGAGTGGTGCCGTTCTACAGGGTGTACTCCTTCAACGTCTGAGGGTCCGGATATCTGGGTCTGATGCAGATAAGGTATGATTTTTTCCCTTATGAGCGAAAATTTCATCCTCGCCAACTTCTTTTTTATGACCTTGCAGATTATTTACATGATACAGTAAGGACTTTTTTCTTTCTTTGCCGCGTTGGCATGACAAGAACTCACTCCCCCGTCTTTCAATAAGACATAGTACTGAAATTATACCCAAGCTGGATCCGCTGACACGACAAGCAGCAATCGATTCCTATGCCGACGCTTTACGTGTCGTCTTCATTTGCCAAGCAGCAATCAACCTTTGTGGTTTGCTCGCTTGTCTACCAATTCAAGAAAATGCACTTCCGTGGGTATTGGGCAATTGCATTTCAGATTTCCAAAAGAGCTATGTGCGCTTACCATTGTGGGCTTCTAGATCTGCACCGCTGAGGAGAATTCCAGAAAATGAAGAGAGTCATGGTCATTAGAGGGACGAGGTTTGCTG
>Ga0153957_100659_pt1 | contig 10079 bp, 8 predicted proteins | sample TSFL041MetaG_FD_104745 | JGI IMG/M metagenome (GOLD analysis project Ga0153957, IMG submission 104745) | Attine ant fungus gardens microbial communities from Florida, USA - TSFL041 MetaG | ecosystem: Host-associated > Fungi > Mycelium > Unclassified | place: USA: Florida, Wekiwa Springs... | reverse complement strand
ATTACCTCCCCAGTGCCTACTCGATTGCACACAATTGTGGAACAACTTGGAGATTTTGACTCTCTAACTCGGTAGTACCCACTTTTGTAAGGATAGTAAAGCACTTTGATATTTCGATCTACATACCCATTACAAACACACATATCCACCCCCAATCCTAAATTGTTTTAAAAAGATCCCCCATCACCAGTTCTCTTGCAGTCTTTTGAGAACCTCCTTTACATGCTTCTTATGGTCATCCATATTGTCTAAGTAAATTAAGATATTATCTAGATAGATGACTATGAAGATGTCCAAGACATCAGAGAAGATATCATTCATAAAACACTGGAAGGCTGATAGGGCATTTGACAGGCCAAATAGCATCATGAGTCATTCGAACAAACTATAGCAAGTGTGGAAAGCTGTTTTCCACTTGTCCCCCTTGGCAATGCACACCAGGTGGTAAGCACTCTTCAGATCTATCTTTGAGTATATTCATGCTTTTCTGGGGGCGTCCAAGAGGTCATTCAAGAGGGGAATTGGGTATTGATCCTTACAGGTCATTTGGTTCAGACTGCAGTAATCTACGCATAGGTGTAATGTTCCATCTTTCTTTTTGACGAACAGTACTGGGGTGCCACAAGGGAACTTGGATGGGCATATAATGCCTGTTTTTGTATTTTCCTCCAAGAACTCTTGCAAGGTTTCCAGTTCCAGTGCTGATAGGGAGTATATAGAACCTAGGGGGGGTATCTTGTTCCCCTCAATCTATATAGCTAAGTCATAGGGTCGATGCTCAGGGAGTATTTTGGCCTTTTGCATGCTGAAAACACCCACGTACTCCTCATAGTCCTTGGGGAGTCCAGGTATCTCTGGAGTAGCCTCCCCTGTCTGTGCAGGTACTGGATAAACAGACAAGTTTTCAGAGGACGGGGGTGTCTCTGACAGACAATTTTGGGGTTTTGGGTCAGGTCAGGGGCTAATGGGTTGGTCCACTGGCTCAGGTGCATTGAATTCCAAGGTTTCTTTCCTCTAGTCAACCAGGGGGTTGTGTTGGGTCAACCAGTTGTGCCCTAGTACTATGGGGTAAGTGCCCTCTAGTTTAGTCACATAAAACTCAATCTGACAAGAGTATGAGCAAGGGAATCTAATTGGCAAAGACACAACATGATTCACAAGGTGGTTAATGGTCCCATCTATTAGGGTAAGTGGGAGGGAATTGATCTTTTGACATGGTAAGTGATACTTAGATACAAGGGCAGAATTCACAAAGCAGTCAGACAACCCTGAATCTACCAAGGCAATGACAGGCACTGGGATAGGAGGGAGTGAAAGCTCAACCTGCAATGACTTCAAGCAGGTAATTGTTGCTGCGCCCAGATGTAGTACCATTTTCCTGGCTGAATTTAGGCAGTCAACTCTCTAGTGTGTGAGGTGACTGCCAGGTTGTTTTTTGACAGCTCTAGGAAATCTGCTGACTGATTGACATAGAATGTGCGGGCTTCTATTGACCCCAATGATCGATAAGCCTGTTTGGGGCAGGACCTTGCAAGGTGACCGAACTGGCCACAACCCATGCAGAGTCCTAGGCTCATGCAGCATTGATGTTCTATGGGTATAAGCCAACCATCTGGGCCCAGAATGTTGCTGGTGCTGGACAATAACTGTTCAGTGTGAGAAGAGGAAAGATATTGGGTTAATGGTCTCTAGATGTGGTCTTGGGGTAACTTATCAGTTGATGTGGGGCCTTTTAAAGCAGGGGGAGATCTTCCTTGAATAGGTCTAGATACTTTTGGTGTGTAGCCTTGTATAGCCCTTGATGCTTGGAATTTGTGCTTTTCTTCTTGTTGACGTTTCCAGAAGTCATTATCAATCCTCATTACAGCCCTCTTCAAGCCTTCAAATGTTGAGATGTCCTCATGGCTAAACCTCAACTCATCATGGATGTGGTCAGGAATGGCATCCTTCACCACTTTTCTGAGTGCTCTGTTGTTCCAACAGATCCAATTTTGAAACTTGGCAAATTGAATGAAGTAGTTGACAGCCTTGCCATCATTTGGAAAAGGAATTGTAACGATAGCATCCTTGTCGTCATTTTCTGGTGAGTATGACCCAAATAGATTGAAGAGCTTCTGGACAAAAGCTAACCAGTCTTCTAAGAAGTCGAAATTTTGGTAAGCTTCAGCCTCATTGATAAAAGGTTCAAAATAATCAAGGGCTACACCCTGAAGATAGGAAATAGCAAAGAAGATTCTCTCAGTGTCTTTGAGGAACTCCCCTTCATAAGCACGAAAATAGATTTGGCATTGGAATATAAATGCTCAAAGCTCATCAGGGCTATCTCCGCTGAACAAGTCTGGTTCTTTAACTCCTTTGTTTCTTTTTCTTGGTTGTGAATCTGGTTGTCTAGCTAGCACTAACAATATAGCCTGTAAGTCCAACCCAGAGGTATCTGGATGTGGATTTTGAGAGTTGTCATACGGATGATCTTGTTGCTGATCATGACTATCTAGGGTACGTTCCACCCCTTCTGAGGCTGAATCTTTGACTATTTCATCAACTGGTTCCTGTGAGAGCAATCATTGATTTCGGGCTTGGGAGGTGGTAAGAGAGCGCTTTACAGGGGTTTTTGTAGATTCTCTGGGGATAATAGGTTGGACATCATCTCTTCTTAGGCGGCGTTCCAGACAAGGGTCTGGGTTCAGAGTTTGGGACATGACTAGGTAATCTTGAAGGGGAGAGGAATAGGAGTGATGGTAGTATAGAAGTTAGTTTAGTTTCATTCTACTGTCAGGTTTGACTCCAGGGAGGGAATTCTTCTATGGGAACTTGGCCTCAACAATGAGTTGTACCTGCTCCTACATTTGCCCCTTCTAGGATTCAAGGGGATTTATTAAGAGAGAGAGAGAGATATGAGTTGACAAGGTGGGGTCCTCCTAAGGGAGAATGAAACTAAGGTAGTTACAACAATTGGTAATTATTTAAGATATTTGGAGGGTTCCAGAAAGACTAATGGTGAGCTGACTAATCCCTGCGCGTACATGATGCACACGCAGTATACATCACAGTGTCACCATTGTGACACCTATCTAATATATGGTAGTTTTTGTATAATGATGTTTTATATAACCAAAACCTTATTTTCAGTCTAAAAAACAAATAATCCAAGTCTGTGTTTGCAGAAGAGGGCATAAGGATGTTCTCTGTCATATTTCCAATCCTTGTCATACTGAATGACTATGTCTAGTTGCCTCTTACAGTTCTTTTGCCTAAGTGTATGTAAATAACTATATGTGAGTTCTTGTTATCATAAATGGCCACTTACTGATTTGTGATTTGAGTAGAAGTTCTCGAGAGTTTGAATGCAAGTTAGAGTAAGCAACAAAAGATGTTGTTAAGTCTGAGGTCTAATCCTCAGACTAGAAAGTCTGATATATATAAATGGGATGATCTGTATACCTAAACAGAGCATTACATGTTTACTGCCTATTGTTCTACATATGGCAGTCCTTTTGTGACTGGAATAGAGATAACCTAATCATAAAAAGAGCAGTCCTTGTTTGTGTTCAAGGATTAATGTGTATCTATAAGTAATAGATCAATGTCATGTCAAATCTTAAGGTCTTTGTATCTCCACAGGATCTTATCTCTCTAAGGTCTATTTATGGTCATCAGAAGCATATTGAAGAGAGCTTCCCTGTGCATATGAAAGTGAATGTCTGTGTTTAGTGGTTTCTGAGATATCAGCTGATTAGTATCCAGCACTGATTAACTGATATCTCAATGAGTACTTATTGCTTTAACATGTTTTAGGCATTGTTGGAAAGGTCTTCTTAAGGGCTTTCAAATGCATCTAAGACCATGGGAATCATGCAAGTATTCATGGAGATATGGCCAAATAAAGTTTGTGACACTTGTAATGATTTGTAGTAGCATAAGTATCATGGAATGACATTATTGTTATAGAATGACAAGATGTCATGGAAATGTGGTTTCTGGGATATTTATATATATAAAACAGGGAATGTACATAGAATTCCTTTCTCTTACTCTTCTGTGCATATATTTATTTGTGCTGTATTAATGAGCTCTATGTCATTGCCTTTATATCTATCATTCTAGTGATGAGATAGTGGTTGTATAACTGCTAGAAAGTAGGTTTTTACAAGCACAACAGTATCCATCTGTTATTGGCTTACTGACCCCCAAAATATGGTAAGTAAAATATGAATCTAAGTACTGAGATTAAAAGGGGAAATTTGATAGTAAATTTTTCACTGCTCTCCTCTCTGATATAGAGGGCTCTTTATACAAAATAGTTACATAGACTGTCTTTAACTGAAGAGAGAGCTGGGGATCTGGCTAATCATTTTAAAGTATTGAGAAGGTCCTTGTCACATAGCTACTCCTACCAGTTAGACTAGACCATATTTAGTAATCTGAGTTTAGAGGTAAGTGAGTTGTGAAAATTAGTTGAGAAGGATGCTTTCTTGGTGGTAGTGAGCACCTGGTCTCTACACTAGTCTATGTAGAACCCTTGTCTCAATTGACTAGATGTATGTATTGAAGCTGTGAACTGATGTCCACTCCTTCATTCTTCATCACTAGTGGTGCTTCTTCATATTAATACCATCTGCTTTCCATTCTCCTTACATATAGTGATGTCAACCTTATATTATGTCTATATATTTTCCTCCTTAACTACTGGACAACCAGAGTAGCACTTTTCCATTCCATATATTGTCAGACATAGGATAGAAGCTCCCTCAGTCATCTACCTTCATAGGTAACCCCTGAGGTGAGATTGTCTTACTTACTCTTAGTACTCAGACTGACACATTGTAGACATTAGGTAAATAAACCTTAGTCATCTACCTTCATAGGTGACCCCTGAGACATTTCATCTAATAGTATGGAATTCAGTAATCATGGTTACAACTCTTTTCAAAGCAGATGATCAAATTTAAGAAGCCATTGATGCAGCACAAATAAATATGTGCACAGGGGAGTGAGGGAAAGGATAATTCTATGTACAATCCCTATCTTATATATCTAACTAGAAACTGTTCCGAGAAATCATGACATCTTGATATCATTCCATAACAACAATATCATTTTGCGATAGCCATCCCAGCTGAGAATACATGTTCCTCTCCCGCCCACAGCTTTACAAGCAATAAGTCCATGGTAAGTGAAAAATACTAGGTAGGATATCATCCTAGCCATTGCATTCATCGAGTGTATCATTCTCTATTGTTCTCACACTTGGAGCTAGGAACTGGATCATTGAGGAATATATCTGTACTGACATTCATCCAAAGATTTAGCAAAAGAGTGTTTTGTTTTGATTTTGTCCCTTTCAACATTTTGCATATAAATGTTTGAAGATGCGTACTTTGTATGTATCATGTATCGTTTTACCATAGCCGAGTTGATATTTGATCTATGAGATACCAGTATGTGCTGACATTGTTCTTTCATCAACATGAACCTTTTTCTTTCACAGACAGGAACAGTCTGCCCAAGTAGATATGAATACTAGAACACCTTGTGTAGACTGGAGCGAGAAAATATGATCGAAGGCAATGTGTGAGTTGACCGTGTTTTGACAATAATGAATGCAGTACAACAATAATGGCTTCCAGATAAAACAATCAGCTCTCATATTTGCTGTGCTTCTCACCTGATTCAGGTCGTGAGGCAGTGTCACAATCTTGTTCTTCTTACATTCTTATGCTCACAACATTCCTTCCTCCTCACTTAACTTAAAACAATGGCAAAAGAAGCTGAACTTGTTATAGCTTGAACTATCTGAGTTCTCGGTAAGTATGACTCTTCCCATTGACTTCTTCAATCAGTAGGCTTATCTGCATTCAGAATTCATCGGAAAACTCGATGATAGATTTTCATGGCCACTCACTGTCAAGTACAAGACTGATGCTTCCTTTTAAAGTCTTAAAGAAAAACTCGACAACAGCAATAGGGATCAACAAAGGCTGAAACTGACCCAAAGATGGTGAGTTGGCTTTTTGAATGCCCATACAGCTTTACATGTTTATGCAACATAGTATTATCAAGGAAGGAGGTGACTTGAATATTGAAATCTACAAAGAGTCCCGACGGCAGAAAATCTTCACCCTTGGACTCATCTCAGAGGGTGATCTCTTGTGTGAAGTCAATATCAAGTTTGATGTTCTATGGAAACACCTGGTTTTAGAGCCACAGAAGGAACCCAAATGTGAGTTTATCTTTGTCTTGATTGCTTCCAATATGCTCAGGATACCTCAGCAAACTTTACAGTGGAATTCAGTGACGCTGTGTCAGGATTACAGTTCTAGATCGTCACTGAGATACGGATTTGATTGCTATTAATTTTTAGATTTTTTACAAAAATGTAATCATAGGCCCATAGCAATGATTTATGGACCCTTGGTATGCAAATTAAGAGTACAATAGGGAATTTGAACAGCTTCAGATCCATCTTGAGTTATCTTGATTCTGCAAGTGATGGTATTGAGATGTTCATCAAATTTGGGAAGGCTATCAGTAAGGTAAATCATTCCTCACCAACACACCTACCCAATATCTAACTCAAAGAACAGCTAAATTCCATAGTGAAGACAGTGTTTTCTTGCATCGATATTGCATACCAAGTTGGCTTCTCTCTTGCTTTTAACATGGATAAGACAACCGATAGATTTGGCAGCATATCAAGGCCCAAGAAGAATCTTACGAATTGATGAAGAGTCTCGCAGAGAGTATCATATTGCTAGCGGGCCAGCTTGACAAGGTCAAGAAAGTTCCAAACTCAAAGGAGCTGTGCCATATAATCAATGATTTTCTGGGAATGATGGGAGAAGTAATGGATTTCATTCAGGAGTGGCTCAAACATCGGACATGTAGGTATGAATTCATGTAAAATGAATTTACTCTGATTCATTGGTTCTAGTCAAGCACATTCTCGTTGCTGCCCAAAAGAGCAAATCTATCAAATTATGAGAGAGATTAGATGTTTTCACAAAAAAATTTGATCAAGCTCTTCTTATAGAGATCCGATTAAAGCAAGGTCTGGTCTCTATGCCTATATTAATTGTCCCATTCAACTGATCCGTGATGCTAGTGGCTATGGCAGATTCCGTTACAAACCTCCAGGGTATGTCATCTGCCATTTCCATTGAGCTTGTGTAAGTGATACTCTTGATACTAGAAAAGAAAGAGTTGGGCGATTTGGTGAGCACTCTAGGAGGGGATAGGCTCCCCTTACGTGACCTATGTATGGAGGGCACCTGCCTTGACATCTTACAACAGATTGAACATGGGATTAAGAACACCGATGGCCACAATGTGATTTGGATAAGGGGATCCCCTGGTGTTAGGAAGTCTGCATTGGTAGCCAGCATCACAAATCAACTACAGGGCCAGGGTCAACATGTGATATAGTTCTGGTTTGATCGTACCCAATCTACTATGATTACTACAAAAGCCCTCTGGCATGTCGTTGCTTGTAATTTTGCCCACTGGTATCTCTCCCTTTGTCAACAATTAGCCCAAGGCAATAGGGAACTGAGCTCATCTAACATTGATTGCCTTTTCAAGACACTCATCAAGGAACCATTATCCACGCTGCATGACATTTCATACGAGGGACATCCAGTGATTGTGATAGATACATTGGATGAGTGTGGGGGCCTTAGGCACAACTCATCTGGTATGGATGATTATGAGGGTCTTCTGCATATGCTCAAGTATTGAGCTCTGGTCAACTGCTTGAGGAAGTTCAAGTTGATTATTACCAGTAGGCCAGAGGATCCTATAACTTGAACCTTCCCTGAATATATCAGCACCCATGTCAATATTCTCTCCAGCAATGATATCAAACCTGGGGATAGTACCTCAAATGACATCTAGGTATTTCTTGTGTCACGTCTCAATACGATGGATATGGATGAGGCATGGGTGAATGAGGCTTGTGACTATCTGGTTCCTCATGCTGCTGGCATGTTTATTTGGGTGACAACTGTTGCTAAATTTCTTCAAAAAATCCTGAACAACACTTTCATATCCTTAAAACAAGGAAACATGAACGTGGTGCAGATAGATTTGAAGACTTGTATTCCTTATACTCCACTGTCATCAAAACATCATTTGGCCATGATCTTGAAGGGGAAGAGATTAAGGCAGTCACCTCTGTTATCAGTGCAACAATTTTTGCCAAACAGCCATTGGACGACACTGTACTTACGAAACTTCCTGGGGTGGACACACTGAAATTCATTAGGAACAGTCTCATGTCTGTCATTGACTCTGGCCCAATCCTTTGTTTCTATCATCGATCATTTGAGGATTTCCTCCTCTCTCCCTCTTTTCAGTACTACCTACCCAGTCTTTCTGGTGTCCAAGATTGAAATCTTCATGAACATCAGCTTACTGTACTATGTTTAAACACTATGGTATCATCGGAACTACACTTCAATGTGTGCAACTTGAAGTCTTCGAACATACAGAATGTGAATATTCCGGCTACTGATAAATCTACCCTCTCTCCCCTCATTTCATATTCGTCTCAATTCTGGGCAGACCACCTTGTCCAGACTCAACATAAGGAGATTTTGATGAAGGTGGTAGAGTTTATGATGTATGAGAAGTTACTGTTCTGGATTGAAGTAATGAGTATATTGAGGAAGGCTCATGAGATGTCTGCAATCCTCAAAAAGGTATTAGAATGGCCTGGATTAACAGTATGTCCTGAGTTCGTTTCCTACAATATAACTCTGAGGTTGGCTGGCTAGACACTTGACCCTTGGGACAAGCTGACATTGTTTATCTGTGATGCCCTCCAATTCATTTTTGCATTCATCATTCCCATCTCTCAGAGCACTCCCCAAATCTATCTCTCAGCTCTTCCATTCACACCGGAATGCTCCCTCATTGGTGAAAAATTCCACACAAGGTTTCCAAATACTCTTACCGTTAGTGACGGCAGGCTTTCTCAATGGCCAATGAACATCTTTGTTATAGAGCATCACAGCAATTCTGTGGAATCCATTGTCTTGTTGCTGGATGAAAAGACTTTTGTTTCCATATCAGCATCATCTATGATTACTTCGTACATCTGTGACTCCGAAACAGAATATTGTATTGCCAGTCCATTTGAGTCACCTATGCATGTCAAAGTATATGTTGCGGGCATAGTCGATGGCTGTTTTAGTTCTGATGAGAAGCGTATCCTGGTCAGATCTCGTCGCTCAGACTCATTATCTTGCCATGCAGTAGTTTGGGATATTGTAAGGGGAGAGGAGGTGTTTCAAATTGAGGGTTTTGATTTTGTGTTCATTTACTACAGTCGTCATGAGGGAAAAATTGCATCAGTGCATTGGATAGATGAAGATGGATCTTCAGTTGCCTCAATAGATGAAGGCCCACATTCGACTCACATCCTGGTCAAGCTGTGGGATATTGGGAATGATATATCTGATAGGCTGTTTGAGGTGACTGGTGTTGCTGTTACCCAATTCTCTCCTAATGGCCAATATCTGGCTGTAGAAAAGCGATCTGAGAATGTTATCGAATTATGGAATTTGGAGAATAGAAAGATCACTCATCGATTCCTGTATCCTCCTGGCAACATTTCATCACTCCACTTTCCGCCAACCAGTGACTGTTTGATGGCTGCATTCTGGGGGTCTGACCACAAGTGTCTTTGGAGGCTGGACACACAGGAGATGACATCCTTTGATCTTGATATTGGAGATATTCCTCTAGCCATTATCCATTCATCCAATGCCAATCGCCTATTTGTTCCACGAGATAACACAGTGGAGATATGGGAGGTGTCGATGAGCAGCTCAAATATGATCTTTAAGACAAAGCCTCTGACCACTTGGCATATAACCAGTATTTGTCTATTGTACTGATGGGGGATCTTTTTAAAGCAATTTAGGATTGGGGGTGGATATGTGTGTTTGTAATGGGTGTGTAGATCGAAATATCAAAGTGCTTTACTATCCTTACAAAAGTGGGTACTACCGAGTTAGAGAGTCAAAATCTCCAAGTTGTTCCACAATTGTGTGCAATCGAGTAGGCACTGGGGAGGTAAT
>Ga0153957_100648_pt1 | contig 10255 bp, 12 predicted proteins | sample TSFL041MetaG_FD_104745 | JGI IMG/M metagenome (GOLD analysis project Ga0153957, IMG submission 104745) | Attine ant fungus gardens microbial communities from Florida, USA - TSFL041 MetaG | ecosystem: Host-associated > Fungi > Mycelium > Unclassified | place: USA: Florida, Wekiwa Springs... | reverse complement strand
ATCTTATCTTATCTCCCTTTTCTATTTTTAGAACCCTTCGTCTAGTCCGTCTGAGAATAGCTCTCGTTCTTCCCATCCCTCCAACCGTACTATCTTTGGTTCTGGCGGGCGATTTATGACACTTACTTCCTCTTCCCTACAATATTCCCTTTTGAATTCCTTGACCAACTCCATTGCATTCTTCAAGTTCTTCCTGCTCTCCCAAGTGTCCTCTTCTGCCATACATCCTTTCTATTGCACCAGATATTTGTTCTTTCCCTGTACTTTCTCTTGTTTATAACTTTCTTGATTTCCCATTCTTCTTTCCCTTTGATTACCACCAGTTATGGTGCTTCTTTCCTTTGCCCTTCCACCTACGACTTGTACTTTCGGACTCTGCTAACATTAACTACCAGATGTATTTTAATCATACTGGGCAGATCTAATTCTATTACATTACTGGATATGATTGCTTTCACTTTGTAAGGTCCTACAAAATTCTCTGTGAATTTTTCTGTACACCTTACAATCATCTGGTATTTCAGATCTTTTATGCTAAGTGTAATGACAAGAATAGTCAAGATGACTGGTCTTATTATACTCAACATTAGAGAGAAATGAAGAGAACTCAATAGAGTTCCTCTGTGGATTGCTCTACCTACTTATACATAATTTCTATTTGTCTATGTGTATACTTCCCACAATCCTTCTAGAATGTTCCATCATATGACCTGTTATATGATCAGGTCATGTGATCCCCATCTTATCTTATCTTATCTCCCATTCTATTTTTAGAACTCCTCATCTAATCTGTCCAAAAATAAGTCTTGTTCTTCCCATCCCTCTAACTGTACAATTTCAGATCTAGGCAGGTTTATGACACTGAGTAGTACTAAGTTGCCAACTCTATATTCCTAAGTTGCCAATTTTATACTCCTCTGCCTCTTCTCTTTCTCTATCTGCATACCTTTTCATGTCTTTTTGTGCTTTCTGTAGTATCGCCTTGATCTTCTCCTATATATTCTTCATTCTTTCTACAAATCTTTCTGCTTCTTTATACTTTCCCTTCTTTCTCAACTTGAATTCCATCCTGGGATTTTGCCCATGATTTGCTTGAAAAGATGACACCTTAGTTTCTGTGTGTACCTTGTTATTATATGTAAATTCTGCCATTCCCAACCATTCAGACCACTGTTCTTGTCAATAGTTGATAAACATTCTGAGATATTGTTCTAATTCCTGATTCATTCTTTCAGTTTGTCCATTTGTTTGTAGGTAGAATGCAGTTGACAATTTGGTGTCGATTTCCAGCATCTGATTCAACTCCTTTATGATTTCTATTGCAAATTGTGGTCCTTTATCAGAAATTATACTATTTGGTAATCTGTTGATGGGGATAGGTAAAGGGAATATGAAATGTGTGTATAGATTTGATTTGTAGGGGGGAATAAGATTTTGGATAGAAATATAAATGTGCTTTACTGTCCTTACAAAAGTAGGTACTATTGAGTCAAAGAACCAGAATCTCTAAGTCATTCCATAATCATATGCAATTAAGTAGGCACTGGGGAGGTAATCAAATATAAAAGGGAGGGGCTCACAAGATAGTAAAAGCTTGTATTTAGATACTAGAATAAAAGAAATGTTTTTAGTTTCCACTTAAAAGCACTCTCACTGGTCAGATCTCAAAGGTATGCATTTTTCTCACACCATAGCACTACCATCCAAGGTACTAGTCTAGTAGGCTGGCTCACTGTCGATACAGCAGTCCTACCTAGATCTCATATTGCCCTCGTGCAAACTTGTTCTCAACTGACCATACAGTTGGCAACTTACTCCAAAAACACATAGCGAGCAGTTCAGCTCCTAGTTCAAGCAAATGACCAAGTCCTCCTTTAGAGTGAGTATCCCTTGAGGGAAGTTTTATAAAGTTTTTATAAAAAGAAAGAGAGAAAAAGAGCTTTTAATCACTCAAGTCGAGTTTCAGCTCTAGAGTAACAAAGGACAAAGATGAGGGTTCTTTTTCTTGTGCCTCTCTGTGCTACTAGAGTATTATATTAGTATTACAAAGCCCAGAATACAACAAACAAGATAAGAAAGAAATCCTCCAGATTACTCAAAAAGGCAGGTAGAATGAGTCGAGTTCACAAACAGCTGCTCTCTGTACTCCCTGTCTATTTCCTACCAACTTTCTTTATCTCGTTGGCTGACCTTGAGCCTGTTCTAAGTGTTCTAGGGTGCTTAAGAGGTTCTTTGGACATTGGTCTAACCACTTTCAAGTGTGTCTTTGTCGATATTACTCCTCTCTGCTTCTAACTCTCCTGATTTCTCTCCTAAGTCTTCCTCTACTCTCTCTTCTATTTCCTGTTCACATCTCTTAGGTCCTTCTTCTTTCTATCCCTTCCCAATAACATTTGGCATATCCTCATTCTGTTCTTCTATATTTAGACTGCCAATCAGAACTGATGTACGACCTCTGATGGTATTTCTATTATAAACTAGAGGTCAGTTATCTAATGATGTCATTATCAAGGGAAATGCTTCTAAGGTCAAGTTCACTCTCAAGAATACTTCTAGGAGGGAGTCCATCTTATAGATATGATATGAGACCATCTGGAAAGCATTATAAGGTACTGATAGTAGTGATTGTGGCCACTACTCTGCTACTTGGATAGCATTCTTGAGTACACGACCAGACTTCTAGTGGTTATGTCTGGAAAGCTGATTCTCTCTCAAAAGCTGTTGATTATGATTATTAGGTTCTGAATGTTACTTATAATGCCAAAATTCATTGTTTGGCGTGACACCGTGTAACTTCCAGACATTATCTCTAAATAGCTGTGCTAATCCCTCTGCACTTGTTTTCTCTGTAGTAGATATAAAATGCACCATTTTTGTAAACCTATCTACTATTACTAAGATCGAGTCATATCCTTGTACTAAGGGCAACTTTGTAATGAAGTCTACACTAATATTAGTCTGTGCCTTTTTTGGAATCAAATTTGGCATAAGTTTTTCTACTGGTAGTTATGTCTAATTCTTGTTTTGTTAGTAGGCATCACATCCCTCCATGTATTGCTTTACTTTTCTAGTGACCCCTAGCCACCAGAAGTTCCTTGTTACCAGCTCTGCTGTCTTCCACTATTCTCTATGTCCCCCTACAGGCATATCATGGTATAGTCTAATTATTTCCGCCTTCAACTTTTTATCTTTAGGGACGTATACTTTTCCCTCTTTCAACATTAGACTGTCTTCTTAATATCATTCTTCATCTCTCAACATTTTTACACCTGCTCACTTCATCTCTTCTACTGCCTTAACTACTTCATCATCTTTTGCTTCACATTTTCTTACTTGATCCAACAAATCTACTTCTTTTATAATCACTTCCGCTCTTCTAATTCTTCTTGTATTCAACCACTCTTTCTTCACTAGTATTTGCTCCTTGTTATCTTTCTCTACTCCAACCTCCCAATCTGGTCTTCTACTCAATCTATCTGCTTTTCCTATCTTACTTTCTGAAATGTGTTTCAGTACAAAGTCAAACCTAGACAAGTACAGAGTCCATCGTATCTGCTAGTAATTCAATTTTTGATTGCTCATAAAATACTCTAGATTCTTATGGTTGGTCCAGACCTTGAATTTACTTCTGGATCCTTTTAGAAAGTATCTCCATATCTCTAAACAGCGTATTACAGCTAGCATTTTCTTATCGTATATTTTGTAGTTCTTTTCTGTTTCATTTAACAATTTGGAAATATATGTTACTGGTCTCCACTTGTTATCCTTATACTTAATAGACAACACTCCTCCCATTGCAAAGTTAGAGGCATCCATCTCCACTCTAAACTCCTTATCTAGATTAGGTACAACTGATAGAGATCAACTTGTGAAGACTATCTTTAGCTGTTCAAAAACCTTCTGCTGCTCAGCTATCCAACTCCACTTCTCTTTCTTTCTTGTTAGGTTATTCAAGGGTCAAGCTATTTTGGCAAAATCTTTCACAAATTGCCTATAGTAATTGGCAAGACCCAGAAATTTTCTAGCATCTCTGACCATCTTAGATACAGGCCAGTTCAGCACTTCCACTACTTTATCCTTCTCCATTTTGATTTTTCCTTGACCCATAACTACTCCTAGGAAGTTTACTTTCTATACCTTCCAGGCACATTTCTCTGGTTTCATATATAGGTCATTCTCTTCTAACTGCCTCAGCACTTCTTTTACTAGCTTGTTGTGTCCTTCTTCTGTTTCTGTCTCTATCAACACATCATCTATGAATGCCACCACCTTTTCTTTATTAATCATATCTCTTAGGATCTCATTCATCATGCTTTGGAATGTGGCAGATGAATTTGTCATCCCAAAGAACATCACCACTAGTTCGTATGATCTTATATGTATAGTAAAGGCTGCCTTCCACTTGTCTTCCTCCTTTATCCTCACATTGTTATATCCCCATTGTAAGTCTATTTTGGTGAACACTCTCTTGTTACCCATGTTATCTACTAGATCTGTAATTAATAGTAGCGGGTAATTGTTCTTTACTGTTTGCTTGTTAAGTCTATGATAGTCTATAACTATGTGCTTTTCTCCATCCTTCTTCCCCACAAAGAATACTGGTGAAGTCTGGGGCGATTTAAAAGACCTAATGTACCCCTTCTTCAAATACTCGTCGACAAACTTCTGTACTTCCTCCTTTTCATTTCTAGAGAGAGGGTACACTCTTGTTTTGCTTGCTTTGAAGTTGAGATCTAATAATAAAAGGACAAGCATGGGAAAGGCACATGTCAATCACATGCCTATCAGGCAGCCACCATATGTGAGAAAACATATGGGTAGAAGCTGTTTGACATGGGAAAATACTCAGGACTTGACAGATAGTAGTCCATAGATATCATGATCTCTCTTAGAATAGCCTTAGCATAGCCACTTATAATTATATAAATAGCTAGGCAAATCATAGAGGGAACTCTGTCAAGTTCTCCTTATTTTTTACCTTATACTCTCTGAGGATGATCCAGGATTGTTCCATGGGTCCTGACACTCTCCTTGGATCAGTGGTTCCAGCCCTCCCCTTCTGGGCCCTAGGCCCTGTCCATTCCAATGTTCCATCCCAATTTCACCATGGTGTTTTCTTTCCTGTCCTACAAGGTGGATAGAAAATTTCTTCTTTTTCATTTTGTTCCGTCTTCCAAATAACTGTATCCTTTCCTCCACATATACTACACTTCACCTTCTCTGCTCTTCCCTCTTTGGCTTCTCTATTTCTCTAGTTCTACACCTTTTTGCAATGTCCACACCACATGTTACACCTCTACTCTTTACTGAGAAAACACTGTTCTTTGTTTTCCTCAGTTTTTGTACCTTTGCACTCACACCTCCTGTACTCTACAAAGGTCACCACCTCTTTTAGCATCATTTATCCCTCCATGCACATCGCTGCTCCCCTTGGGGGCAGTCCCTTTGCTCTACAGTGCCCCTTTGCTTTCTTCCATACTTCTCACAGTGGTGCTACCTCCTCTGTTTTTCTTTCTTTCATTTGGGGACACTCCCACTTCTTGTGCCCTTCCTCCTCATACTTGAAACACTGTGGTCTTTCTTCTACAATCTCCTGCCTCCTCACCTCTCTTACTCCACACTGCATCACTCAACTTTCCAATATCCTGAATCTATTCCCTTCCGCTGTCTTCTTCCTCTGTTCTTCCTTACTCCTACAGTTCCGGGTAAGGTACCCAAACTTCCTACATCATCTACATAATTTCCTCTCTCTTCCTTCTAATTCTGCCCTTAATTTGGTGAGGGCTTGCCTTTGGTTGAGTATCACAAATAGTCACTTACTAGATTTGTGATTGAAGAGTTGATGATTCTCAAGCAAGGTAGTTTAAGCAACAAAAGATGTTGTTAAGTCTCAGGTCTAATCCTCAGACTATGAAGCCTTATATATAGGAAATAATGGTCTGTGCACCTGGACAGAGCATCACATGTTCTACTACCTATTGTTCTACATATGGCAGTCCTTTTATGTCCAGAATAGCAATAACTTAACCATAAAAGGAACTGTTCTTGTTTGTGTTCAAGGATTGATGTGCATCTATGGATAATAGATCAGTATCATGCCAAACCTTGAGGTCCTTGTATCTTCACAGGATTTTATTGTTCTAAGGTTTATTTATAGTCATCAGAAGCATATTGAAGAGAGCTTCCATGTGCACATGGAAGCAAATGTCCGCATTTAGTGGTTTCCAAGATATCTACCAGTCAGTGTCTAGTACTGATTAACTGATATCTCAGTAAGTACTGATTGCTTTAAAATGTTTTGGGCATCGTTTGAAAGGTCTTCCTAAGGGCTTTCAGACACATCTTAGACCGTGTGAATCGTGCAAGTATTTGTGGAGTTATGGCTGAATGAAGTTTGTGACATAATCCTACTTTTTATTGGAGTTAACAAAGAGAACTCATTAGAGTCCTCGATAAATTCGTACACTACTTATACACATTCAAATGTTTGTCCATATTTACTGATCCAATAGTATTACATAATTAAAGAAAAATAAATAAATATTGACTTAGGGAAAATGACAGTTCATGATATCTATAAGATAGACAGAAAATCTTCTTTTTCTTATTTCTTTTCAGTGCTCCTCCTATTATTGTATTCTTCTCTCTATATGTACTACACTTTACTCTTTCTACTCTTCCCTTTCTTACTTCTTACTTTCTCTAGTTCTATGCCTCTTTACAACTTTCACACTACATATTACACAATTGTTTTTTGTTTAGGAATTCTTGCCTCTGATTCTCCTAAGTCTTTATCCTCTTATACTTGTATCTCCTATACTCTACAAACATCATTACCTTTGACTTTGTTGTTCATTCTCTCTCTTTTACTTTTGCATTCCTTGGAGGATTTTCTATTGCTCCACAATATTCTTTTATCTTTCTCTTTACCATTTCTTTATTCTTTGTTCTTTCCTTCTTTATCTCAATATCAGGGCATTCCTACTTTATATGTCTTATTCCCCAATATCTAAAACATTGCACTTTTCTCTTCTCTACCACCTGTTTCCTTACTTTTCTCATCCCATAGTTTATTACTCTACTCAATAGTACTTCAAATTTATTTTAAGGAGTTCCCCTCTTTTCTTTTTCTTTCCTTCCTCTATATGTTTAGGTAAAGTGCCCAAACCTCTTACATTGTCTACACAGTCTCTTTTCTCTCCTCTCTAGTTCTACCTTTATTTTGCCAAGAGCATGCCTTTGGTTGAGCATGTTGCCCATGAGATGATTATATTGTTTTAGCAACATTGTGTTATGCCTCTAAAGGATAAAGAAATTTATTGTAAAAAAAAAGAAAAATGTATTTTTTGAAGGACTTGTTATCTTCTTTTACAAGCTCATACTATGTTTATTGGGGTGTACCAATCTTCTCCTAGTCAGATACTTATTGCCTTACTGATTACTGCCCTAATAATAAAGTAAACTATTATTTCACAGAAAAGATCCTTACTTTAACTACCTTCTTAAGAATATGGCAGTATTTTTCTGCAAAGTTGATAATGTGAAGAAATACAAGTAACTATAGAACACCACTTAGTTGTAAGGTCTAATCTGGGCTAGTACCTGAACTTGGTCCTAACCATCCACCCTTGGCATCTAAACTTTTTAGTCAGTCCACTTAAGTCTATGGCCTGGCTATAAGGAAGTTGGGATTGGTCTAAGTTAATCATATACTAAGGGAGTGATGAGAATTAAGTTGAACAAGGATCAAGGTGATCAGTGTTCTGGATGTGAAACAAGTTCTAGTATAAAGATTGAGAACTTAAGTTAAGTCACTCAAGAATTAATCCCATTCTAAGTTAAAGTTTAATAAAGAGAACTTGTCAAAGTCCTTGGTAGTTGTTTTTATACTACTTATATACATTTGTTTGTTTGTACATGTTTACAAATCCAAAATTAAATGAAAAGAAAAATAAATATTAACTTATTGACTTAAAAAAAGTGGTGATTCATAACAAGTATAGCAATCTAACTTTCCAACACCATTTACTATTCTATACAAACTGTTGGTAGAAGGGAGTGTAGTGACCTAACTTTCCAACATCACCTGCTGTTTCATACAGACTATTAGTGGAAGGGAGCATAGCAACCTGATAGCAATATTTATTTAATACCATTGAGAATTAGTAGAGGGATTAAGTTGGGCCAAAGGCCCAAAATGAAAATCTTGTTATCTAAACCTACTTGTGCTCTATAACTCCATAGAATCCTAGAAGGAGCCTAGTAAGATTACAAGATAAAAAGTAAGACTAGTCTCTTATTATAGGGCTCTGGCTAAAATTAAACACAAGATGCCAAGCATGAATTGAACATCCAGGATGTTGTGATCTAGGAGTATACCATATATAGATATTCTCTCTAATTACAGATAAAAACATACTATATATAGATATTGTCTTTGATTCTTTTCAAGGGAATAGCCGAACACAGTGGCAATCTGAATCACCGAGCTTACTTTTGTAATGTTATTAAAGTCAGAGGAAGACTTCGAACAGAATGTTCTACCATAAGGAACTCTTGCACAACATGCGAGCAGTGTTCCGTCTGATTGAAAAGAGGATAAATGATATTATTAGGTTGCATCGCGTGCAACGCGGTGTGACATCACATGTAGAAACTCGTTATGGCAATGGGATTCATCCCAGATCCCAGATTTCCTCAGACTGGAGTTTCACATGTGCACTACAGAATATCTCAGATTCTTACGTGAACTCACTCACGATGTGAGTGTTTTTAATGAGATATAATAAATCGGGCTCCGGGGTTTCCTTGTCACGCGTTCAGCCACCGTGACAATACCAACTTTTGCTATTACAACTTGCTATTATAATGTATGCGTCGCTCTCAAAAACACCTCTGCCTGGTAAGTCAACATATTTCCCTTCATCAATTTCCTTCATCAAATGATGCATGAATATTAATATTTGCTCCTTCAGAGGGGCGTACACTGCAACTCGATGAAACAGTTTTCCACCAAGATCTCTGAATCTCGCCCCTATCAAAATATTAATGGTCAGTGACTAGCCATTTCCGTAGGTGTCTTGCCTTGCTACCATCTCTATTTGTAGTACAATGAATATCACTTGGAGTGCAATGAATATAACCTTCCTTTTTCAACACCCTCGCCCATATAAAAAGTGTTTGTGATACTAAGATGATACGACTATGACTGCTTTGCCACACATGAGGACGCCAGTTATAAGTTAGTTGTTTTATTTCTATGGGAGTAGGACTAACTCACATTATTTTTGACTTGCAGTCGACACAGACCCAGGTGCAGATGATATTGTTGCAATGTGTGTCAACCTGGGAAAAAAATTGTTCCTTATAACGATGACAATGTAGACTTTTGGCATTGGCATCACCTGAAGTGGACATTTTAACGTTCATACTTTCATATGGTGAGCTTCTCAGTGAGTATCTCGTTGTGAACGGCTCTGAATTCTGGCTACACCTAGGAAACACCAACATCGATGCATCATAGTCAGTTTACTGAACCAGGTCTTCTCTATTTTGCTACTGACCTACGAACCCTCTCAGCCTCGATATATTGAAGTTGTATCAAGCCATTGGACGGCACATTGAGAAGTACCCAGAGGATGCAAAACGCTTCCCCAACTTTGCACCTGAAAAACGGACCAAATTAGCAAGAGGGTGTGAAGGCCCAATTGGAGGGGAGACTCAAAGTGATGAATTTTTTTTTGGAAGGTTCAATGCGGTTTCTCTGCTAGTCTAAACAGTAGTAACCCTCCTCTTTGTTCATTCAGAGACGGTCTTGGTGGAATAACAGAACGACATCCAGATTTGAATGTTGATCCTGAATCTGAAGCTCGTATAGCTCATTCACAGTTAGAGGTTTCTTCAAAGCCTGGGGTTGATCTTGTACTCGACCTTCTGAGATCGTACCCTTCGAGGAGTATAACTTATATCGTCCTTGGCCCAATGACCAATCTTGCTCGGGTAATGCAGAAGGATGGAGAAATGGTTCGCCAGCGGATTGGCCGTATCATATGTATGGGAGGGGCGTTGGACGTTCCAGGAAATATAACGCCAACAGCTGAATGTAAGCCTAATAACCCCATCTCTCATGCTTATGCGATGACTGTGTCAAGTCAACTACTTCGCAGATCCTTTTGCAGTAAAGCAGCTATTGCTATCCAGTAACGAGAATCTTCAGCTTCCACTTGATCGCTTCTTGTTGTTGCCCTTGGACATT
>Ga0153957_100646_pt1 | contig 10329 bp, 7 predicted proteins | sample TSFL041MetaG_FD_104745 | JGI IMG/M metagenome (GOLD analysis project Ga0153957, IMG submission 104745) | Attine ant fungus gardens microbial communities from Florida, USA - TSFL041 MetaG | ecosystem: Host-associated > Fungi > Mycelium > Unclassified | place: USA: Florida, Wekiwa Springs... | reverse complement strand
TTAGAGTCCTCGCTGAATTGTGTACGCTACTTATACATGTCCGATTGTTTGTCCTTATTTACTGATCCGACTATATTACATAATTAAAAGAAAATAAAAGGAAAAGAAAATAAATATTGACTTTGAAACGGAAGGCGATTCATGACAAGTCGACCCTTATTAGTTACATCTGAATTAGATAAAGAATTCAGAGTAGAGGCAGATGCTTCTAATTTTGCAACAGGAGAAGTATTGTCCATTAAATGCAAGAACAACATGTAGAGACCAGTCACATACATATCCAAGTTATTAAATGAAACCAAATGTAATTATGAGATATACAACAAAGAGATGTTGGTGGTAATTCAATGCTTAGAGGCCTGGAGACACTTTCTGGAGGGATCCAGAAGTAAATTTGAGGTCTGGACAGATTATAAGAACCTAGAGTATTTCATAAGTAATCAAAAGCTTAATTGAAGACAAGCAAGATAGACTTTATACTTATCGAGGTTTGACTTTGTATTGAAATATATCTCAGAAAGTAAAATGGGAAAGGCAGATGAATTGAGTAAGAGGCCAGACTGGGAGGTTGAAATAGAGAAGAATAATGAAGAGCAGATATTAGTAAAGAAAGAGTGGTTGAAGGTAAAAAGGATCAGAATAGTGGAAGTAATAATAGAAGGGGTTGACTTACTAGACAAAGTAAGGAAGTGTGAGGCAAGAAATGATGAAGTGGTAAAGGTAGTAAAAGAAATTAAGTGGGCAGGAGTTAAAATGTTGAGAGATGAGGAGTGGTATCAAGAAGATGGTTTAATGTTGAAGGAAGGGAAAGTATATGTCCCCAAAGACAAGAAATTAAGAGCAGAAGTAATCAGGCTACATCATGATATGCCTGTAGGGGAACATGGAGGACAATAAAAGATGGCAGAGTTGGTGATAAGGAACTTCTGATAGCCAGGAGTCACTAGGGAAGTAAAGCAATATGTAAAAGGGTATGATGCCTGCCAGTGCAATAAGAATCAAACGCAACCACTGGTAGAAAAGTTAATGCCAAATTCAATTTTAGAGAAGGCATGGACCCATATTAGTGCAGACTTTATTACAAAGTTGCCCTTAACACAAGGATATGACTCGATCTTAGTAGTAGTGGACAGATTTACAAAGATAGCTCATTTCATACCTACTGCAGAAAGAACGAGTGCAGAGAGATTAGTACAATTATTTAGAGATAACATCTGGAAGTTACATGGACTACCAGATAGTATAATTTCTGATAGAGGACCACAGTTTGCGGCAGGGATTATGAAGGAGTTGAATCAGATGCTGGGGATTGACACCAAACTATTAACTGCATTCCACCCACAAACAGATAGACAAACTAAGAGGATGAATCAGAAGCTAGAACAATACCTCAGGATGTTTATTGACCATTGACAAGAACAGTGGCCAGAATGGTTGGGAATAGCAGAATTCACATACAATAATAAGGTACATACAGAAACTAAGGTATCATCTTTCCAAGTGAATCATGGGCAAAACCCTAGGATGGGATTTGAGCTGAGAAAGAAGGAGAAGTATGAAGGAGCAGAGAAATTTGCTGAAAGAATGAAGAACATGTAGAAAGAAGTTAAGGCTGTGCTACAGAAAGCGTAAAAAGATATAAAGTAATATGCGAATAGAGAAAGAGAAGAGGTAATAGAGTACAAAGTGAGCGACTTAGTATTACTCAGTACTAAAGACTTAAAGTACCAGATGGCCGGAAGATGCACAAAAAAGTTTACTGAATACTTTGTAGGACCTTATAAAGTAAAGGCAATTATTTTCAGTAATACAATAGAATTAGAATTGCCAAGTATGGTTAAAATACACCTAGTAGTCAATGTCAGTAGAGTATGAAACTATAAGTCGCAAGTAGAAGGACAGAAGAAAGAAGCGCCACAACCAGTGGTAATCAAGGAAGAGAAAGAATGGGAGGTCAAAAGAATTATAAACAAGAGGAAAGTCTATGTCTGGTGTAACTAGTAAAGGTCTGCTTGTGAAAACCTACTTAAGCTGTTCAAATGCTCCTTGCTGCCCATTTCCTTACCTCCACTTCTCCTCCTTTCTCATCAGATTATTCAGGGGTTGGGCTATTTTGGCAAAGTCCTTTACAAATTGCCTATAGTAATTGGCGAGACCCAGGAATTTTCTAAAATCTTTGACCATTTTAGATACAGGCCAGTTCAGCACTTCCACCACCTTATTCTTCTCTATTTCAATCTTCCCCTGACCTATTATTACTCCCAAGAAATTCACCTTCTGCACCTTCCAAGTGCATTTCTCTGGTTTTACATATAGATTGTTCTCCTCTAGCCTCTTCAGTACTTCCTCTACAATGTCATTATGCTCTTCCTCTGTCTCTGTTCCTATCAACACATCATTTACAAATGCTGCTACCTTCTCTTCATTAATCATGTCTCTCAGAATCTTGTTTATCATGCCTTGAAACATGGTAGATGAATTTGTCATTCCAAAAAACATCACCACTGGTTCATACAACCCTACATGAGTAGTAAAGGCCACTTTCCACTCATATTCTTCCTTAATCTTCACATTGTTGTAGCCCCACCAGAGATCCATCTTAGTAAATACTCTCTTATTTCCCATAGAGTCTACTAGATCTGTAATTAATGGCAGAGGGTAATTGTTCTTAACCATCTACTTATTGAGTCTCCTGTAGTCCATAACCATGCGCTTTTCCCCATCTTTCTTACTCACAAAGAATACTGGCAAAGTTTGGGGTGATTTTGAAGGTCTGATGTATCCCTTCTTTAAATGCTCATTGATGAACTTCTATACCTCTTCCTTTTCATTTCTAGAGAGAGGATACACTCTTGCTTTGCTCACTTTGAAGTCATCGTTGAGATCTATTGCATAATCCCACACCTTTCTAACCAACATCCTTTTGGACTCTACTTCAAGCTCTCTCTCAGGGTAGGATAACCCTGGAGGAGTCATTGGTACCCTTGAAAAGAGGTTTGACCAGAGCACTCGTCTTGGTGTCTGTTACCTGATTCCAATGGGATTGTTCCATGACAATCAAGTTCTATGACAGGGGCTAAAGGCTAGGGTGGGGCAGTGGATATTACAAATAGAAGGGGTGGGGAGGTCTTTAGATGAATAAATGTTTTTGGAAAACAAATAGTTGAAGGTAAAGAGTCTGTCATTTAGTGTAGTTTTCTTGCTCTTTGCTACCTAGGCTACTAACTACATAGTTGGTACTTAGAAGGCATGCTTATAACACATGCTGCAGGGTCTGCCACCGTGTTCCTGATTGCCTGCTACTCATTTGTATTTAGAGTAGTTGGCTTTATAATCAATGATTTAAAAAAAAAACACATTGGAACATAAATAATGGAAGATATAAACATGGACAGCAAGTTATAACAATATTAATGTAAGAGGTTTGGTAGAGGAGGGGAGATGGTGGTAAAAGAAAAAGGAGAGCACCAATGTACCTGATAGAATTGTCTTGACAGGCAGGTACAATGAATAATATAAGCTCTGTTCTTACCAGACTGAGAATTGTCTTGACAGTAACATGTCAGCCAAAACTATTTGTGAGTTCATAGTTTGTCTCAACATGTCATGCTACAAAGATGGGGATTGTTACTAAGGGAATCTGGCTCAGGTTTAGATTCTCTACAGGAACTCATACAGTATCGATCTCGATCCAGGCCTCACCACCGCTCGTGAGATGGTCGGACTGAAAACAATGGTCAGCCTCAAAACGGGCCGGATCGCCAAACTCACGGTCTAATTCCCAGGTCCAAGCAGATCTGTCTTGTCCAACTAGATACAAGTACGATCTGGCGATGCTGTCAGGATCAAGGCGGATATTGGGGTTAGCCTCCCATTCGGGGTCATTGCGGCGAGCGCGCTGTAAGTCAGTGAGGATGGCTGAAAGTGGAATGATGATGTTGATAGTGTAAGGAGTGAAGGATTACACACCGCCATCGATAATAGCCTGCGACAAGTCAAGTCAGCTCATGTTTGCTCATGAATCTATGTGTGGACCTACATGGCTAATCTACAAAGGGATGCACTTAGCAGGATGTCCAAAGGATACTCCGATGAACACATACATGGATGTTATCTTTGCCGAACTCCTTAGCCAAACTTTGAGCAAGGGCACGTTTTGCCGAGTGGCCTGCGGAGAATGCACTGAACATATAGCTGCCCCTGATACTCGCAGTAGCACCTGTAAATATCAAGGTGCCACGTTTTCCTTCGGCATTCAGTGGATTAGTTTTGAATTGAGATATGACTGCATGTGAAAAGGCGAAAGCGGCAACAGTGTTATTCTCGAGAGCCAGGTGGACGTCTTCCGGCGTGACTTCAAGGAAAGGTTTGTAGACCAAATGTGTTGCATTAAATATGGCTACACGCAAGATATAGGACTCAGCGGAGAAGTGCTCGCGAATGCTGGCAAATGCAGATGCGACCGCATCAGCAGCATAGGAAGGTATCGGGAACGCCGCGGCCTACATATGCATTCCAGTGAGTCCGGGTGGCACGAAGATATAAGGTATTTCTCTACATCACCACCAGTCTCTTTGATCTCATTGACTAGTTTAGTCAACGAATCGCCTCTGGAACGAGCAATTAAGGCGATGCCATAGCCCTGTCTCGCAAACAAGCGACTTATGAACGTGAAGGGATGGTCGCAAATGAGCTATCCCAGAACTCACGCCGAAGCTGCTCCAGTACCAGCACCATTCCCTATGCCAGCGATCACTGCTAGAGGACGGAGAATCGACGATGAGGACATGGAGAAAAGCGTGAGAGAAAAAGGGTATGATGTCGTGTGTAATATTGTCCATCTGCCACTACTGTTTTCTCAAGTGGACAGCACTCTCCCTGTGGGAATTGCTGATCGTGGTATCACTCAAACACACACGCACATCTAAACTGGGTGATTCCCTCACCACCGCCCTACCTTGAGAATGAGGCTGTGTAGTGTTCGCCACTGTCTACTATCTCTCCAGGCAAACTCATAACACCAGAAGCATCACTTGAGCTAAGATAGTGCAAAATGGGGGGGCGAAAACTCGTTGCAAGCGCAACGAGTCTCATCTCAACTATAACTGTCTATCTCTATCTAAAGACAATGAAAGTGAAGCACCTGATCATCAGGAGATGAAATCTGACTTTTTTAGTGTTGCGCTCGATATTCCAACATCTACCATGGTCTTATACATGGTAGTGATCTATACGGTCATCTGGGAAACTCTGAGAAGGGGTCAGCCGGCCTTTCCACATCCCGACGTCTGACAAGTCCTCATATGCATAGACCTTGGTGAGAGAAATTTCACGTTGCATATGGGACACCATCCAGGGACATTCACTACTGATTCATTACTGTTGTCATCAACATTGATGACACTACCCAGCTATTCCCTCCATTTAGTCCAGGGACATTCACTACTGTTATCATCAATATTGACGACACTACTCAGCTATTCCCAAACATTTAAATTCCACAAATATTACTTGGATTCAGCTTATGATGATCACTAAGTCCTTGGTGGTAGCCATCTGTCTCGGGACAGCATGTATTTCTTCTTCTCCGTGGCCATCTTCTAAGGAATGGTCCCAACTGAATAGCACAGTTCATGGACGTTTGTTTGTTAGCGTGCCTCTGTCACGGCCTTGTTTTTCCATAGCGAAGACTCGCGGCGGCTTCAACCTCACACAGTGTTCCATCGTGCAAGACCATTATTCTGACAGATGTGAGTGATTTGACTTCAATCCAATAAATATTTCTCAACTCGCATCCTAGTTTATCGCGTTACACAGTTTTCAGCTTATATGAACGTTAGTACACCTACGACCACAACGCGTTCAATAAATTCACTGATGATTTAGACGGAATGGGAGACCTGTCAATCAACCAATTCGCAGTGTCTTCTTGATTCTAACGACAGCTCGGATCCCCTTGCGTTCTCTGCCCCGCGATCCTGCGAGCAGGGTAGCATTCCAAATCATTATGTCACGTATCACTGAATTTCGCTATAGAGGCATACCCTGATTTAGTTAACAGATTGACGTGCGAGGTGTCGAAGACATTCAAGCTGGTCTCAAGTTCTCTCAAACATTTGGTGTTCCTCTAGTAATAAAGAATACCGGTGTTAGATGAACTCCGTTTGCCTCTTGCTACGATCTTGCTGACAACTTCAGCAGCATGACTACAAGGGTAGGAGTAGTGCCCCAAACTCTCTGGCACTGTGGGTAAGTCATTTCCATAAGCATACGAGGGAACACTAGCACTGATTTCTAGCTAAGACGCATAACTTGAAAGAGGTTAGAGCACCATAGCTTGTGATTTGACAAGGATCAAAACTCCTGTAGATTTCGCTTGCGATGGACTTCGTGGCAGAAGGTTGCTCCGAGCAAACGGCTACATCTGCAGTAACATTTGCTGTAAGTGCCTATGTACACCACCATGCTCATTATCCAGAGGTCTATTTGATAGGCAGGCACCTCACAGGGTGAACTGTACAAATTTGCTGAACAAAAGAATATTTCACTCCCTGGTGGTGCGGATGCGACTGTTGGTGCTGCAGGTGGCTACGTCCAGGTAATTGTGCCTTTTTAAATTTGTATCTTATGAAATCATTAAAACCGTACTTTAGGGAGGTGGACATAGGCAGGCAATTACATCGTCAATTGTGTTGAGTCTACTGATGTGTTGGTAAAATAGTGCATTTGCAAATGTGTATGGACTCGCAGTGGACCGGGTAGTGAGTACGACAGTAGTATCACATGGTTATATTGACAAAATCGTCAGCTTGAATTCGACGTTGTTACACCGGAGGGTGCCCTCGTAAAAGCCAATGCATGTTCAAATACTGACCTTTTCTTTGCTCTCAGAGGAGGGGGAGGGGGCACATTCGGTGTCGTTTTTAAAGTCACAATGAAAGCATATCCACAGATATCTTTCCCTGTGTGAGTCTTGCCCTTACACGTCCAATCTATTGCCCTGATAAGAAGTCGATATCACATCTAGCGTCAATATCACTATCTCTTATTCTGACCCCAATCAACGAAAACTATTATCTTACTTTATTGACAATTCCTTGGTTCTTGCCGAAACAGGCTGGGGTGGATATATCAATGTAGGTGATTTTGCCACCATACGTTCGTTGTCTCACTCCACTAGCCCCGCCAAAGTGTCATTTACGTGAATCCTTTGATGAATCTATCACAAGCACAGACAGCCATGGCGCCACTCAGAGATCTTGTAATAAATGAGCTGCAAGGAACATTTTCTTTGGCAGTCGAGCCCTCTATGACTGTTTTCTTTGATAAATATCTGAATCATACGGGAGTGGTACGTTATCTTTACTCACTACTGACCAATGAGATTGACTTGTCGCGTAAAAAGCCTGTGGGTCTTCCGTTCATAACGACGTCTAGACTGATACCAGCCGACAATTTTTCTCCTCGGAGTCGCGAACAGCTTCTTGAAACGCTGATACCCGTACTGGACAACGCTGCTCTACCACTTATTTTCGCCGTGACACCTTATCTATTTAAAGATGATGGAGGAACCAGTCTTACTGATGCATGGAGGACATCATTGTGGCATGTAAATCCCATAATTTGCGATTTCATCCTTCTTTTCCCACTTCTGATCAGGTAACTGCATCAAACTTTTGGAACTTCGATACTTCGTCCACCGAGCGGAACAACATATATCACAACATGAGCCAATCGATGGATAGTCTTCGCAGGATTACGCCTGGTTCTGGTGCCTATCTGGTGCGCCATTCAATTTCAATCACACGCTCAATCTTATGTTTGCTTTATAGAATGAAGCAGATGTCCTGGAACCTAACCCCACAAGTTTGTTCTAGGTCGTAATGGGATTTTGTCGGTGCTGAATTTGCCCACTCTCAGAGGCCTATTGGGGTCAACACTATGAACGACTAGTTAGCATCAAGAAGAAATAGTATGTATCATTGATTGTTCTCATCTTTCACTTATTTTAGGCACTTAGCGATCCACATCATATACTTGATTGTTGGCAATGTGGTGGGTATTGATTTATGAGATCCTTGCTCAGTCCTGAGTTATATTACATAGTGGACTGGAATGGCCGTTCCGATGTGAGATATGGTTGTTATATGTAACTGAAGGTGACACCCTAGTTTGTCCTGGTTATAAGAGGACGTCATCAGCAATAGTAAAAACTGGAATTTTGTCGTACGCACTCATGTAAAGATTCGAAAATATGATAACTTCCTCCACACTAGCTCATCAAAGAACCATAATACACTTCGATTCTTGTTTAAATTCTACATACTCAGAATGTCTCAATTGAACATATGTTTACTACATGTATGTCTTTGCATACCCATTGTCACATCAAATTCTTCCAGGTCTTTTCCACTCTCAACAAACTATCCAATGTTGCTATCACGGTGTCCTGCAAGGGAATGTATTCAGTCATGTGCAGATATTTCTTGGCAAGACTTGTGTCAATAGTGGACAGAGGCCCCGGCAGGGAAGCAGGATTTTCGATTGAGGGAAGTCTATCCTTCAGCTCCGGTCGAGTTTTCGATATGTGCTCAACAGAGCTGGGCAACAAAACTGCACCACCGGAGATGATGAAACGTTTTGGTTTCTGGACCGCTCCCTTAGGTAACTCTAGTGCAGCGATATGAGCACGGGCGGCATCACGGACGTCAATAGCGTAGGGAACGAATTGCGGTGGCAAAGGACGACCACCCTCCCCATTGATAAGTTGGTAGATTAGTCTATTAGATCCAAGACCAGTCGGTGATGGATCCGGAAAATCTTCCAGCAGAGGACCGTAAATGAAGGGCGGGTTTACTGTTTCACTTAGTATCCAAGCACTCTGAAAAGATTATCAACCCTACTTGTGCTGATATCAACTTGTGGATTGGCGGCAGCAAATTCCCATACAGCACGTTCTGTGAGTATTTTGCAAGCGATATAGACTTCTAACGGGTTTAGCTTGCCGCTTAACACCTCCTCACGGGTTGTACGACCCCAAGCTAGGAAGAGATATATGAGTGGTTATTTGCGAGAATGTGGTACTTACAATCTTCGGTAAATGTTAATCCCTGCCATACTTGCTTGGTGTTGGCTAATGACGAAGATCAGCAGTCTCATAGATAGTGATCTGATAAACACCGTACGGTCTGTAGTGGATGCCCAGGTGCCAGTCACAACAAATTTTGTGATACCGATTTCAGTAGCACTCCGAAGAATACTCAACGTTCCATCCAGAGCAGACTATCAAGGGCTCAGGAGGGTTGTCACAAACAGAATGTATTCGCCCTTGCCTTCAATGCCTTTTGGGGTGCCTCTTTCCCCGCAATCGGAGATGCAACATGTATGACTGCACCAACACCTAGCCAATCAAGTCAGAATCAGTCAATGAACAAAGCGCCTGCGCTCGAGCCAAACAAACCACTGAGTGCATCCTTCAGACTATCGCTTGCCACATCATTCACGACAGCTATCTCTAGTGAAGGATACTTGGGAGATAGCTGTGCGCGGAGAATGTCTGCCTTCGCTTCCCTTGCAGTCCTACAGAGTTGAAGATCAGTTGTTGTCCTTGCATGAAAAAATTCCCATTTACCCGCGCACTGGGTAGCCAGCTTCCAGCAGCTGAATCGCGATATGGGATCCGAGGAAACCAGAGATACCAGTCACCTGTATAGTATTTGTTACCTCCTTCCTTGGCTTTCCCAAATGCTACTTACAAGAATGAGAGGCTTAGAGGACATAGTGGCTTCCTGTAAGCAGTCTGAGAAAATCTGATCCATGCCGAGCATGAATTAAAACTCCGAGGTATCCCAGACTTTCTCAAATGTTGTGATCTGCCAGATTCTCTTCTAGACTTCTCTAGATACCTATTTAGGTATCAAAGTGCTATACCATATACAGATATCCTCTCCATTACAAGATCAAGGTAACATACTATATAGATGCTGTCTCCAATGAAGCTGGATTGAACATGTTAATTTTTTTCTTATTCCTCCTCTATGAGGTTGTTTGATGAAGATTTCAAAGAGCAGCATCTATGCAATGGATGCACCTCTTACCTATAAGGTGGGCTTCACAAATAAATAAGTAGATTTTCTACTTATATTACAGAGTGTTCTACAGTGTCTTTGTTCAGTCATCTACACCGATAGTACAATGCATGTGTAACATCATATGATGAGACACTACTTCATCTACAGCTTCACTCAAAGCTTCTCTTGTTTGATAAGACAATTGTTGAAATACAAACAGGGAAGGGTAGGGTACAAATGGATAGCATACAAACTACTT
>Ga0153957_100641_pt1 | contig 10424 bp, 11 predicted proteins | sample TSFL041MetaG_FD_104745 | JGI IMG/M metagenome (GOLD analysis project Ga0153957, IMG submission 104745) | Attine ant fungus gardens microbial communities from Florida, USA - TSFL041 MetaG | ecosystem: Host-associated > Fungi > Mycelium > Unclassified | place: USA: Florida, Wekiwa Springs... | reverse complement strand
TAAGGACCTCTAGTAAAATCAGTATTGATTCTATCTGAATTGTCAGAAGCCCCACCTTTCAGGTAACTACCACCTACAGTTTCATGCTCAGACCTCTTTTTTAAGAAGGTACCTAAACATTGTCTGATGTGCTTACCTATTATCTGATATGGAATTCGCCGGCCACGCATCCTTCCACCCATGATACACAGAACTTTCCGCATCGCTGCCAGTTGTACTCGTGCACTGTCTACAGGAACTGTCAACCCTTTGTGCGGCACGGTGCCCATGCACTTGAGTTACGTCTTTCTTCATTCACAGGATCCACCAGCGACGTTCCCTGTCAAATTTTCGACCGCGTTCCAGCGGGAATTGCAGCTGCGAACATTGAAGCTGAGAACCATTGTCAATTTTGCTTGGACAGGCGTGCCTTCAGTCTCAAACAGTGTCAAGACAGCTGCCACTGTTTTCTCCGTGTCAGGTGGAAGGTTGGAAATACCAGAAGTATCAATGGAGAATATCAATGAAGTGGAAGCTAGTCTCAAAGATCATATTCAACGTGACTCGGTCACTCAGGAAACACGTCAAGAGATACATTTCTATGTTTGCACTCACGGTGCCCGTGACTGCCGCTGTGGCCAGCAGGGCGGCCTAGTGGCCCGACTCCTCAAGGAGGAGGTTGACAGGCGGAAGATGGGTCATTTTTTGAAAGTTCGCGAGGTCGGACACGTTGGTGGTCACAAGTAAGCTATCGCATTGAGATGTTGCTTAATGCTCATTTGAACACAGATATGCAGCTAATGTGCTTGTTTATCCACATGGTGAATGGTAAGTCTGCTAAATCAGCCACGTCCGAGGTAGTACCGATGCCCTGATAGGTTTGGCCAAGTCAAAGCGGATGATGTCCTTGGCGTCATTGATTCTGTGTTGGCGCAACCAACGAGACCGTTTACCAACCTGGATCGGCCAATTCTTCCAAAGCACTGGCGTGGACGCATGGGCATCAACAGAGACGAGCAATTTGCCTTTCTTGGACACTACCTCAGCCAAAGGACTGTATAGATGTTACATTTTGATCCATTCTCACAGGGCTCTGTTAATGTTCTCGAATCGAATATTCCATTCAGCTGGAAAACCTGGGCTCTTTTCTTCGCTTCCGTCCCATCCTGCTGCCATCATTGCAATCGCGAGTAAAAACGAACCAGATCCGGGGAAATAGGGCGTCGGAACCCGCACACCACCAATAGGCATCCCAACGTCATCGAACTGATACAGTGGATCGAGAAGCCATTCTATGGCCCGTTCGGGCTCCCCATTCCGTGCAGCAGACATAGCCAGCATAGGATAATCCCAGCTTGGGGGAATTTGAAGTCAAACAATTGCACATCTGCCTGATTCTTGACTCACCCCCAGAAATCTGTCGCGTTCCAATGTGCCCACACCTTTTCTGCTGTAGCCTTTGCTACTGTGAGATCTAGTCCCTGGGTGGGTGGCAGCCAACCATATAATCCTACTAAAGCTGGATGATCACTCGTGAACGCAGGATCATCCCAGAAATCCCTTTCTATTCCTTCATAGACCATATAGGTCCCGTTGTCGATCGGCAAATTCGCCAGATTGTCTTTGACTTCCATCCATAGCCGCGGAATATTCTTTCCTAGTGCATTCATCCACTTCTCCGCAATATCCAATCCAAACCTCCAGTATGCCAGCTCAAACGCCGGATTCTGTGTAACATTGGGGCTTGTATCCTCACTTACTACGAACATTGGCGGCCCGAGGTCATGAACCTTGGTTGATTCATTGAACCAAGCGAATGCCGCCATCCAGTTTGCCGTCTCCCTTACGACATCTTCCCACTTGTCCAATGTGTGTCTTGTCGGGAAGCTGCGAAATTCGTATGCAGCAAACACCAGGGGATGCGGCTGTTGCCAGATGAGCAGGTTGTTGATTTCCCCTGGTGAAGAACGCCCTGAGGGGTCAGTCATCTTTGGCCAGCGTGCCCCTGATTGCCAACCTTGTTGGATCTTGGATCGAGCGAGAGAGGAAGGGAGGAAACGAGAGTAGATGGAGCTGGAGCGGTCGAGGATGTTCCAGTTGTTCCAAAGTGCCCAGTGAACAGAATGCCAGAAGTACATCTCTGCAATCAAAGCTTACATTTCAATTATGAGAGAAAGAGAAAGAGCATACCCATGTGGAATTTCCTGATGTTTTCCAATGTTGAGCAAATTCACGGACTCTGAAGATGGAACAAGCTTACCCGTACTGGAAACAGTGCTTCGTCAGGGTTTGGTCCGTCACAAGAGGATCAGAGTTGACGTACCCAACCATTATTCACAAGGCCAGACTACCTAATCAACCAGTGAAATGCGAATCTTTGCAGGACAGAGCTCACCTCTTGCGGTGGCGTATCTCCTGCTTCATTCACTCTCATGAGATACCTCGATAAGATGATCCTTCGCTGCAACTCATCTGCTCTGGAGTCCTTTGAGTCCGTCAATAAATCAATGAACCCGTTGTTCGACCAATATTCCTCCCATGCTTGTTTAGATTCTTCGAATACTTGTTTCGCATCAAGGTTAACCTTCTGCTCTGACAAACCAAATGAGATGGTCAGGGAGAACTCCCTGTTCCGTGGGTTCGAAATGAGGTATCGATGCGCGATAGGATCCACTCGCTTGACGTCGAATGAGTTGCCAGCTATTGTAGTCACAAAGTTCGCGGCATCGAGTTGATGTTCAACGACTGCTTTTAATGCTGAGGTCTTAAGAGTGGTGGTGTGGTTGGATGGAACGTCATATCGTCCGACGAATGGGGCACTAAACTTGGCAGTACCGTCACACCATGGGAAGTCGAGGAAGATGCCCACTCGTCCTTCATTGACAAGTTTGGAGTCGAGATGAATAGCGATGGCATCACTTGAATCTGCCGAACTAACTTTGACTGTTGCTATGGTGCCTCGAAAGGAGAATGTGCTGGTGATGACACCACTCCACAGATCAAGTGTTTGTGTAGTATTGTCTAGGTCGCTCTCTGTCACGTTGAGAACCATCCCCGCATCATCCATGAAAGCCAAGCCAATTCTTCCGAGGTTCACTCGATTGGGATTTGATATCAACCATTGCTCGACAGGATTTCCCCCGCCGAAATCGTACTGAACAGGTCGACCGTGATTGGGCCAGCTCACGCCCTTGTACAGCTCGATGTCTTCTTCAGTAAACCCTGCCGGTAGACTGTCGTTTTTCCAACCCCAGGATGAGAGTGTGTTGAAAGGAAGAAATGTTTGGAGTCCAGTGATGTCCCCCCCAAAGGCAAAGTTTCCGTTACCAATCTGGAGTGGTGTGGATGGATTGGAGGAGGTGCGGATAGGATTGTACCTCGTTACGAGGCCATAGCGATTGATCTTGTCATGGGACTTTGCCAGGCCTTTCAAGATGGGTTGGCAAGTCAAGAAGCCAGCAATGAGATTGTGTAACCTCATCTATAGTTGTAGTTTTCGCAACGTCCGCGGCGGTTATGTGTGAAAAGAGCTTCTGATTTCGACTACTGCGACGGCCCGAAAAATGTTCCCAAAGCTCCTCTGCTCACCCCATGACAAGTTATCTTATATTTGGTGCGTGTAGCTCCCCTGCATCGGTCATGAGACTCCTTGTAACTATAAACATGAGACAAGGACCATGTCGGATGGTTCATCTTATTCTCAGTTTTCTATTTTGCAATCTGAACCATATTTTCAATCGTACTACACATATCAGAAATCAAATCGCAACTGTCTGTCTGTCTACATCTGATTCGAGTTTTTTGCATACGATGCTTCCCGCCATATGGTTCAAGTCCAGTCAGCCACGAAAGATAGACCTCGCTAGCGATGTAGTGGATTTGTGTTTCCCAAAGTTGTCCTGAAGCAATGGTGAATAACTTGCAAGCCATACCAAGCATTGTTGGATATTCCATGGCTAGGGTCTCATACTGAGTAGATAGCGAGGATGAGACTTTTCAAGTATACTTTCGTAAGATGCGGCAAATGGAGCAACGGCTGGAAAGATGAGGGCCGAGAAACTGTCCTGGTTGAAGTCGAGAGTGGCGCAACGAAAATGACCAATACCAGATCTCCCTTGTTCCGGCTCATGGACGGGGCATCCGGAACGGATCCGTCTCAAATTGACTAAATATCTTTGTCAGTCAGCGAAACGTGGTCTACTCATAACATCACTAATCAGTGACTGATCTCAACATGCCTGAGACTAGACTTACCTTTCGTATCATCGACGTTTTCACAAAAACCAAGTTTATCGGAAATCCACTGGCCATCGTCCATGTTCCTGCTCCGGAATCTGTTCAGTTGTCCCCGGCTCACAAGCAGCTCATCGCACGCGAATTCAACCTCTCCGAAACGGTTTTTATGTATGATACATCACCTGATACTTTACCCAACACACCTGTGAGAATAGAGATTTTCACCACAGAAATAGAGCTACCATTTGCTGGACATCCAACTGTTGGGTCAAGTTGGTACCTACTAACAAAGGCTGCTGGAGGGGAGAGGAAGCAAATTACCTTGAGGACCAAGGCCGGAGACATCCCTGCTGTCCTCCAAGATTCCGGGAAGGTTCGCCTGCAAGTTCCAACCGATTTCAAGGAACACAAACCTGTAGAACTTTCCTGGTTCAAGTCTGCTCAATCTGGCCTTCAGGCAACAGATTATGCCAGCGGTATAGGCGGTAAGGAGGTAGTTGTGTCTATTGTTAAGGGAATGAATGTTGTTCTTCTGAAGCTGAATTCGGAAGATGCTCTCAGGAAGCTGAAAGGTGTTGTGGGGAGGATTGAGGTGCCATGGTTGGGTGAATGGCAAGGACTTGTCGGACTGTATGCCTTTTATGAAGACAGTGGCGGGGTTGTGAGGACCAGGATGTTTCTGGAAACATTAGAGGATCCTGCGACTGGTTCTGCGGCATCGGCGCTTGCCGGGTGGCTTGGTAAGAGGAAGGGCCCTGGCAGATGGAGGTTCGAGATCATTCAAGGAGTAGAGATGGGGAGAAGGAGTGACATCGAAGTTGATGTTGAGATTGGAGTTGACGGTGAAGTAAGCAAAGTAGAACTAGGGGGGGAAGCTGTTGAAGTCATGGAAGGGTTTATTTCAGTATGAGTGGTTGGACTGGACGGGTTATCAACTAAAAGTCATCGGAGGGATATGACTACCACACTATGCACACTTATTCTTCCAGAAATACACACTTCGATAACGAAGCTATTATGGCGGCATCGTTCGACTTGTATAGAAAGTGTCGAAGAATTGGGGCCAACAATTGCAAGTTAGTTTGGTGGTATGTCCAGAAGACAAGTGTTCATGACAGAACCCCAGATTTTCTAGACGTTCTTTCAAACCATTCTCAGCGCCCCTTTTGTCTCTAGTTGAATCAATTGAAGTCAGCTGTTCGGATATGAACTATCCCTGGCCTCAACAATTCCTCATGCAACTATTTTGAAGACTTAGAAGATGTTCAAGTTTGTGCTGGAGTCATGTGTTTACCGGGAGAGCGACCGTTGGAACTGTTTGTCTCTTGGGTATGAGATTACATGATCTTTGTACAAGCAAGTTGTCTCTAGAGAACAATTTCCTACGAGTACCCCAGTAGCTCCGAGGATTTCTTTCAAGAGTATCTTTACCTGGAGATCTTCTTTGACCTGCAAGACGTCAGACTTGTATGAGTGGATAGACAACGCATGTGGTTCAGGCCTGTAATCAACCATCCATACCGCTCGTTTCTAGTCCCTGTCATGGTCAACTCCCCCAGACGGTAGACAGCACATGAGATGAAGCAGAGAAGCAGACAGATGTTTTCCATGCCAGGTGCCAGGGATATTGAAAGAGAAAGTTTACGAAAAAAGAGCTACCGCCTTTTATATGCAGATCTCCCGTGTCGCAAGACGAGCTGTTGGCCAACCTGAGGAGATCAACCATACATATTAGTACTGGTGCGCGGATTGTGTCTTAAAATGTACCCACACAAAGGCTTCGACAAGGAGGAACACACCTTGTCTGCCCGAGGAATAGGCAACCAGAAAACCCTTTGGAAGGTTTTATTTGCCGCCCGCAATCAGGAGACAAATGATCAGTGTGATTGAAATCGGTGTTGTGACACGTCGTTTGGAAGTTCCTCAATATTCTTACTAGATCACAGCTAAGAGAGGCGAAAAGTTGTCGGTTTCTTTGACAAGTGCCACGGCACGGCGAGCAAGCAATGATTTGTGGGAGGGAGAGGGTCCTCATATCATTGAAGTATTTCTGAGAAATCTGATTACGCTAGTTCAGGCCTCTAATCAACATGGTATTGATGCTTCCGGCATTTCACAGGATCACTTGTGAAATGTCATTCTTAACAATTACTCAACAGCCAGTACAATCATATATGCATGATAAAATAAAAGGATTCATTCACAACAATCAAGAATATACAAAACTATCAATACACTACTATAAGACTGGCCATGCTGTTAGCTTCAGCTCCATTGCCCGAATGGAGCCTACTAAGCTCCTGACCCACGTCAAGGGCGCATGACAGGTCACTTCGTCAAGGTGACCCAACCGGGAGAAAGAGCTTGTCCTTGACATGCACCCCCATTGGACATATATGTCAAGGCCAATCCTTTGGACCAAGACGACAAACCTTGTCATTCACACATTATTTGCTAATCACCGGGGCCGCCATGCTTTCATGGAGGACACCAAAGAAGACCTACAGTCTGTGTATTCCTACTGACTACGAGAAAATGGAAACGCACCTTTCAAGTCATACACCAAACAATGCCAGCAGTAGACCTACAGTCTGTGTATTCCTACTTACTACGAGAAAAGGGAAACGAACCTTTCAAGCCAGATGATACACCAACCGATGCCAGCAGTACAATGTGCCCAACATCCACCACGGCCCCTGCATCCTAACACCACACCCGGCAGGAGACCAAATTTATGGCGCACAATCTAAGCCATAGCAAGGCGAGGTGACAATGACCGGGATCATCGTAGCACCATGTCAGGGTTCGACCTACAAAACATTTCCAAGATTATGTTAGTAAATTGACCACGCACTGTTTCGTCCGGAGCATCAGGTCACCAAAGCATGATGCTACACGTCAATCATTGGCTTATGACAATACGATGCTGAACCCTACAGAACGTCAGAGCTGTACCATTTCAAATACAATGTTGACGCACCTCAGAGATCAGAAGCAGAACGAATACTGGCAAGAATCATCAGTGTCACCAGATCACAATGCTGGACCCCAGCTATCAGGCTGCCGCAGCACGATGCCAGGTGCTTCATCCACAGGTTTGAATAAGACAAGAAAACCGACCATATCAGTATCACCAGAGCATGATGCCGGACGCCATTCATCCGACTGTCACAGCACAATGCCAGGCACTCCACCTACAGGACGTCAGAAGAGCACCAACCGGTAACTCAACCACTCACTATATAGTCCACAACATGCAATAAAGGATGTCGGTTTCCCAGTCATCTCATTTACCAGACTACAATGCTGGACACCATCAGCGTGCCACAGCACTGTGGCTGACATTTGACCTAGACAATGTCAGAACCGTACCAAACAGTCAGTCAACAACGTACCACTGGGGCTTCTAGCCATGCTTGGCAATCGTTTCCCGACCTGGGGAGACCCACCAGGCGGTCACGCAAGCAGCATACGACATGATTCATGTCAATTGTCATTTGCAACCACCGCTAGGGCATGTGCATGACAGGGGAGAAGAGGCAGGCATAAGCGACTGACTGAACTGAAAAAAGCCCCAGCATTTTATACACAAACCCTGCCCATCCCGTGACCCAGGGATTTATCCGAAACAGGCCTTGCACTACTCCCGCACTACCCTCGCACTAAACTCCATTCGTCAAGACAATAAGAAATACTGTCTTGGCGCAATCAGTGAGTCATATTTCCGATCATGTTTGTTCGAAGGCTAACCATTTAAGGCAAAGTCAAAAAGATTTCTAATCTAATACACTATCCGATCAACATACAACGTAAATTCTCGTACCGGATGAAACAATCTAATGGCCGACTAGAACAACCTAATGGCCGACTCCACAGTCTCGGAATGCGCCCTCTTGTTTCTGACAATAGATGAGACACATTTGCAACACATTTGTCTCTCTTTTGTTTCCAAGCACGTGGACTGCCTTGACGGGGTCAGAGTCAGCTATTGAATGAGTGAACTTCCTGCTTAGTCCCAGGGACAACGGCATGGTTCTCATCCACCAACTAAGACTTCAATCATTCCCCGCTTTGAGGAGCTGTCCTCGGCAGTCTATCCTGACATCAGATCCTTGACACATGGTCGAGTTTATCACTCACACTAACAAAGAGTATGCCTGATTCATGATGGAACCTACACGAAGAATTAAGCTGCATAATATTCATCTTAGCATTTTGTGCTCTTTGAAGTGGACTAGATCACTCACACGAGCTCGGAAGGAAGAACATAACGATGTCCCGCAACGTGCCAGCAAATAGGGTAGAAACGTCTAGTTTGACTTTGGCAGCGGATGAAGCAGTTGTTAGGGTAGTTTTCTTGTATAGAGACTCCAGCACATCTCCTACTAGACGTCCACCATCGTCGCGACGTCTAAGATAGATTCTTTATTAGTATTCGTTCTAGCGTTTCCAACCGTCTCCAGGATCTCCAATATTCAGCACCTACTCGAATGAGAAAAATCTGTACCTGTGTGCCCTATATCTGATTTTAGTGATCTAAGACTAGTCCTCTCGATTTGAGAAAGGCCGAAATAAGGGGACACCGAGTTCTTATCAGTGTACTCAGCCATAAGTAGTTGGCACTCTTGTTCTATACAAGTTGTATTGGGTACAATACTATACTGTACCATACAACACGGCAGTCCAATATCGGGTAAAGCTGGGCATGGTTCAAGAGAAACTTTAGGCGTTGAAATGCAAAGTCGATTCCAACCTCTTATCGCGACTGCTAGCACCAACAGTCACACCGACAGTCCCCTGCGGCCTCCTCCATCCCTGTGCAACAACATCCCAAATGCTCAAATCGTACCTTGACAACATCATCGTCACTTGCCCTGACCACTGCTAATAACAACGGAGTCAAATCCGCGTAGTACAGCAGGAGATTCTCTGGATGATCTCGGGAAGTTGAGGTAATTCAGCGCCCAAAAAGCCACCAATGTTCTTGATAGAGAAGGAAACCTGGTACAAGGGACGATGAAGCCTTCATGGAATTGTCAGGACATGGCAGCACAATAGATACGGAAGTATACTCGCCAAGCAGCGGTGGAGCCGCCTTCGACCTGAGGACTGGCTTCCCCACGATCCCAAGCCGAGTAGCAGCAATATCGCCCCCATTCGTAGGAAGTCTAGTGATAGACAGTCTGGAGTACTCAAAATCGGTATAACTCAGCCCAAAACCAAACTCGAAACGAGGCTTGATACCATGCTGCAGAGAAATCTGTTCTTGTTACAGGTCGAAAGGTTTCGGAATCTTCAGGACGCTTGGCAATGGTATAAGGTAATCTTCCAGAAGGATTCCAGTCTCCGTACAAGACATGAACAAGCGAGTGACCAGCTTCTTGGCCGGGTGCACCAGCCCAAAGGACCTACAACGATGTCAGGGATTTAATACAAGAAACAAAGGCAAGGTATACAGCTGTAACATTGGGGTGTTGGATCCAAGGCTCAAGTACAAGAGGGCCGACCGAATGTACGACAACAATGGTATTGTTATTCTGGGCAGCTACAGCCTCAACGAGTGCATCACCACCGTGCCCTCAATAACACAACGATCGTCATACGGGTGAACGCATACCTATCACCCTCATTACCATCAACTGTGATGTAACCCTTTCCTGAGTCAGCAGCAATGAAAACAAGAACGGCACTCTTTTTCCTTGCGACATTACCAGCTCTAGTCAAGTTGAAATCATCGAAAAACCAAAAGACACTCGTATGGTCTTCTCTCGCACGCCTTTGAATCGCTTCACGAGGCTAAGCAGAGTCAGGGAAGTTAAGACTCGAAGGTAGATATACGCACTGTAATCAGATATGCCATGTTGGCGGTTCCAGATCCCCACCCCATATAAAGGACACCATCCAGGCCACCTTGGTCAGGAAATGGGACCAGCACGGCCTGGCCCTGCATCACTACCGATAAGCACAAGACTGTGTGGCTTCTTCAGGGGAGAGCTCCTATCTTGTTTTTCAGAAGGACGATGCTCGCAGCTCCAATTTCACGAACAACTTTGTCATGGTCGGCTTGAACGTCAATATGCTGATTAACAGAGTCATCGTCTGGCCTGAAAGCATCGAAGTTGATAGTTGGATAATTTGAAGCATCTTGACGAAGCAGCAAGAATACGGGTAGCTTGACGAGATAAGTCAGGGACAGGTGATTAGTTACT
>Ga0153957_100626_pt1 | contig 10753 bp, 25 predicted proteins | sample TSFL041MetaG_FD_104745 | JGI IMG/M metagenome (GOLD analysis project Ga0153957, IMG submission 104745) | Attine ant fungus gardens microbial communities from Florida, USA - TSFL041 MetaG | ecosystem: Host-associated > Fungi > Mycelium > Unclassified | place: USA: Florida, Wekiwa Springs... | reverse complement strand
CCCCTAACCTAACCTAACCTAACCCTAACCCCTAACCTAACCCCTAACCTAACCCCTAACCCCTAACCTAACCTAACCTAACCTAACCCCTAACCCCTAACCTAACCCTAACCCCTAACCTAACCTAACCCCCTAACCTAACCTAACCTAACCTAACCCCTAACCAGAGTTAGAAAGGAGAGAGGGAGATTATATAGGTGTTGTGAGAGGTTTGAGCACATAGTCCAAAAGTGTAGGAGTAGAAAAGAGGAGATGAAGAGGATGAACCCTCAAAATATATTTGAGGTATTAAAGAGTCAAGTTATGCAGTGTGGAGTGAAGGAGGTGAGGAGACAGGAGATAGTAAAAGAGGAAGTAAAATGCTTTAGATGTGGGGAGAAGGGACACAAGAAGTGGGAGTGTCTGAAGATGAAAGAGAAAAAGAGGGAGGAAGCAGCACCACCATGCAAAGTATGGGAGAGGATAAAGGAGCACTATGGGGTGAAAGGACTACCTCCAAGAGGAGCAGTGATGAACATGGAAGGGTGGACAATGAAGTGGGAAGTGGTGACTCTTGTAGAATGTAGGGGATGTAACTGCAAGGGAACAAAGACCCAGGAAAACAGAGGGTAGGGGTTCCTGAACAAGGAACAGTTGTGTAACATGTGGTGTGAAAGGTGTAAGGAGGCATGGAACTGGAGAGACAGAGAGGCAAAAAGTAGAAGAGCAGAAAGAGTGAAGTGCAGCATGTGTGGAGGCAAGGATGTGGTGATATGGAAGATAGAATGGAATGTCAAACAGAAAGTTTTCTATCTGCCCTGTAGGACAGGAAAAAAAGTACTCTTGTGGAATTGAGGTGGGAAATTAGAACAATCAGTACCTAGGGCCCAGAAGGGGAGGGCTGGAATCACTGATCCAGAGAGAGTGGCAGGAACTGTCAATCAAAAGGCAGTGTAGAGGAAGGAAGCAAGAGAAGTGAGGCAAACATCTAAGCCCCTGCAAGAAGTGTGGATGAATGTGGGCATTGAGAGGATAGATACTCACAAAGGAAGAACAGTGAGGACAGTGCTTGATAGTGGGGCAGCAGAGATGTTCATGAGCCAAACTTTGGCTCAAAAGGGAGGTTATGGGCTGATCAAGCTAAATCAGCCAATACAAGTAAGAAATATAGATGACACTGGTAACAGTGGAGGTACAATTACTTATGAGGTAGAAGTGAACATGTTCTACAAAGGACATGTAGAGAGAGTTTGAATGAATGTCTGTAAATTAGGAAAAACAGACATGATTTTGGGCATGCCATGGCTAGTGGCTCATAATCCAGAGATAGACTGGGAAAAGGGGTGTTATGATTTGCTCTGACACTTATCTGTTTCTTTATTAAATTAATTAATTAATGATGGTACAACTTAACAAACACAATGTGGGAATGTCACAATCATAAAAGGAACAAGCATGGGAAGATTGAGTGATGATCTGAGGTCAATCACATGTCGATCGGACAGCCGCCATGTATGGGAAAATATGTGGGCAGAAGCTGTTTGATGTGGGGAATTACTTAGGACTTGACAAATAGTAGTTAATAGATACCATGATCTCTCTTAGAATAGACTAGCCACAGCCACATGTAGTCTTATAAATAGCTGGTCAATTCATAGAGGGAACTCTGTTGAGTCCTTCTCATCTTAACCTCATACCCTCTGAGGGGGATCTGGGTTTGTCTCATGGGTCCTGACAAGGGGGAAGTGAGAATGACGAGGTGTCCACCACTGTGTGGAAAAGTGATAAAGATAAAGGGAAAGAAAGAGATAAGAGAGGAGGAAAAGAAGATTGTTAGATAGGCAGTAGATGAAAAGGAAGACTGGGGAAATGAGGGGGAAATGGAAGCAGATCATAGAAAGGTGGAGGAAATGGTACCTAAAAAGTTCCATAAGTGGTTGAAGGTGTTTGGAAAGGTGGAATCCAAGAGAATGCCAGTTATAAAGGTATGGGATCATGCAATCAATCTCAGAGAGGACTTTAGAGCCAGTAAAGCAAGAGTGTACCCTCTTTTTAGGAATGAAAAAGAGGAGGTACAGAAATTTGTGGATGAGCATCTAAAGAAGGGATATATTAGACCTTCAAAATTGCCTCAGACATTACCAGTGTTCTTTGTAGGCAAGAAGGATAGGGGAAAACGCATGGTTATAGACTATAGGAGACTCAATAAGCAGATGATTAAAAATAATTATCCTCTGCCATTAATTACAGACTTAGTAGACTCTATGGGAAACAAGAGGGTATTTACTAAAATGGATCTCTAGTGGGGATATAACAATATAAGGATAAAGAAAGGCAATGAGTGGAAGGCAGCCTTTACTACACATGTAGGGTCATACAAGCCAGTAGTTATGTTCTTCAGGATGACAAATTTGCCTGCTACCTTCCAAGGCATGATGAATAAAATTTTGAGAGACATGATTAAGAAGGGAAAGGTGGCAGCATTTGTGGATGACATGTTGATAGGAACAGAGACAGAGAAGAGGCATGATGAGATTGTGGAAGAAGTGTTGAGAAGATTAGAAGAAAATGACCTATACATGAAACCAGAGAAATGTGTCTGGAAGGTACAGAAGGTGAATTTCTTGGGAGTAGTAATAGGTCAGGGGAAGATTGAAATGGATGTCATAAACCCACCTGAACCTAAAATAGTATGCCTAGATGGATGGGAAGAATGGGAACTATTCTCGGACAGCTTAGACAAAGCATGCTAAAAATAGAACAAGAGATCAGATAAGATAAGATGGAGTGACATGATAGAACATTCTAGAAGGATGGTGGGAAGTTACTTAAGCATATATATAGACAAATAGAAATTGTGTATAAGTAGGTAGAGCAATCCACAAAGAAACTTCATTGAGTTCTCTTCATTCTCTCATAATGTTGAGGGTAATAAGACAGTTGTCTCGACTAACCCTATCATTACAATGGAGGAGAATAAAGTGACAGGAGTACTAAATTGGACTATGCCAAAGACAGTGAAAGATGTTAGAAGGTTTTTGGGGCTTGCAAACTACTATAGACAATTTGTGAAAGACTTCACAAAAATGGCCTAACCCTTAAACAATCTGATAAGAAAGGAGGAGAGGTAGAATTGGGGAGCAGACTAACAGACAGCATTCAAACAGCTTAAGCAGGTCTTTATAAGTAGGCTCCTACTGGTTGCACTGGATTTGGACAAGGAATTCAGAATGGAGGCCAGCGCCTCTAATTTTGCAATAGGAGGGGTACTGTCTATTAAATGCAAAGATAGTAAATAGAGACTAGTAGCATACATCTCTAAGTCATTAAATAAAATGGAGAGAAATTATGAGATACATGATAAAGAGATGCTAGCTATAATACGATGTCTGGAGGTGTGGAGACACTTTCTGGAAGGAACTAGAAGTAAATTTGAAGTGTGGACAGACCATAAAAACCTAGAGTATTTTATGAGCAATCAAAAGTTAAATCACAGACAAATGTGATAGGCTCTATACTTATCTAGGTTCAACTTTGTATTGAAGCACATTTCAGGAAGCAAGATGGGAGAGGTAGATGGGTTGAGTAGGAGACCAGACTGGGAAGTTGGAGTAGAAAAGGATAACAAAGAGCAGACACTTGTGAAGAAAGAGTGGTTAGAGGTGAAAAGAATTAGAGTAGTGGAAGTTATAATAGAAGGGGTGGACTTACTAGACAAAGTAAGAAAATGCAAAGCAAGAGATGATAAAGTGGTAAAGGCAGTGGAAAAAATGAAGCAAGCAAGGGTAAAAATGTTGAGAGATGAAGAGTGGTGATAAGAGAATGGTTTAATATTAAAAGAAGAAAAAGTATATGTCCCTAAGAATGAGAAGTTGAGAGCAGAGGTAATCAGGCTACATTATGATACACCTGTAGGAGGACATGGAGGACAGTGGAAGATGGCAGAATTAGTGACGAGGAATTTCTGGTGGCCAGGGGTTACTAGGAAGGTAAAGCAGTATGTGGAAGGGTGTGATGCCTGTTAGTGAAATAAGAATTGAACACAACCACCAGTGGGAAAGTTAATGCCAAATTTGATTCCAGAGAAGGTGTGGACCCATATTAGTGCAGACTTTATTATAAAGTTACCCTTAGCACAAGGATATGACTCAATCTTAGTAGTAGTAGACAGATTCACAAAGATGGCACATTTCATACCTACTACAGAAAGAACAAGCATAGAAGGGTTGGCACAACTATTTAGAGATAATGTCTAGAAGCTACATAGGCTACCAGATAGTATAATTTCTGATAGAGGACCATAGTTTGTAGTAGGGATTATGAAGGAGTTAAATTGCATATTAGGGATCAATACCAAACTGTTGACTGCATTTCACCCACAAACAGATAGGCAAACAGAGAGAATGAACCAGGAGTTAGAACAATACCTCCATATGTTCATTGATCATTGACAAGAACAGTGGCCAGAATGGTTGGGAACAACAGAATTCGCATACAATAATAAGATACACATTGGAACCAAGGTGTCACCATTTCAAGTGAATCATGGACAAAACCCCAGAATGGGATTCAAGTTGAGGAAGAAGGGGAAGTATGAAAGAGCAGAGAAGTTTGCAGAAAAGATGAAGAGTGTGCAGGAGGAAGCATAGACAGCGCTACAGGAAGTACAAGAAGATATGAAGAGGTATGCAGATAGGGAGAGAGAAGAAGTGGAAGAATACAGAGTGGGCAACTTAGTGCTACTTAGCACTAAAGATCTCAAATACCAGATGGTCAGAAGACATACAGAGAAGTTCATAGAACACTTTGTAGGACCTTATAGAGTGAAAGCAATTATTTCTAGTAATGCAATAGAATTAGAATTGCCAAGTATGATCAAGATACATCCAGTAGTTAATGTTAGTAGAGTATGGAGATACAAGTCACAAGTTGAAGGACAGAGAAAGGAAATGCCACAACCAGTGGTAATTAAGGGAGAAGAGGAATGGGAAGTGGAGAAAATCATGAACAAGAGGAAAGTATGAGAAAGAGACAAGTATTTGGTGCAATAGAAAGGATGCACAGTAGAAGAGGACACTTGGAAAAGCAAGGAGAATCTGAAGAATGCAATGGAATTAGTAGAAGAATTCAAGAAGGAATATAGTAGAAATGAAGAAGAAAAAGTAAGACAACAAGAAGTGAAAGAAGATAGGAAAATGTTTAGTAGAGAACTACCAGGGAGATATATGGCAAAGCTACTATATGGATGGGAAAATAAGAAGTACAATTGAGAGTACTGGAAACAAATGGAGGAAAACTGGAGATGGTGGAAAAGAAACATACTCTCAAGATATAACAGAAAGCTGTTCCTGAAGAGAATAGAAGATGAGAGACATGAATACAAGGGTGGAATGATAGAAGAATGGAATGAAGAAGAGGACAAGGAAGATCAACAGAGAATTGAAGAAGATAGGAGATATCTGGAAGGATTAGACAATGAAGGAGAAGATATGGGTGATCTAAAGGACCCATATGATGAGCTATGAGAAGTCCTCAGGACAAGGACCCTTGAGAGGGGGGTGGTGTCATGAATTGCCTTTTCCTCTAAGTCAATATTTATTTTGCTTTTATTTTCCATTTAATTGTGTAATATCATCAGATCAGTAAACAAGAACAAGTAATCAGACTTGTATAAGCAGTGTACACAAAATAACAGGAACTCTAATAGGTTCTCTTTGTTAGCTCTGACTTAGAGTGGAGTTAAGCCTGAGGTCACTCACCAAAGACTAAAACTCTTACAAATTCCAACTTCCTCATAGCCAGGCCATAGGCTTAAGTGGACTGACTGGGAAGTTTAGACCCCAGAGGTGGACAGCTAGGACCAAGCTCAGGTACTAGCTTAGACCAGATCTTACAATTAAGTGGTGCTCATTAGTTACTTGTAAATTCTTCACAGTATCTACTTTGTGCTACTGGTCCATTGTAATCAGTCTACACAGAAGAATATCACCACATCCTTAAGAAGGTGATTAGTATAGGGATCTTGTCCTTGGAGTGATAGCCAAAGTAGTATTAGGGTAGTAGTCAGTAAGGCAGTAGGCACCTGGCTGGAAGAAGACTTGTGTGCCCCAATAGACATACTGTGAGCCCTTTGAAGAAGACGACATATTCTCAACAAATACATATTCCTTTTTTTTTACATACACCCAACAAAACACTATCCAGAACATAACACTATGTCTCTGGAACAATACAACAACCTTATGAGCAACATGCTCAACCAAAGGCAAGCCCTGGCAAAACTAAGAGTAGAGTTAGAAGGAAAAAAGAGAAGGTATCACAAATAGTTACTTACTAGATTTGTGATTAATGGTTTGATGATTCTCAAGCAAGGTAGTTTAAGCAACAAAAGATGTTGTTAAGTCTGAGGTTTAATACTCAGACTAGGAAGCCTTATATACATGAATGGATGGTCTGTGTACCTGGACAGAGCATCACATGTTCTACTGCCTATTGTTCTACATATGGCAGTCCTTTTGTGTCTAAAATAGTGATAACCTAACCATAAAAGGGGCTGTTCTTGTTTTTGTTCAAGGATTGATGTGCATCTATGGGTAATAGATTAGTGTCATACCAAACCTTGAGGTCCTTGTATCTCCACAGGATCTTATTGCCCTAAGGTGTATTCATGGTTGTCAGAAGCATATTGAAGAGAACTTCCATGTGCACATGGAAGTGAATGTCTGCGTTTGGCAGTTCCTGAGATATCTGCCAATCAGTGTCCAGCACTGATTAACTGATATGTCAATGAGTACTGATTGCTTTGACACATTTTGGGCATCGTTCGAAAGGTCTTCTTAGGGGCTTTCAGACACACCTTAGACCATGGGAATCATGCAAGTATTTGTGGAGTTATGGCCAAATGAAGTTTGCGACATCAGTATTTTCTCTACTTTGTATTCTTCTTCTCCCTTTATTATTACCAAAGGGGCCAGTTGCTTCTTCTGTTCTGGGACTTGCTTCTTGTACCTCCTAATCCTGCTCACATTTACAATGGGGTGGATTTTGACTGTTCTTGGTAACTCTAATTCCACTGTATTGGTTGATATGACCCTTTTTACCTTGTAGGACCTGATAAATCTTTCTGTCAACTTTTCTGTCCTTCTTCCTTCCATCTGCCATTTTAAATCCTTTGTGCTTAGCAGTACTAAGTCCCCTACTTGGTATTCCTCCACTTCTCCCCTTTTCTTATCTGCTTGCTTCTTCATCTCTTTTTGTGCCTTCTTCAGTACTGCCTGTGCCTCTTCCTGTATCTTTTTCATCCTCTCCATGAACTCTTTTGCTCCTTCCAATTTTCCCTGCTTCCTCATTTCGAAACCCATCCTCGGATCTTTCCCACTATTTGCTCTGAAGGGCGATACTTTTGTTGAGGTGTTTACTTTGTTGTTATAAGCAAACTCTGCTATTCCCAGCCATTCCAGCCATTGTTCTTGCTGGTGGTCGATGAACATTCTCAGGTACTGTTCCAGTTCCTGATTGGTTTGCTCTGTTTGTCCATCTGTTTGGGGATGGAAGGCTGTTGACAACCTTGTTTCAATTCCCAGTATCTGATTTAACTTCTTTATCAAATTTGCCACAAACTGCACCCCCTATCTGACATGATGCTTTCAGGCAAGGCAATCTATGTAACTTCCATACATGATCCCTGAACAGTCTTGCGAGTCCTTTTGCTGACATTTTTTCTGTTATTGGTATGAAGTGTGCCATTTTCGTCAACCAGTCACATACTACCAATATTGCATTGTAACCTTGGGCTAGTGGTAACTTGGTTATGAAGTCTGCTGTTATATGCATCCAAGGCTTTTCAGGGGCTTCATTTGGAATTAGTTTTCCTACTGGTACTGTTACTCAGTTCTTGTTTTGTTGGCAAGAGTCACATCCCTCCACATATCTCTTTACTTCCTTCATCACACCCAGCCACCAGAAGTTTCTTGTGATCAGCTCCACCATCTTCCACTGCCCCCCATGTCCTCCCACTGGTGTATCATGATGTAACCGGATTATTTCTGCTCTCAGTTCTTCATCTTTTGGCACATATACTTTTCTTTCTTTCAATATAAGTCCATCTTCCTCTCTCTACTCCTCATCTCTTAACATCTTCACCCCAGCTTGCTTCATCTCCTCAACTGCTTTGATGACTTTGTTATCTCTTGCCTTTGACTCCCTCACTCTCTTTAGTAGATCTAGCCCCTCAATTAACACTTCCTTTACTCCTGCTTTCCTTAGCCATTCCATCTTTACCAATATCCTGTCCTCATTGTCCCTTTCTACCCCCTTTCTCCAGTCTAGTCTCCTACTGAGTCCATCCACCTTTCATATCCTGCTTCCTGGAATGTACTTCAATGTAAAACCAAATCTTGATAGGAATAATGCCTATTTTGCTTGTTGTCTGTTCAGCTTCTGGTTTGACATGAAGTACTCCAAGTTCTTGTGATCTGTCCAGATTTTGAACTTGGTTCTTGCCCCTTCCAAGAAATGCCTCCATGCTTCTAAGTACCTGATTACTGCTAGCATCTCCTTATTGTGAATTTCATAATTCCTTTCTGTGTCATTCAATGATTTGGAGATGAAAGCTACTGGTCTCCATCTTCTATCCTTCCCTTTTACCAACAGCACTCCTCCCATTGCATAGTCTGATGCGTCCACCTCGACTCTCATTTCCTTATTCAGATCTAGTGCCACCAGTACTGGTTCGGTCATAAAATTCTTTTTTAGTTGGGTGAACGCTTCTTCCTGTTCATTTCCCTACTTCCACTTCTCATCCTTTCTGACTAACTGGTGTAGTAGTTTGGTGATTTTTGGCAAAGTCTTTAATAAATTGCTGGTAGTAGTTCACCAGTCCTAAGAACTTTTGTATGTCCTTAACACACTATGGTGTTGGCCAGTTTGCGACCCCCTCCACCTTTTCCTTCTCCATTTGGAACCCTTCTGGTCCCATTATCACCCCCAAAAATCCTATTTCTCTAATCTTCCATACACACTTTTCTGGTTTCACATAGAGGTCATTCTCCTCTAGTCATCTCAATACTTCTTCTACTATTTCATCATGCCCTTTCTCTGTTTCTGTTGCCACTAACATGTTGTCAATAAAGGTTGCTATATCCCCTTTATTAATCATATCTCTAAAGAGGTTGTTCATCATGGCTTGAAAGGTAGCTAGTGAGTTCGTGAGTCCAAAGTACATTACTGTTGGCTCGAACAATCCCAGGTGCATTGTAAACGCTGCCTTCTATTCATCTTCTTCCTTGATTCTGATATTGTTGTATCCCCACTACAGGTTCATCTTTGTAAATACTCTTTTGGTCTCCATGCTATCTATTAGTTCCAATATCAGGGGTAAGGGGTAGCTATTCTTAATTGTCCCCTTATTCATATATCAATAGTCCTGCACCATTCTCCTCTTACCATCCTTTTTTGGTACGAATAGTACTGGCAAAGTTTGTGGAGACTTGGAAGGTCTGATATAGCCCTTTTTTAGCTGACTCTCTACAAAGGCCTGTACTTCCTCCTTTTTGGTCCTAGATAGGGGATAGATCCTCCCTTTCCTTGGTACAAAGTCTTCCCTTAGATTGATGGTGTGATCCCAGGGCTTTCTGGTTGGCATTTGTTTGGACTCTACTTTTCCAAACACTTTCCTCCACTTGTGGAAATGTCAGGGCACTAGTTCCTCAGTTTTCCTGTGATCTTCCACAATTTCCTTCTTTCTTTCCTTTTCCTCCATTGTCTACCTGAGGTCTTTCTTGTTGTCTATTGTTGTTTGCCTCTTCCTTATTACTTTCTTCTCAGGTGTTTGTCATACAGGGGTGGGCACCTAGTCATTCTTACTTCCCCCATCTCCTAGTTTATTTCTGGGTTATGTGCCGCAAGCCACAGCATTCCCAGAATTATGTCTGTCTTCCCCAGTTCACATATGTCCCCTATAGTACAGGTTGACTTCCACCTCATGGGTTATCGACCCTCCCTTATTGTTGCTTCTGTCCACATTTCTCACTTTTATTGGCTTTACCAATTTCTCTAGTCTGAAGCCTTGCTTCTCTGCTAGCTTTTTACTCATAAACAGGCCTGTTGCTCTGCTATCTAACAGTGCTCTCACTGATACCCCTTTGTGAGTATCCACTCTTTCTAGTCTGACATTGAGCCAGACTTCTCTTAACAGTTTAAGTGTCCGTCTCACTTCCCTCTCAGTGTAATGGTCAATGTTTTTATTTTGTCCATATAGTATGCTATATCTATTGTGGGAGGTATTGTGGGAGGCTGGCAGAGGGCTTACTGGTCTCCCTGATCTTTTGATGCTTTCTGTGCCCCTCCTCTAACCTCTTTCCAATTCCTACAATGTTGGGCCATGTGCCCAAACATTTCACAGTTAAAACACCTCTGATCTCCTCCCCATCCTCTATCCACCTCCATTGTATTGGGGTCTTGAGCCCCTTGTTCCCCTCTTTCTCTTCTCCTCAAATCTCCACCAAGTCCTCCCCTTGGTGCTCCATGAAAACCCCCCTGATGTCTGTTGTTCCAGAAGGGCCTAGCCCCTCTAAATGGCTGCACCTCTGGTGGTCTTGCCACCCATGCTGCTCTCTTGCTCCCCAACACCTTTTCCTCTGCTGTGCTTTGTCTCAAGTTCCTGTCTAACCTCACTGACCTTTTTCACCACTCCTCAATTGTTGTTGGAGGTAATTCTGCCTCCACTAGTCTTCTTCTGATGTTTCCATTCAGCCCCCTCTTGAACTCCTCTATG
>Ga0153957_100619_pt1 | contig 10866 bp, 6 predicted proteins | sample TSFL041MetaG_FD_104745 | JGI IMG/M metagenome (GOLD analysis project Ga0153957, IMG submission 104745) | Attine ant fungus gardens microbial communities from Florida, USA - TSFL041 MetaG | ecosystem: Host-associated > Fungi > Mycelium > Unclassified | place: USA: Florida, Wekiwa Springs... | reverse complement strand
TTATTTATTATTAACTACTGATTTATTACAAAGTTAAAAAAAATAAGGTAATAAATTACTCTTTTATTTCTGTTACAGAAAATTAAACAAAAAAGTCAAATTAAATAACAAAAGAAAAAAGTTTGATCAAAGAATAAATGAAGATGAAGACAATAGAAGAGATATTATTATCAGAGAAGTAGTAAAAGAATAGTAGAAAAAAATACTTGTTAAGAAAATTTATAATATTAGCAAGTACTTGATTTTTACAATACATTATCTTTCCAGTGATCATATAATATTAATGTGATAGATTATATAATTTCTCTGATTATGTAAGTCTATTTTAAAAATAGAAGAAAAAAAAGTTTTTATAGCATGGTTTATAATATAAAACTAGAAAAAAAAGAAAAAAGATTATAAAACAATGTAAAAGTGTAAAAAAACAATCACTTAAATAACTCAGATAAGCAGATCCCAACTTTAAATCAGAGTAAACAAAGAGAACTTGTTAGTATTATGATTTGCTCTGACACTTATCTTTTTTTTATTAATTTAATTAATTAACAATAATATAACTTAACAAACACGATATAGAAATATCATGATCATAAAAGGAACAAGTATGAAAAGATTAAATGATGATCTGAGCTAGATCACATGTCTATTAGACAGTTACCATATGTAGGAGAACATATAGACAGAAGCTGTTTAACATGAAGAATTACTTAGAACTTGACAAATAATAGTTAATAGATACCTTGATCTTTTTTAGAATAGACTAGTTACAGCCATATGTAGTATTATAAATAGCTAGTCAATTCATAAAGAGAACTTTGTTGAGTTTTCCTCATCTTTAACCTCATACCCTCTAAAGAAGATCTAGAATTTGACCTATAGGTCCTGACAGTTAAAGTCTTCACTGGATTTAAATACACTACTTATATCTATTCTACTTGGTTTGTGCACTACCTTCCCATAGTAATCATGTGACAGATCATGTGACCTCCCTGATTATGTAAGTCTGTTCTAAAAATAAAAATAAAAAGTCTTTATATTACGACTCATGATAAGAAAGTTCAGATATCTTATTTAAAGGTATAGAGAAAAAAGAAAAAAAAAACTCTTTAAAATAAACTCAAAGTACTAATAAATAAAGTAATATAATATAAAGTTTGTAAGATAAAAAAACAAATAGTAAAAAAAAAGAAGTATAATATTTTAGGTATTAGGGAATAGGATATTATAAATAGATATTGTAAATAGAAATGTTCTAATATTAGAGTAAATAAAGAAATGAGAATAATAGAAAAAGTAATAGATTTGAGAAGACAAAAAAAAGTACTATCATAAAACAAGTAAAGAAAAGTATAGTAAAAAAATATAAAAGGGAAATTAAATACTAGGTATAAGACTTCAAGTTGTGATTGAATAACCTTAACCCTCAGTTCACTCTAAGTTAAAATTTGACAAAAAGAACTCATTAGAGTCTTTATTAGATTTTGTATACTACTTATACACATTTGACTATTTGTCCTTGTTTACTGATCCAATATTATTACATAATTAAAAGAAAAGAAAAGAAATATAAATATTAACTTAGGGGAATTTAGTGGTTTATAACACTAAGACTAAAAGTAAAGTAAAATATCAGCTTTCAATTACATTTAAGAGAATAAAATAAAAGTGATGGTTTTACTTAATAAAATCAAAAATTATATCTTTGATAAAATATTGATTTATTATTGATTAACAAAAATAAAATTACTTTAATAATAATAAGCTTAGTTGAAATAACTGTCTTATCACACTCAATGTTATGAGAGAACAAAGAAAACTTGATAAAGTTCCTTTGTAGATTGTTCTATCTACTTATACACAATTCTTATTTGTTTATATATATACTTAAGTAATTTCTTGCAATTCTTTTAGAAGGTTCTATCATATGACATGTCATATAACCTTTATCTTATTTCTAATTATACAATCTTTGAACTGGGCTGGTTTATAACAACTATAACAAAAGGGTTATCTCATCATTGCTCACCTCTTTTTCAGCATTCGTTCTGTCTTTTTGTTATGGTTCCATGTCAGAAGAGATGGCCCAAAGAAGGTGCACAAGATGTCCAAAAAACTGCAACACTAACATCATAGTGACAAGGAGTTGACATTTGAAGAGCTCTGCTCCTTGCAGAGCAAAGCTTCATCCATTGCATATCAAACACCTTTCTTTCCTCATTGTCTATGGTACAATGAACATTGCTTGATTGGTGTGGTCAAACTATCACCTTAGCTCAGTTCCAAACTATGGGCCATTGGCTTCTACAAAGGATATATGAGCTATTTTTTAATAATATTCTTTTTGGTATGTTTTAATTTTTGAATGATTGTGATCAAAACAAATTGAAGTATGTTAGGTACACACTTTCCAATAACAGGTCATATTGCTGATGACCTGACAAATACCACCCTAGGTTATGGATTTGTCAGTGACCAATGCAACACAGTTTCTTACAACCGAAAAGCATTTCTGAAAAAGGTGATGTTTACACCAGAGTTGTACAATCATTTCATTATTGGATTTGAATCTGATCAGTCATCATCTTTTAATTTTGGGCATGCCAGAAAGTGGTTAAGTGATTACTCCCAGGTATTGAAATGGATAATGGTAGCTGTTGAGGTTCTAGGAGGGTCTCCAATTCATGGTTAGGTTAGGTTAGGGGGTTAGAAAATATAAAAAGTTATTAAATCAGAAATAATAACTCAAAAAAAATATATGAGAAAACTCTAATATATACAAATAAAATTGTATATTAGTATAAACTAGATATTAGAAACTCTAATAAGTTCTCTTTGTTAACTCTAAAATAGTTACTATATTAATGTTCTTTTCTTGATATTTTACTGATTTCAAAGTCTAATATTTAAAAGATTCACATTTTATAATTTCAGAGATAGTAGAGATAAAAATAAGTACTAAGGGGTTTTTTCTTTTGTTAAGATTCTAAACCACAAGGTGAATATATATTTCAGCCTTGAGTCTATGTTAATACTTGATATCTCTTTATTTCTCTTCAAAGAGTTTGATTAAGATTTTCAAAAGAGTTACATTAAAAGTGAAGTAATACAAAACTTAAGTTGTATTCTTTAAAAATGTCTAAAGATAGTTAAAAGAAATATGAAGTATAATCTCAAATTTAGAAAAAAAAACTCAAAAAGAAAAAACTTGTATTCTTTTTTTTTAAACTATATTTATACTTGACTATGAGATTACAATGACTGTTCTAATTAATTTTACTTTGTAACTTATATAACAGTTTGAGTCAATTAAAGTAAAGTCTATACAAGAAATAGTTTGGAGTTTATTTATTGTTTTTTTAACCAGTCAAGAAGTCCTTTAGATTAGTTCAATAATTTTCTAGTTAGTTGTATCTGAGATAAAACTTATTGTTTTATCAATCTGAATAATAAACAGAGATTACTTTGGACTTTAATTAAAATTGCTTAAAAGTTCATTAGTATTTTGTGTTAACAAGGGTCAAAAACCCCATCAGAAATTGTTGATGTCTATCAAAGATTTGTTATTTCTTATTGACATTTAATATGTATTCTCAATTTATTTCTCTAATAACTACTCATTATCCTTCTAGGTATAGTCCAACTTTATACTCATAATAGACTGTCACATATCAAACAATACATTATAATGTACTTCTAATACTGGACCACTTCAACAATTATTTTTTAATTTATAAATTTATAACATGGTACTTGATTGCAGTCTGTGGTAAAGTACCTAGTACCCTATAAAAGTATAGAAAGAAATCTAATAAGAAATATAGAGCAAAATTCAGATCACTCACAATTGATCCAGATATAAGAGAAGTGAAAAAAATCCCATGATTTTTTTTGGAACTAAGCATGATTACATAATATTTCAAATTTTCTGCTAATTTCTTTTTTAAGTTATTTGATAATCAACATGGTTTTTTGCTATATATATTTACTACTATTTGTTTAATGATTATCTCTTACATATCTTGTTTGAGTCACTAAGTGCCACACCTCTCTTTATGGTTACATACTCTCATGCCTCACAGAAAAGAAAAAGATAAAAGAAAACTCCACCAGTTCTGATATTATCAGTTCTATTTGAACTCCCCAGATAACCAACTACTCTTATAAAACCCCTGACTTTTCCATTGCTAACCTTAGTCATCCACCAGTGAGGGTGATGTCCGAGGTAAACCCATCACTAGGTTATTCAATGCACCAGCTTACTCCTATGCGTAGATATATTGTTGCTGATAAGAAACTATGACAAACAGACTATACTAAGTTTGTACACTATACTGCATATCATCACATGCTGCACCAACAAGTCTCGCCAATATTCTATAAAATTGGTGATAATCCCTCTTGCAGTATAGAATACTTTGCTGTTGCTAGTCGTGCGATCCATTGATCCATTTCATACTTTTCAAGTTGAAATTTGGTAACCTGACGCAAAGATTGCGCAATGTATGATGTGCCTGGTGCGAAAAACACTTCTTATCGTGTGGAAGTAATCCCGTTAAAGGCTAGTTCACAGAATTTAGCGCAAGTTAAGAAGTTGGGGGTGTTGCTTGATGCATCTTCCGGAGTCTACGGTTCATGACCCGTTGCGGCAGCAGCTGAGAATCCGGCTATTGCGTGTCCCCGCGCACCCGAGCTCCTTTTCGATCTGTGTAATGACCCATATGGAGTGATTCTTCTCATCAACCAAATACGCATGAACGAGGGAAGTCAGAATAAAGAACACCAACCTCGACTCCAGAACGATATGATCGCTTCTTGGAGAAAAATCATACCTTTCTAAAGGAGTTAGTCAAGCACTTCACTTACACTTTCGCTGATGTCTTCTAGTCTGACAAAAACGGATTTCTCCGAGACCACAAAATGATCAATGCGTGGTCATGATCTGTAATCAGGAGAGAGACTGAGCTGTACAAACTTATGTTTGGGCGACAAGAAGCGGAAGCATTGATACGAAGCTAATGTTCCGTGCCTCGCGCTGATCCCTCCGGTTGCAGCCTGCCATCTTTGATGGAATATATCGACAGCACCCACCCCCTTATCGGCGTCCTCCTCATGTGGGCCAATTAACTCAGTCGTCTGACAGAAGCTGTGGAAATCATTGACTTGAAGTATCATCTATCATTACAAAGGCTACTGCCGCTGTCTCTCTACCATGGGAGTAATTGTTTGAGTGTGCCAGAGAAACTGTAGGCGTGAGGAACCCTTCATGCCCTTCGAAAGAACCAAAATAGCTGCTGAAACTTTAATATCTCTATATATCTGTATTTTCCCCATGGCAGTTAATGGTTGATCAGTTGATAGGTTCATCAAACCTATCAACAGATCGTCTGTACAGTTCACACCATGTTCCTTACTGGATTTTCTCCACAAGAGCGTTGCTATGTGTTAGATGTGGTGTCGTCCTCCCGTGGCAACGGGTGAGAAGTAAGCAAATGAAATCTCATTCTTGGGAAGGCGATCAGACGAGGTTTCCTTCGGTGCCTGATTTTGGCCAGTAGCAGTGCACATAATTCTGACATCCAGAAATGCCCATCCATACATCAAAGCGTAAAAGTAGCAAAAGACCCAAAAACTGAAATCACAAATCCGAGCCTTCTTCTTGAACCGAAAAAGGAACGCTAGATCGACTACTCATGGTGGCAGTATAGTAAGTTGTGGGAACGGTACTTGCCCAAGAAGACTGGCTACTTGTGTTTTGTGTACCACTGGGCTGTGGCGATGGAGAATTGATACGATGACCTAGTCGACTAGGAGACGGAGGATTGTTGCGCTTCTCGTTGACTGCTCGGACCAGTTCTCCTACTTCACTTGCGTTTCCTGTCGAATTAACGACATTGCCCGTGATGGAAAGGCTTCCAATGATGTCAGATACACGCATGGATAGACTACCGGGACGACTGGGAGCGTCAATTGGTGAAGAAAGAGAAACCCGGGTTGGGGATCGGCTACCACTATTTGTCACCCAAAATCGGTCTTTTGCACTCCCACTATACACACTAGAGCCTTGATTCGTACTCGCGAGCTCACGGGAGCCCATGCTCTCGATAGTTGGCATACGTCGTATAAATCCATTGAGCATCGGGACTGATTCCTCCGGAGGGTAAGGCTGGCCAAATTCATTATAACCAATGTTCGTAGGTATAGGTGGAAAATCAAAGTCAAGAGAGTCGTCATTGGAATAGTGTGTGTCCGATGAGGGATCAGAAAGGTTGTCAGAATGCACAGAGACAGCTGTGTGGTCGGTCTCGCGAGGTTGGGAAACAAGGGAACGGATTCTACCGAGGGTGCCTGCCATTTCTTGCTCAACCTCAGAGTTAGATTTGAATGAGATTGGAGGTGGAGTGTGGTGGTCAGTATAAGTGGGACGTGAACGTGTAAAATGAAGTGAAGTGTTTTGAGATTTTTGGGATGGTGAGGCAGAAATGGTGGTTGACCTAGAGGTTTGCTGCTGAAGTGTTGTCGCGAGACTACGTGAAGATGCTTCGGCAACATAGGGAGGCATGACCGCTTGCATTGAAGAAGATTGTCGGTGTCGAGAAAGATGGATTGGATTAATCCACTTTGATGGTTTACGTATTTTGATCGTCCGGTGGTATGCGAGAAGAAAAACATAGTAGAGAGCCTTGAAAGGGAAAATGATGAATTCTCTGGAAACCAGGTCCTGCCAGGCAACGGAACACCCACAATGAAGACCGCTGTAATTCCTAGGCGGGTGGTGGCTAATGCTACCAGCGCACCCCATGAGTACGGCTCAGAACACACTTGCTTCGAGACAGACCAGATTACATCAATGTCAATATGACATCGTATCTCCGTTGATAGTTCCTTATTGAAGCTATTCCGCCAAATACAGAGCATTATCAAATTGACAATGGCCGGAGCAAGAAGTGTGATAGAAGAAAGGTACAGTGAACAAGTGGTGATCAACGTGAGAATCCGAAGGGAGATTGAGTACATGAGCAGGTGGAGTTGGAAGAAGCTGAGAATTTCAGCAGTAACAAGCAACGCAAATGAGACGCAGGTGCAAATGCCAAGCACGAGAGATACAATCTGGCTCTGCTTAGAGTCCTGCGAAGCGAATGTGATAAAATATCTTGTGGTATTGTAGATGGCCCAGCTAGCTACTCCATTATGAACGGGAATTATTCCAAGGTAATCAAATCACAGGCGCACCAAAAATCAACTCTAATGATCGCATCATATATCGCAAGCGCTTGAGCCGCCTTCCTAAGATTCTCTCCCAATAACTCCTCTTCTCTTGGAGACTTGGTGGATCCCCCAGAAGGGATGGGCGAGACCTCCATTGAATTGGCTCTGGTTCCTCAGTTAATACTGTTTCCGCCAGAAAGGTTGTTGTGTCGGGTGTTTTTGCATACAAAAGAGGCTCCGTCGGGTATAAACCACTGACATTGAGCGTTGTTCCAGAGTACCTTGAGTGAGGTAAAGGAGACGGAGATTCCGCAAGCTCTAATGACTCTGGTGCACACACGGTATCGAGAAGAGCCATCTTATCAATTATGTTCGCCGAGGACGTGTCAAGGCGTCAACGCTCGTAAATGAACGCAATATGGTTGCTAGAAAGTAATGTGGTGCCGGCTCCAGCGGCAGAAGCAGTATCACGGCCGTGAACGTCGTTAAATGTCAACTTGAATGCTTACTTGGCAGTTTATCAAACTTGCCTTTTTGGGATACACTTATTACCCAATCATTTCTTCGCAGCTGGCCTTTTTATGAGGACAAACTGACAGATTTCTATCTTTGATCTATTCTGTTGAGTTAAGGATGAGCAACACAAGATGGGGAAACTCATTGCAGACGTACAATGTACATCATTACTACTTATCCTATACAAATCAATTAAAACATTTCATCAAGACATGGAACAATCAAAGAGAAACAGTCTGAGACATGAGACTGATTTTAGTGTGACGTTCAATATTCTCAAAAAAATTGGGGAATCCTGGTTTACTATGACACCGAGTTCTCCAGCAACTGTCTATGTCCGAAAATCTCAGCTTCAGCCTATGAGTCTACAATCCACTCGTCTTACAGGTCACATTGCAGTCATTGAAATCTGCAAACAAAAAATATGCCATCTACCCAGACTTCAAATGCCCCCATAGCTCCCCAAACCAGTCAAAGACGCACTCTTCCACCCTGTCTCTTCTCCTTGAACACAAACCCTGATGTATGGATTTCCATCCATGCTCACTTGGCTATGCCCTGCTACTCACCCAACCCATTTCCCCTATATTCTTTTTTGTTCTGTATTTGACATGATTTGTGTATTTATCCGAGGCAGTGAGCCTCTGTGGTCAGTAGACTACCGCGCGTTACCACGTTACAAATTATTGATCAAAAAAGAGTAGTGGCGGAGTGTCACTAGCCTAACCATCAGGTGACTTGACACCCCATTCAAGCGGCGACTTGACATTTAAATATTCACCATGTGGGTCCGACTCAGGTTCGAACTGAGGACCTTCTGTGTACCCGGGAATTAACTCGGGTTAGACAGATGCGATAACCAACAACCCACGCGGGATACTCGGATAATGAGTAATATATACTCTTCAATGTTTAAACTCGATCTACGAGAGAGAGAATTCTGTATTTGTATACCGCAACAAGCAAGCAGGTGCTAAGACACAGTGGGTGAGATACATAGCGGTACACTACTAACTAAACCCAAGCTTCAGGGGGTCAGCTGGGGTTGTTCCGAGTTGGGCGTGAATGTTGTCGGTGAAATAGTTGGATCCTCCGTGGGGTGGTGTGCTGCTAGCGGAGACAAGTGTCGAAATGAACTGTCATGGTTGAAACACCCTTGCAGTCATGAACTAGAGGGATCGTCTTACCTTCCATCACTCCTCCATCATTTCTAGATGTGTAGCAGTAATGTACCACACCAGTCGTACTCTCATATTACACCTCAGTCGTCAAGCCATCGTATTGACAACTAAGGTGAGATTACTACTATGACTTCCATGTGCCAGTTTCTCATTACTTTGTAGTCTGATATTATAATACAAAGCTATCTCTACGATGGGCGGCTTGGGAAGAAGAGCGGAGAAGGACTTTGAGTCACATCGATGACGTTGTTAACCCTAGCTGGGTATTCTGATTTATTTCCTCGATCAACAACCGATCAGCAACCACTTACTCTTGTTGTTCATCTCCGTCATCAGTAAATTTGATCGAGGAAGGGCCACTTATTCCTCGTTCCGAACATCTAAATTTGAAATCTGATGCTCACCGAGAATGATCATCATATTTTTTGAAAATCCCCGGGAAGTCTCGAGACGTTCAACTTTGACGTTCAAGCCCCATGGAGTTATTGATTAATAGATCTGTACGACTTGATTGTGTTCGAATGAGAGTTGGTAATTGGTGACATTGAATACAGGTACATCTAATTAATATATTTGAGAATCTATCGTGATGCAAGTGCATTGTCTCTGCATCCTGGAGAAGTAGCGATGATTGAGAAGATGTATTGAATGCGATCGAACCTAAATGAATCGACCCGGACGGTTAGTCTCTTCGCCAATCTCCAAGGAAAGGAAAGAGAGCCAAGTTCCGGTAGAGCGATACTTCGGTCACTGATTTGGAGGAGAGCCGAGTTGATAGAAATCATGTATCATGCGACCTGCAGGAGAAGCATGCATAGGTAATTGTATCCAGAAGAGCAGGCATAATAGACATACTTCATTACTCTTTGTTTCCAGGTCTGCTCAGTACCGATCGCTTTATCCTTCTTTTGTTTTTTGTTTCTTCGTCCGCCTGTTCCTTGGGATCACGATCTCTTTTTCTCTTCCTTGTGCCATCGATAACATTGAGCACTGGTGGCTTGAGTGTTTTTGATTTAGTGAGCGTTTTCGTGTCCGGATTCCGTGTAATAGGTTCGTCCACGCCCATAGGCTTGAGGAACCCGATCGATGGCGGTCCTTTTTCTTGTTCTTTCGATGTCCTTTCATTAAGTTGACTTGGGAGTTCTCGTGACAATTTCTTCCCGGCCCTCAGATCAGTACCAACACCGCTCAATGAGAAGACTGCGTCCCGGGTACTTCCTGATCTCCGAGTAATTGTGGACGTATCAGAGATATCAAAACCCTGCAGGCTGCTGTTTCCCAAAGAACTTGCACTGAGCAAAGCAGGGTTTGCATGGAGCCGGACTTTGGAATTGTCTATCTCAGTGGCTACTCCTGCACCTTTGTCACCTGATACATCATCAACGTCGTCCTAACGGGATACAGATTAAAATGATATTAGCATTAAGCAGACGCAAGAGATTGACTCGTCCTAGCTGAGACCGCGATTGGTCTTGTGAAACATCCAAGCCGTGTTTATTGAATGTACGCCGTCCACGAGGTTTTGAAGTGGAATTCGCGATATCCTCCCGCTCAGATGAAAAAAGAAAAGGAAGATAGGAAGATTCGTGCGCTACAGAGTCACTATACAACCATTGTAACACGAATGTGCCGAATCCGGATAACACACACACACACTACACACCTTGATTGCTTGCTCCCGATTCCCCAGGCATCCTTGATGTCCTGGCCTACTTCCCATTTCGCTTCGTCCTTGATTTCTGCGCGTTTAAGTTCGACTTCTGGTAGGTTCTGCCTCCGAAGAGCGTTTTGCATGAAACGAAGGCTGAGTGTTCCATTGCTCAAAGATTTTGACATACGATACGGTTGGCGACTGGAAGAGAGCGTATCTCCGTTGAGGAATGTGTGACGTTGCTGTGTAAGCGAGTCATGAGATGGACGCGAGTGGCGATACGGCTGGCGGCCGGGCACATGGCGGAATTTC
>Ga0153957_100617_pt1 | contig 10931 bp, 17 predicted proteins | sample TSFL041MetaG_FD_104745 | JGI IMG/M metagenome (GOLD analysis project Ga0153957, IMG submission 104745) | Attine ant fungus gardens microbial communities from Florida, USA - TSFL041 MetaG | ecosystem: Host-associated > Fungi > Mycelium > Unclassified | place: USA: Florida, Wekiwa Springs... | reverse complement strand
CATAGTCTGAGGATTAGACCTCAGACTTAACAACATCTTTTGTTGCTAAACTACTTCGCATTTTTGAGCCTTTTGAAGACCACTCTTGCAAATCACAAACTAGTAAGTAACTATTTGTGATAACCTAATAATCATAATAAACAGCTCTCAAGAGAGAATTGGCTTCCCAGACATAACCACTAGAAGTCCGGTTGTGTACTCAAGAATGCTATCTGAGTAGCGGAGTAGTGGCCGCAATCACCACTATCAGTACCTCATAACACTTTCTGGATAGTCTCATATCATATTTATAAGATGGACTCCCCCCTAAAAGTGCTTTTGAGAATGAACTCAACCTTAGAAGCATTTCCCTTGATAATGACATCACCCGATAACTGACCCCTGGTTTATAATAGGAACATCATCAGAAGCCACACATCAGTCCTGATTAGCAATCCAAATATAGAAGAACAAGATGAGGATACACCAAAAGTCATTGGGAAGGGATAGAAAGAAGAAAAACCTAAGAGATGTGAATGGGAGATAGGAGAAAAAGTAGAGAAAAATAAGAGAGGAATTAGGAGAGTTGAAAGCAGAGAGAAGTAATATTAACGATAAAGACATGCTCAAGAGCAGTCAGACCAATGTCCAAAGTACCTCTCAAGCACCCTAGAACACTTAGAACAGGCTCAAGGTTGGCTGATAAGATAAAGAAAGTTGGTAGAAAATGGACAGGGAATACGGAGAACAGCTATTATATGATTCGATACAAACTCAACTTATTCTACCTGCCTTTTTGAGTAATCAGAAGGATTTCTTTCTTATCTTGTTTGTTGCATTCTGGGCTTTGTAATACTAATATAATACTCTAGTAGCATAGAGAGGTGTAAGAAGAAGAACCCTCATCTTTGTCCTTTATTGCTTTAGAGCTGAAACTCGACTTGAGTGATTAAGAGCTCTTTTTCTCTCTTTCTCTTTTATAAAACTTTATAAAACTTCCCTCAAGGGATACCCATTCTAAAGGAGGACTTGGGCATTTGCTTGGACTAAGAGCTGAACCACTCGCTATGTGTTTTCAGAGTAAGTTGCCAACTGTATGGTTAGTTGAGAGCAAGCTTGCACAAGGACAATGTGAGATCTAGATAGGACTGCTGTATCGACAGTGAGCCAGCCTACTAGACTAGTACCTTGGACAGTAGTGCTACAGTGTTATCATAAAAGGTCACTTACTGATTTGTAATTGGATTTGAGCTTTAGAAGTTCTCAAGAGTGTTTGAAAGCGATTTAGAGTAAGCAAAAAAAGATGTTGTTAAGTCTGAGGTCTAATCCTTAGACTAGGAAGCCTTATATACATAAATGAGATGGTCTGTACACCTGGACAGAGCATTATATATCTATTGTCTATTGTTCTACATATGGCAGTCCTTTTGTGTCTAGAATAGCAATAACTTAACCATAAAAGGAGCAGTTCTTGTTTATGTTCAAGGATTAATGTGTATCTATAGGTAATAAATTAGTGTCATGCCAAACCTTGAGGTCCTTGTATCTTTACAGGATCTTATCATCCTAAGGTTTATTTATGGTCGTCAAAAGCATATTGAAGAGAGCTTCCATGTGCATATGGAAGCAAACATCCACGTTTGGCAGTTCCCGAGATATCTGCCAAATCAGTGTTTGGCACTGATTAACTGATATCTCAATGAGTACTAATTGCTTTGACATGTTTTGGGCATCATTCAAAAGGTGTTCTTAAGGGCTTTCAGACGCATTTTAGACCATGGACATTGGGCAAGTATCTGTGGAGTTATGGCCAAATGAAGTTTGTGACATTGGGAAAAACTAATGTGATTCTGGACATACCTTGGTTAGTGGTCCATAATCCAGAAATAGATTGGAAAAATGGAGAAGTGAGAATGACGAAATGCCCACCACTGTGTAACAAGGTAGTAAAGATAAAGGGAAGAAAGGAGTTGAGGAAAGATAAAAAAAAGATTGTTAGATAGGCAGTAAATGAAAAGGAAGATTAGGGAAGAGAAGAGAAAATAGAAGCAAATCATAGGAAGGTGAAGAAAATAGTGCCTAAAAGGTTCCATAAGTGGTTGAAGATGTTCGGGAAGGTGGAGTCTAAGAGAATGCTGGTTAGAAAAGTATAGGATCATACAATCGATCTTAGAGATAATGTAGTGAACGTTAGTTATGATAACTTAAGTCCACACTCTAAGTCAGAGTTGACAATGAGAACTTGTTAGAGTCCTCGCTAATTGATCTAGCTACTTATATGCAAATCAGTATTTACTAGTATTTGTCTACTTGAATTATCCTGCAGACTCCTTTTGAGTCATAGTGTCCCACATACTTCAAACTATTACATAATAAATGAAAATGAAAAAGAAATAAAATAATCCACCATTGCGGATGCCCTAGCTCACCTGTCGTTTCATTATACCACCCCCCTCTCAAGCTTCTTCGTTCTCAAGGATTTTACAACTCGCTGTCCCAATCCCCAATGTTCTCCATCTCATCTTCTTCTTGTTGTTTTATCTGTAAGAATAAATTATGGCTTACTTTAGCGAATGGATTCCTCTTCCATCGCTGCCAATTTTCTTCTAACCTCTTCCAATACTCCTGCTTGTATTTCTTCTCCCCCCACCCATACAATAGTTTTGCCATATACTTCCCCGGCAATTCTCTGTTGAACATGTTTTTCTCTTCCTCCCTCTCCTGCCGCCGTGTTTTTTCTTTTTTTTCCCTTTCGTATTCTTTCTCAAACTCTTCCACTAAATCGCTTGCATTCGTGAGATTTTCCTTACTCTCCCAAGTGTCTTCTTCTGCTGTGCACCCTTTCCACCGTACTAGGTATTTGTCTCTTCCTCGTACTCGTCTCTTATTCATTATCTTTTCTACTTCCTACTCTTTCTCTCCTTCAATTATTACCAGTTGTGGTTTTTCTTTCTTTTGCCCTTCCACTTGTCCTGTGTACCTGCATACTCTACTTACATTGACTACTGGGTGTATCTTTACTGTACTCGGTAGTTCTAATTCTATTGCATTTGTCGATACTATTGATTTAACCTTATAAGACCCGACAAACCTCTCCATAAGCTTTTCCATTCTCCTCCCTGTCATTTGATACTTGAGATCCTTTGTACTGAGTAGTACAAGGTCTCCTACACAATATTCTTTTGTCTCTCCTCTATGCCTATCTGTATATTTCTTCATGTCCTCCTGCACCTTCCCCAGTGCTGCTTTTGCTTCCTTTTCACAAACTTGTTTGCCTCCTCAAACTTCCTCTTTTTCCTAAGTTCAAATCCCATACAAGGGTCTCGTCTACTATTTGCTATAAAGGGCAATACTTTTGTACTTGTCTGCACCTTATTGTTGTAGACAAACTCTGCAGTTCCCAACCATTCCGGCCACTGTTCCTGACAATGATCAATGAAAATTTGTAAATATTGCTTTAATTCTTGATTCATCCTTTCAGTTTGTTCATCTGTCTGTAGGTGGAATACCATTGACAATTTACTGTCAATCCCCAGCATTGTATTCAACTTCCTCATCACTCCTGCTGCAAATTGCAGCCCTCTATCTGAAATAATACTTTCTGGTAAGCCATGCAACTTCCAGACATTATCTCTAAACAACCTCGCTAATCCTCTTGCTGTTGTCTTTTCTGTAGTAAATATAAAGTGGGCCATTTTAGTTAATTTATCTACTACTACCAGAATCGAATTGTATCCTTGTGCCAATGGTAATTTCATAATGAAATTGGCTGATATATGACTCTACAGTTTCTCTGGTATTGAATTTGGCATTAACTTGCCAGCAGGTACTTGCGTACAATTTTTATTCCTCTGACACACATCACATCCTTCCACATATTGTTTTATTTCCCTACTCACTCCTGGCCACCAAAAATTCCTTGTCACCAACTCTGTCGTCTTCCACTGTCCTCCATGTCCTCCTACAAGCATATCATGATATAGCCTGATCACTTCTGCTCTCAATTTCTCATTCTTAGGTATGTATACCTTGCCTTCCTTTAGCATCAACCCCTTATGTTCTTGCCACTCCTCATCTCTTAAGACTTTAACCCTTACTTGTTTCATCTCTTCCACTAACTTGACAACTTCATCATCTTTTGCTTCACTTCTCCTTATTCTGTCCAGAATATCTACTCTATCTATTACTACTTCAGACACTTCTGCTGCTCGAGCCTCTAACCATTCCCTTTTTACCAACATCTGTTCTTCGTTATCTTTCTCTACTCCTATTTCCCAATCTGATCTTCTACTCAATCTGTCTGCCTTTCCCATTCTATTTCCAGGTACATGTTTCAAAACAAAGTCAAATCTAGATAAATAGAGTACCCATCTAGCTTGTCGTCTATTTAACTTCTGATTACTCATAAAGTACTCTAGATTTTTATGGTCTGACCAAATTTCAAATTTCCCCTTTACATCTTCCAAAAAGTGCCTCCAGGCTTCTAGACATTGAATCACTGCCAATATCTCTTTGTCATGAATCTCATAATTTCGTTCAGTCTCATTTAGTGATTTTAAGATGTAGACTACTAGTCTCTACTTGTTGTCTTTGCATTTAATAGACAATACACCTTCTGTTGCAAAATTGGAAGCATCTGCCTTGACTCTAAATTCCTTGTCTAAGTCTGGTGCTACCAACAATAGTTTAGTTGTGAAGATCCCTTTTAGTTGCTCGAATGCCTTTTGCTGGGCTTCCTCCCACTTCTACTTCTCATCCTTCCTTGTCAACATATTCAAGGGCTTTGCAAGTGCCACAAAGTTCTTAATAAACCACCTATAATAATTGGCGAGTTCCAAGAATTTTCTAACGTCCCTGACTGTTCTTGGTATTGGCCAGTTCAACACTCCTGCCACTTTATCCTCCTCCATCTTAATTTTCCCTTGACCTATCACTACTCCTAGAAAGTTTACTTTGTTTGTCTTCCATGAACACTTTTCTGGTTTCACATACAGGTCATTCTCTTCTAACCTCTTTAGTACTTCCACCACAATTTTGTCATGCCCTTCTTCATCATCTGTGCCTACCAGCACATCATCTACAAAGACTGCTACTTTTCCTTCATTAATAAGATCTCTCATGATCTTATTCATCATTCCCTGAAACGTTGCTGGCAAGTTTGTCATCCCAAAGAATATCACTACCGGTTCAAATGACCTCACATGTGTAGTGAAGGCCACCTTCTACTCATTACCCTCCTTAATGCATACATTGTTATAGCCCCATTGTAAATCCATCTTAGTGAACAGTTTCTTGTTTCCCATTGAGTCTACTAAGTCGGTAATCAATAGTAATGGGTAGTTATTTTTCATTATTTACTTGTTGAGTCTACAATAGTCCATGACCATATGCTTTTCTTCATTTTTCTTTTCTACAAAGAAAACTGGAGAAGTCTGTGGTAACTTCGAAGGCCTTATGTATCCTTTTCTTAGGTAATCCTGAATGAACTGCTGAACCTCCTCCTTCTCATTTCTAGAGAGTGGATACACCCATGCTTTACTGGTCTTAAACTCCTTCTTGAGATCTATGGCATGATTCCATATCTTTCTTGTTAGCATCCTCTCCGACTCCACCTTCCCAAATACCTTTAGCCATTTATGGAACTTTTGGGGCACCATTGCTTCTACCTTTTTGTGGTCCAGTTCCATTTTCTTCTCTCTTCCCCAATCTTCTTTTTCATTTGCCATCCAACTAATTCTTTTGATCTCATCTCCTTGGATTTCCTTCTTTCTTTTTCTTTTTCTCTTAATTTTTGGACCCATTTCCTTCTTTTCCATATATCATCCATATATTGGTGAACACCTTGTCATTTTAACCTCCCCTTTCTCCTAGTCTATTTCTGGGTTATGTGCCTGTAGCCAAGATATTCCCAATATCACTTCTGTCTTTTCTAGATCACACATATTCATTCTCACTCTTTCTACATGTCCCTTGAAGTACACATTTACTTTTACTTCATGCAGGATTGCTTTTCTACTATTTCCAGTACTGTCCACATTTCTTATTAATATTGGCTTCTCAAGCTTTATTAATTTGAAGTCTTCTCTTTCTGTGTACTTCTTGCTCATGAAGAGTCCTGTAGCTCTACTATCTAGTAATGCTTTCACTGATATTCCTTTATGAGTGTCAATTTTCTCCACTCCTATTTGCATCCACACTTCTCGCAGACCTCTCAAGGTTCTTCTGACTTCCCTCTGTCTCTTCTCTGGATCAGTAATTCCAGCCCTCCCCTTCTAAGCCCTAGGCACTGACCGTTCTACCTTCCCTCCCCAGTTCCACCACAGGATTTTCCTTCCTGTCCTATAAGGTGGACAGAAAATTTCTCCTTTCTCATTCTTCTTCTCTTCCAAATAACTGTATCCTTTTCTCCACTTTTATCCTCTCTGCTCTTCCACTCTCAGCTTCTTTATCTCTCCAATTCCACACCTCCTTGCAGCCTCCACACCACATATTACTCAACTGCACTTTCTCCAGGAACCCCTGTTCCCGATTCTCCTCTGTCTTTGTCCCCTTATAGTTACATTCTCTATACTCCACAAACATCATAACCTCTCTGGGTATTGTCCACCCCTTCATACACATTGCCGCTCCCCTTGGGGGCAGCCCACTTGCTCTACTATGCTCCTTCACTTTCTCCTACACCTTGCATAGAGGTGTCATTTCCTCCTTTCTTCTTCTTTCCTTCCTCTTTGGACACTCCTACTTCTTATGTCCCTCTTCCCCACATCCAAAGCATCTTACTGCCTCTTTTACTATTTCCTGTCTCCTCAACTTCCTTACCCCACACTGCATTACCCAACTTCCCAGAGCTTCAAATCTATTTGCCACTACCTTCTCCTTTCTCTGTTCTTCTCCACTTTTACACTTCCAGGCGAGATGCCCAAACCTCCCACACCTTCTACAAATCCTTCCTTCTCTGCCTTCTAGTTCTGCCTTTAGTTTGGCGAGGGCACACCTTTGGTTGAGCATATTGCTCATGAGTTGGTTGTACACCTCTACAGACATAGTGTATTGTATTTTAGAGGGGTGAGTTGTTGTAAAAAAAAGTTTGTGTATATTTTTGAGGGGCTTGTTGTGTTCTTCACCTATCTCACTTTTATGTCTGCTGGGACGCAAGATCTTCATCTAGCCAGGTGCCTACTGCTGTACTGACTACTGCCCTAATACTAGGATAGACTATCACTTCACAGAGAAGATCCCTACTCTAAGTAGCCTCTTAAGGAGCGACTACTATTCTTCTGCATAGACTGATCATAATGGACCAGTAGCACAAAGTTAGTACAACAAAAAATGTACAAATATACTATGGAGCCCACTCAATTGTAAGGTCTGGTCTGGGCTAGTACCTGAGTTTGGTCCTAACCGTCCACCTCTGGAATCTAAACTTCCCAGTCAGTCCACTTAAGCCTGTGGCCTAGCTATGAGGAAGTTGGGAGTGATCGGAGTTGATTACACACCGAGAAAGATTATAAGAGTAAGATTGCTTGGAACCGAGGAGGTCAGGAGCTAGTAGTGATAAATGAGTTCTAGTGTAGTGAATGTTAGTTGTGATAACTTAAGTCCACACTCTAAGTCAGAGTTGACAAAGAGAACTTGTTAAAGTTCTCGCTAATTGGTCTAGCTATTTATACACAAATCAGTATTTACTAGTATTTGTCTACTCAAATTATCCTGCGAACTCCTTTTGAGTCATAGTGTTCCACACACTTCAAACTATTACATAATAAATGAAAATGAAAAAGAAATAAAATAATCCGCCGCTGTGGATGTCTTAGCTCGTCTGTTATTTCATTACAATTACCCCCCTTTTTAAGGTTCTTCCTCTAGAAGAACTTGGCTCTTTTCCATTTTCTCTAATTTCTTTCCAACTTTTTTAAATACTCTCTGTTGAACTTTCTGTTGTTCCATCCATATAACAGTTTTGTCATAAATCTTCCTGGCATTTCCTTTTGTTTGTTTTCCATTCTTCTTCCTTTTTTTCCATATTCCTTCTCATATTCTTCTACTGCCTCCTTCGCATTCTTCAGGTTTGTCTCCTTTTGTTTATCACTTTTTCTACTTCATATTCTTCTTTTCCTTCTATTATCACTGAAAGGGCCAGTTGCCTTTTCTGTCCCAGAACTTGCTCTCTATATCTCCTGATCCTGCTTATATTCACTACTGGGTGAATTTGGACCATCTTTGGTAACTCCAACTCTACTGTGTTGGTTGACACGACCCTTTTTACTTTGTAAGGTCCTACAAATCTTTCTGTTAACTTTTCCATTCGTCTTCCTTTTATCTGCTATTTCAAATCTTTTGTACTTAGTAGTACTAAGTCCCCTTCTCGGTATTCCTCTGTTTCTCCTCTCTTCCTGTTCACTTGCTTCTTCATTTCTTCCTGTGTCTTCTTTAGTACCACTTGGGCTTCCTCCTGCATTTTCTTCATTCTTTCCACAAATTCTTTTGCTCCTTCTGACTTTCTCGTTTTTCTCATTTCAAACCTCATTCTTGGATCTCTGCCACTGTTTGCTTTGAAGGGCAATACTTTTGTCGAGGTGTTCATCTTGTTGTTATAGACAAATTCAGCAGTTCCCAGCCATTCTGGCCACTACTCTTGTTGGTGGTCAATGAACATTCTTAGGTACTATTCCAGTTCCTGGTTGACTTGTTCTGTCTGTCCATCTGTCTGTGGGTGAAAAACTGTTGAGAGTTTTGTCTTGATCCCCAACATCTGGTTCAGCTCCTTCATTAGGTTTGCTGCAAACTGTGCTCTCCTATCTGAGATAATACTTTCAGGCAAACTATGTAGTTTCCACACATAATCCCTGAAAAATCTTGTGAGTCCTTCTGCCAAGGTCTTTTCTATTTGTTAGTATAAAGTATGCAATTTTTATCAGCCAGTTGTATACTACTAGTATTGCATCATATCCTTGGGCTAGCAGTAGCTTAGTGATGAAATCTACCATTATATGCATCCAAGGTTTTTCAGGAACTTCATTTGGCATAAGCTTCCCTGTGGGTGCTGTTGTCCTATTCTTATTTTGTTGGTACAAATCGCAACTTTTTACATATCTCTTTACCTCCTTTGTTACTCCTGGCCACTAGAAATTTCTTGTGACCAACTCCACTGTCTTTCACTGTCCCCCATGTCCTTCTACTGACATGTCATGGTGTAGCTGGATTATTTCTACTCTCAACTCTTCATCCTTTGGCACATATACTTTCTCTTCTTTCAACATAAGTCCATCCTCTTCTCTCCACTCCTCATCTCTTAGCATCTTAACTCTCGCCTGCTTTATTTCTTCTACCATCTTTATAACTTTGTCGTCTTGTACTTTTGATTTTATAACTTTCTCTAATAGATCCACCCCTTTGATCAGCACTTCTTCTATTCTTGCTTTCCTTAGCTATTCTTTCTTTACTAACATTCTATCTTCATTGTCCCTTTCTACTCCCTTCTTCCAGTCTGGTCTCCTGCTGAGTCCATTTGCCTTTCCCATTTTACTTTCCAGAATATACTTCAATATGAAGTCGAATCTCAATAGGAATAATGTCCATCTTGCTTGTCGTCTATTTAACTTCTGGTTTGTCATGAAATATTCTAAGTTCTTGTGGTCTGTCCAAATTTTGAACTTGGTTCTTGCTCCTTTTAGGAAGTGCCTCCACACTTCCAAGCATCTAATTACTGCTAACATCTCTTTATCGTAAATTTCATAGTTCCTTTCTGTGTCATTTAACAATTTGGAGATAAAGGCCACCAGTCTCCATTTTCCATCCTCCTCTTTCACCAATAATACTCCTCCTGTTGCATAGTCTGATGCGTCCACCTTGACTCTCATTTTTTTATCCAGATCTAGCACCACCAGTACTGGTTTGGTCATAAAAATCTCTTTGAGTTTGGTGAATGTTTCTTTCTGCTCGTTTCCCCATTTCCACTTCTCATTCTTCCTAACCAACTGGTGTAGCGGCTTGGTGATTTTGGCAAAGTCTTTAACAAATCACTGGTAGTAGTTTGCTAGTCCCAAAAACTTTTGTACATCCTTAACACACTATGGTGTTGGCCAGTTCGTGACCTCCTCTACCTTTTTCTTCTCCATTCAGAACTCTTCTGATCCCATTATCACCCCCAAAAATCCTATCTCTCTAACCTTCCATACACATATCTCCAGTTTTATGTAGAGGTCGTTCTCCTCTAGTTGTCTCAATACTTCTTCCACTATTTTGTCATGCCCCTTTTTTGTTTCTATTGTCATACCAGACAATTAATTTTGGCAATATAAGTGACATTCAGAACCTAATAATCATAATAAACAGCTCTCAAGAGAGAATTGGCTCTCTGGACATAACCACTAGAAGTCCAGTCATATACTTGAGAACACTATCCAAGTAGCGGAGTAGTGGCCACAATCACTACTATCAGTACCTCATAATACTTTCTGAATGGTCTCATATCATATCTATAAGATGGACTCCTCTCTAGAAGTGCTCTTAAGAGCGAACTCGACCTTAGAAGCATTTCCCTTGATAATGACGTCACCAGATAACTGACCTCTGGTTTATAATAGGAACTCTATCAGAGGTTGTGCATTAGTCCTGATCGACAGTCCAAATATAGAAGAACAAGACGAGGATACACCAAACACCATTGGGAAGGAATAGAAAGAAGAAGAATTTGAGAGATATGAACAGGAAGTAGAAGGAAGAGTAGAGGAAGGTTTAGGAGAGAAATCAGGAGAGTTGGAAACAGAGAGGAGTGATATCAATGATGAAGACATGCTCAAGAGCAGTCAGACCAATGTCCGAAGTACCTCTCAAGCACCTTAGAATGCTTAGAACAGGCTCAAGGTTGGCTGATGAGATAAAGAAAGTTGGTAGGAAATGAACAGGGAATACAGAGAGTAGCTGTTGCGTAATCAGATATAAACTCGACT
>Ga0153957_100615_pt1 | contig 11034 bp, 7 predicted proteins | sample TSFL041MetaG_FD_104745 | JGI IMG/M metagenome (GOLD analysis project Ga0153957, IMG submission 104745) | Attine ant fungus gardens microbial communities from Florida, USA - TSFL041 MetaG | ecosystem: Host-associated > Fungi > Mycelium > Unclassified | place: USA: Florida, Wekiwa Springs... | reverse complement strand
GGGGGGTTTACATCTGATAACTTCCAGACTTCTTCTTTCCTCCCTTCTTTTTGTTACTTTCCATTTCAAACAGGGGGTTTTGTTTATGTTTCAATGACGAGAGAGGCTGGAACTCACTCTTGAGTATTTTTTCTTTTTTGGTGATTCATATGGAGGGGCTGTTCATCGAGGAGAAACGTGATCTGGGTCCATGCCTCAGGTTTCATCCACTGCATTGCGAAGTTAGAAAAAAAAACGAATTTCATGATTGCGAGAATTTTTTTTGTTCAATCACTCTTATTAATGTAGTGTATAGTAACTTTTTTTTAGAGGGAAAAGATCTTGTTTCAAATCAATTTTTTCTTTTTTGCAATCGAGGATATCATGTTATGAGATTGGGGATTACCGTCAGTTATTCATGCGAGCTTTGTTTGAGGCCTCTGCCCCTTGCCACCCCGCAAGTTGGTGTGTTTTGTCATGACCCATTCAGGGCCCTCTTATTTGAGACGACAAACTCATGAGTGATGTGACGCACTGAAAAGAAAAAAAAGTCCTCTGAACAGGCTATCGCTCCCCGCATGATTAAGTCACACACAGAGAGCACTGATCGATTCAGCTCGAAGAGACCCGTTGTTTGAGGATGACTCCCGTTATTAGAAATCAACGCCAGCACAAAGTAATCTGCAAGGCCTTGTGTAACGTGAAAAAAAAACATCGCGCTGATTGAGTGGCTCATAGAGATAAGGTCATGGAACTAATAACACGCGCCGACTCTGTCGGCAACTTCGCGAATCAGGGAGTCAAATTTCCCAGTCCTTGATTACAAAAAGGGAGAAGCTCCCGCAGATAATAAGGCGCGGTCTGAGAAGCGAGGTTAGTTTTTTTCTTTAGTCAACTATGCTTGTGTCCAAATTAAATGAATAGTCAAATTAAATGAAAGTTTCCTTTCGATGCTTGGACAGCCCACAGAGAGGGAACACAGGTCTAGTTATTAGCGATACAATATATATCTACGAACATCGCTATCCGTCAGATGGCTGGATCACAAAGTTGCCACGGTCGAAAAGCCACGAACGAAAAAAAGCGTTACGAACGCCACACACACATATATATATATACCCTCGCAATGTTACGTCGGTATCAATCAGTGGTCTGGTGGATATAAAATGTCAATCATCGTCCCACAAAAAAAGACCGAGCAATCAGGCAAAAGCCACACTGATTGAGTAACGACGTATTCGACACCTTAATTATTGATTTGGAAAAGCTCGCCGGTATACCATACTGCGTACGCTCAGAGTGCCCTCTCAATTTCGTTGATCAGAAAAGATCCGTTCACCTCCATAGTCACAAGGCCTATCAGGTTCCTGATACGCTAGTCAGGCCCCATTTCGAAGCACACGACAGGCACTGCGCACCACGGAGATAATAAAGTCTCGATCATGATATCGTCGCCAGGCCCCTTTGCTAAGCAATTCTTCATCTGTTTCAGCTAAAAGCGCGTTCAGGGATTTGTTTACATTGAAAGTTAGCCTAGTTCAATCAAACGAGGATGAGAAATGGTGACTACTCAGGGCATTACATAGATTCCATGATGGCGATCGCCTCTTTGAGCTACTGTCCTCAGGAGGGATTGACACAATAATACAGCAGCCCCGCATAACGTTCGTGTACCATATTATGTCTCCTGGTCAAGGCCGGTCATCCCGAAGAGCAGTCACGTAATTCAAAGAATCGGGACTCGGAGTAGAGAGTGACACTGTGCAAGTCTTCCTCGACAGAAGCCATGGGCGCAGTCTTTTCTCAGAATCATCCATAGCAATCAAATGAAGGAAGCATGGACTGGTGCTAACCACGGCTATGGTGGAGGGAACTAGAATGATTTGCTAGCACTCGGCACTTGCCAAGAACCATGCAAGCACATAGGCTATTGGACAACTAATACTATGAACAACAATAACCACGAGCACAACCTATTTTGATGCCTAAAACATGGAAGACCAAGAATCCGACGTGTCCAAACAATGTCATCTCCACTGTAGCATCGACCAACGCAGCTCCGATCAACAATGAAGGTAACCCCAGCTGGAGGAATCCATATGACTCTGAGAAAACAGCAGATAGACTGAGAATCTTTGAAATCGTGAAAATGGGCCATACTGCAGAAACTGTAATCACGCACCTTTGCTGCCAGAACCGAGCTCTTCGTAAACTTTACTAGTGGTCCTTGATGTCTTACGAGGAACTCTAATACCCTTTCATGCCACCTTACTTTCAATGCCTGTGCTCGAGTCTCGGTCTCATTCTGGGTGACATCCTTTGAACTTGATGAATCTGAAGGTGATGGCAGACCCAAGATCGACATTCTCCTTAGTGGATGTGAACTGATGGTCTCACTATCAGCCCTTGCTTCTTGCGGCTGCTCAGTCAGTTCAGCATGGGGGCCAACTGGCTCTAAAGTTGTACCTGGTACAAAGATAGACCGTGTCAAGGGGACGAGAGAGGCCCGGTCGGTGTGCTTTGGGGATTCCTTCAACGGATCGAGCTGAAATGAAAATGGTCTTGTTAACTGGCTAATTCGACATACAAAACAAAACTACCTTGCCCTCCTTGAAAGCATTGGAAATACGCTCGCATGATGGTCTTGTATTAGGACTTTTATTCAACAAACCTTCAAGTAGTATGAGGAAATTTCGGGATATCCTGCGAGCCTCGAACGTGAGGACGAAATCTGGATTTGCTTTAAACCTTGACCACATCGTAAGATTTATGTTCAAACTCGACATAAATCACATGCCCAGGATAATCCAACACCTCTTGTTCCAAGAGTCGTAACTTTTCCGCTTCTCCAATTCTACTTTTCCTCTCGGGATTCTGATTACTGCTCAAATTCTCATCCTTGTCGCCATCAGCGGCATAACTAGAGAAATTAATATGCAATTAGCGAGAGAGTGAAGAATAGACACACCGATACGGCAGTTTGAAAAATAGAAGTTTATGAAGAATCATGCCAAGAGACCACATATCAGACTTGGAATTGACATCATGCAAAACACCATTAGGCGATGGAACGGATTCAGGCGAGGAGTATTCCAGCCTGGACATCAATTCAGCAAGCTGATTACTCTGATTACCACCTACGTACGTTCCCGTATTTCCAGATCGAACTGGGCTGTTCCCGATCATTTCGCGTGAAGTACCGAAGTCTGAGAGCATAGCTCTGGGACTGGATGAAAGTTTAAAGGTCGGCGTGAATGCTAAATGGGATACGCACATAAGTTTGCCTTCATCCCAAGTTAAGAGTACGTTCCCTGGCTTCAGATCCAAATGTAGTATAGAACGATCATGCTGCAGAAAGTGAGAATGGATAACAAAATTTCTGATCTGTTACTCACAAGAAAGTAAAGTCCTTCGACTACATCACGGAACAAGCTCTTTACTTCATCCGCGCTCAATAAATGGACTGCCTTCAGGGACCGTGATCTTCTCCCTAGTATCCTTCCATCCGCGACAGGGGTCTCGCGTCGCATACGCTCTTGCTCCGCTGGAGTAGCTCGTTGATACGCTCGGAACGCTCGAATACGGGCAGAGCGGGAATGTAGATCCGGAGTTGGCGACAGAACATCATTGGGTGCATTATGGGATTCTAAAACCTCCGTAGACGTATCGGGGTTTGGGGACGAATAAAAGGCACCGAAAGGGTTAATATGTACATGAGGCGATCCGCGACCTAGACGGATATCAATGAAATCATCCAAACTACCCCCCTCCGCCCATTGCATCAATACATGGAGAGTCGGTACCCGTGGTCCAAAGGAAGAAAACTGGCAAGTTTCAAGCCACGCATGACTGGATCGGGTGAATCAAAACGAAACCCAGGGCAAGGCAAAGTACAAACTGGTATGTGATGATATTCGGATGATGCAATCTCTCAAGCAGACGCACTTCTCGAAGAATGGCGAGTAGATAGGAATGGGACTCTCCGACCGCGATCTTTTTGACTGCAAAATGGCCTATACATGACAGTGAGTAGAGGAGTCAGTGCAATATTCAAGGACGAACCGAGTTTATTTCCGTCTAGCACATGCTGTGTATCAATGTCTTTAGCATGAACTGCTGAGGAGATCCAATAGCTTGTCGGTCAACCATATTGTGTCGACCAGCCCTCTCACAAGCCCATGAGCTCAATTAATTGGGCTCACTCACCTGACACAGATAGACCGACCCATTGGCTCCCATACCGAGCTTGTAGTCCTCCTGAAAAAAGCGTTTGAAGTAGCCTTCTGCCAGAGTGTTGGGAGGAAATGCTCTGGAAGTTCCTCCGCTTTGAGAATCTGCAGGTCCACTGTCCTCGTGAGCCGTGAGTGATGGCGGAACAGAAGTGTTCTCATTCGCAGCGGCCAACAGGTGAAAGTAATCAGGTTTGCGGGTATGATGCATAGGATCGACTACGTCGAAATCACTGTCTTCTGTGAAATGCTCAAATCCCTCAGGTAGAGCACGTCTGCAATACGGACAAGCGTTGTTTCGCACGGTGAGATCATGGCTACTTGAAAAACGACTAATCGAAAGAGCATGGCTTTTGGGATTATAGAGAACAACCTGGTTCGAAGAGTGCAAGATAGGCTGCCAATCTTGTTCCTCGGAGGGAGAATGCAGAGAGACTATTCCTCCTGGAAGAGAAGAGAGGAGGTTGTCATCAGACGCAGACATTGTAACTACTCTCTGTTGGTGACACCTGGGAAGAACGTAAGGTCTAACACTCATTCCATGATAGCAACATACAATTACTTTTCGTAATATTTTCAGGAACACAGAGAATGTGTATGTCGATAATAGTGCATCGACTGACAGCGTCGATGTCAATCAATAGGAAATTAGCATAGTAAACCCCAGGACATGTCATGAACCACAGGGACACTCGCCATGAAACACGTGAAGGCTCGTGAAGACTCCCACACTTGTTATTCAAAGACAATGTTCAGATGGACTCTTCTTCTTCATCAACACTCAAGAGTGTTTCAAAGGACATTGATAGATAATATCAATCTTGAGCTATGTCGGGTCCTAATGTTTAAAGATTTTAAAGTCCGTTTTCTTTTTTTCGAGGGAATTCTACATCGAAAAAACATGCCTCGAAAACACATATCGGTCTTCCCTTTTCTTCACCTGGAAACGAGTAGAGTTTTATTTTATTAACACTCACAAGGCTAGCCAGTAGAGAGAGGCATTCAATCTTGGACTAGGAAAACCGGAAAAGACTGCGAACAGCCGATACGTATCATCATCAAATTGACAGTACCACACGCGTGCCACGAAAATTCAAGACTTACATTTGTAAAGTATCCAAGAAGTACGGATACCGGCAACAAGTAGGTAATAATGCTGTGCCAGGTTGTCGTGCCAACTGAAAGGACTTAAAATCATCACCGACTAATGCAGCAGTTATATGATAATATACAATATCATTACTCAGCCATCGGAAACTAGTAGCCACTGCCTACAACGTAATCAGGGGAGCCGGCTATGAGGATGAAGTCTCTAGTTCAGTCTGAAAAATGGACCTGTCACTCAATCATAATCTATTAATTGGAGCTCTCCTTCCACTCACACGGACAGAGCGACAACTGAAATCCTATTGAGATACTGCCGAAACTGTGCTTCCTCGAGGCAGGAGAGTAGGAACTCCCCCGTCGACATACATTCTTGTTTCTATGAGAGCTCAATAGAACTTTACACTAACGTGAGATGATTTGAAACTCAGAGTGGGCTCAACACATACACCGACCCCTCATCAGCCAATGGCATGCCTTTAAAGAGGAAAGCCGTGCGTTCTCACACCTCACATCCCTTCCAAGCTGACTGGATGAGTGGCTTCTTGATCACAGAAAAGGATAGCGATCTAAGCGCCGCCGGCGGGCAGATCGTGCCCAAGTGGCGTTAGGCTTGACTTCTGAGGCAATTTAGGGCGTCTTGTGCCTCAATCGCAAATTCTAAACCTTTCCGTGTCGAGCAAACCCCGAATATCCATCAGCTCTTACATCTTATTCGCCAGCGAACCGTCGAATCCAGGGATTTATAAAGGGATTATATGAACCGTCTGCTCCGCGAATCTAATTCGAGAAATACCACCAGTATGTATATGAACTGACCAATTGTGACAGCGCCGAGGCTCCCGAGGGCTGCTGATTTGGCCGACCCGGTTGATGTCTAAACTCGTAGTAGGCGATAATGGCGGTGTGCCAAAGAACGTGTAGAGCGGTGAGATAGGCTCTCAACACAGGTCCGTAACTCACTGAGGGCGGGACTTTAAGCGTAGATTTTACCTAACAGCAACGGTCGGTGTCAACACTTGGATTGATGCCCGTATTCTGAGCATCTTCTAGGCGCTCGAAAGTAGTCGGCACGTCATTACGAAGCACGTGCTGAGGATGCATCCGCAGAGAACACGGCTAGAAGACCAGCCAATTTTGGTAAGTCCGTGTTCGAGGCATTTCGGGATGTCGATAAATGTTTATAATGGAACCGCAATGAGCATGAAATAGCGTTCCGGGGGATGTTCGCGAGTTACTCCTCGGATGGAAATCACATCTTGAATGATGGCTAGACACAATGCGTACAAATCGCCAGTCTAATCAAACTTTTTCGGTGAAAATGAAAAAGGTCTTGGGAGCCAAAGTAGATGGATGAACGGCCGTAATATGGAGAAGCCATGGAGAAGCCACCGAATGGATATGATTGTGGAGAGAAACCCGTCGAATAAGTCAGGTCATTAGGTGCTTCCAATTGATAACACACATTTACATATCGAGGACTTGAACAAGCGCCACTAAGCAAGGCAGAGTTAAAATAAAATCGCATGCCAGACTAGAACCAACATATTCAGAGCTTTTGGGTGCAGCTTGTGTTCATGGGCGCAGGAATGTCTGGCACAGAGGGGCCAGTCGTGGAAAAAGACGCGCAAAGGTTAAGAAGCAGTATGACAACCCCCATGGCATTCCGAGAGTTCTTTGAGTCTCACACTGCTTCAACTCAAAACTACTCCACCAAGCGAAGATTGTGCGTAGAATGCTCAAGAACGGCAGAAAATTGGCTTGAACAGGAAAATCTTGGAACCAGACAGGCGGAATTCGTAACATGGAAGGATAGTACAGCTGTTTGGCCGAAAGAATGAGATTGCCATGGTTCTGTTGAAGTAAGTTAGAAGCACCTGTGATGGTCAGTCCGAGGAACAGCTTCCCTCCACGTGATGATAGAGCAAGATATTTCAAAAACCTGGTAAAAGTTTACAAGACAATTGGATACCAACCTATAGATTGAGCCGGGTATCTAGAACTTGAGCTCCATGGAAGATCGCCCTATTCATGCGCGACTGATATTCCAGAAACCAGAGTGAGTGCCGCAAAGGTAATCATGCGTATTCCCTTTTCCGGAAACGGCCACCCGTCGGAAAAAATCTAATCTATTCACATGCTCACAATGCCCCGTTTGTAATTTCTCCACTTGTGATTTCTCAACGTCGATCAGAAAATGTTTACTTTGGCACACGGCTCCAGCAGAGACAACAAGTATATCCGATTGCTACGCACTTGTAGTCTCAACTTTTTTTTCCGCATTGATCGAATCAGCAATGAAATATATCGACACGACTTTTTATCCTAGTAGTGAAACACCTGCTCGATAGTAGTCGTTTCTGATATATGATAATCTTCCCTTTGGCAAAAAGCGCCCACAATCAGGAGCGTCCCTAAGTTGTTCCCGAACAATCCGTCAAAAGCCTTCATCGGTTCGGTTGCGTATCGCCACGACCATGTTTCGAAACATCTTTGGGGTCTAAAGCCGGTCTGTGCGAGCTTATGCCCGTTCATCTACACGAATCAGCTGCCTAGTTGGAATTACAGAGGTTTTCTCTGTTCATCTATCTTCCGAGAAAGAAGCTGAAGAAGCCCTCAATTATTTTCATGAATTTTTCTAATTGGCCCACCTCACCCATTAGTTCTGTTACTAAACACAGCCCTTCTCATGAACGGTCGCATAATTACTTTTACTCTCAAACCCTCCCACTCTTGATAGTTATGCATCCCCTGAAGCGATTCCCCCCTGACATATAAATCGGACAGCATGAGAATTCGACCATATGAATTGTTTCAGGGTTACGAATATATGCAAGGAAACCTTCTGATCGGTTATCGCAATATACCATATGTGATGCCGAAAGTAGTGATTTGTCCTGTGTTTCTCCCGATTGTGACCCGTTTAGAAAGAATCAGACTGCCCTCTTCAAAATTTCTTTCACATCCGAAAATACTCGCGACATTTAAACTGGGCAAGGGGCATTAGTATACAAAAGGATTCACTATGATTAATATCTGTCAGAAATAGAATTCTGTTCGAAGCGAACCTTGAAGCCTGGTTTCTGGCAACGCCATAATAGCCTTGTCCTGGGAGAAAAACGTTCTTCTTCGAGTTTCATTAATTTCAAGTTCGACATTATAGGGATCGACTAATGCACATGCCGTTAGTGCTCGAGTAGAGAATCTTGTTTAGAGAAAAAAGAACTCTCGCTATTTCAAGAGACGCAATTCCACATACAGTCTCAAATATGAACGATGAATGTTTTGGTCCCCGACTTGACGGACATCAGAGAAGCTAGCATCGAGTCTTGAATACACCGATTTCGTACGGTAGGCTTGACAGGGCATAACGCTATCACTTAAATTGATCACATCAATGTCATGCAATCTCGTAGCCTTCCGGATTCTGTGGACGGAAGGACTTGAGAGAGAACTTGAAAACCCTCTCACACATTTCAATTAACATCATTATAATTGCTTCAATGTCTTACCATCCCATCTTTTTTTACTTGCTTACAAAATCTCACTGAGCTCCATCCGCCATTTTGGAAAAAAGAAACGAAGAACAAACCAACAACGAAGAGAGACATGATCCATTTGCTGTTGTACGCACGTATAGACATCTCTCCAAAGGATCATGTTCGAGAAATAGACTGATTGCAAAAAACGGGTAGATATACCCGTAACGAGCTTCTCTATACTGTTTCGAAAGGGACCCAGACTTTTGGAACACTCATTCTCATAGACACACACACACTAATGAGGCAATGACAAACCCCTTCTGTTCGCTTTGGAACGAAGGGGAAAAAAAACAATTTGCACTGCAATCCTGTGACCTGGTGTTTCTCTTCGGCGAGAACGGCTTCGGCGCTTAATTTGTCACTATCAGTCATGCGCAGCAAAAAAATCTCTGGCTGTGAATCAACGGTACCATCACTGAGACAAAACCAACCTGCTTTGTTCCCCATCGCCAGTCAGTCAGACCCCACACTTGTCTCTCATTGATTAAAAAAGTTGTCGTGGCTTTCGGTGCCGCACTGGAACTGTCTTATACTTGAATGATGCCCCTTGATGTACTCAGTCCCCTTGATCCACCTGCAAAGCCCGAATCAAAGACCTCATCGGCGAGCACGACAAACTTCAACCTTGTCCTCCTCTGATTCAATGTTTGACAAAACGGCAAATCTGGCAAGTTAGAGAGAACGCGTTGTCAAATGCACAATTATTCTTCGTCCTTGTCTCATAGCACGAGAAATAGCATATCCTCTCTTGCCTCTTACCAAATAGCGCTATATCTTAGTGCTGTTTTTCACTACCTTATCAGCATATAGATCGACCTAATTAGTCTCTGATCATTATTTATTTGGTCTCCCATGATCACGTGAGCAGCATATCTTTTCCCTAATAAGTTAACTTACTGAGATGCAGGCTATCGATCCAGCACCAAAGGCATTTTCAAATTTAAAATGAGAAGAGAAAGAGAATTACATTGCTTGCACTCCTTATTTGGTTAGTGGTGCTACAAAGTCATGAGATTAGATTATCAGTATATCAAGTCACATTAGTTTTCTAGAAAAGTGACATGAATTTTTCACACAGAGAACCGAGTCGAGACCCTCTTGATGGTATCCAGTAGATTGGCTCTGGGAGAGTAATACCCTGAAATGATTGTTAAGTAATAAAAATGAATATTATAAATGTAGTAGACAGTACATTATAGGGTGCAATCGAGTTGTGCTGATAATGGATATAGATGGAAAGAGACGCCACCCGATCACGGAATGTTTTTTTTTGTAATTTTACAAACGAGTTGTCGTGTGCTCGTCGTATGCCCCCCCTCTCCCATAGATATAGGTATATCTACTTTTCTCTCTCTTCCTATACAGAAATGAGGCGTAAAATCATGGTTTATATTTGATAAATATCTAACATTATACCGAACTCTGCATCGCGTTCTATTTTGAGAATTCGGTCCGGTTCAGAGTTATTCCATTTCGTATGTTTTATCTGTTTCACGATTTGTGACTGGTTTTGTGACTAGAGGACACGGAATTTGGACAGCAAGGCATGAAAGTCTCAGGCGGTAGGAAAACGAAAAAAGGAGACAGAGGACCTGATATCCTGTCTGGTATCATGGAGCTTTTCATAGTTTGATTCCTCTCCAAATTGGTGAATATTGCAGAGACACTACTCAGGAATTGGTTGTTTGCTTATGTATGACATGTCAGGGTAGTGAAGTAGTCCACGCGGTTTCCAAATTATCTCAGATTGAAAACAATCCTCAATAATGTATATCAAAGTTAGTATCGGCGGATAAGGCGCAATCATTCCAGGCAATTACAAATACCAAAATTGGGGTAGGCCCTGCTGAGTCACCTGCTCAATGCGATTGCTGCCTTTTTGCATATCTTTTTCATTGCTCATTAGCAAGTGTAGCTCCGATACAATCATATAAGAGCGAGCGCATACCGGATCATTTCATACTAGTCTACTTCATCCGACATGAGATGCGCTTTTGAGCGGACTCGTAAGTTGGATGACTACTGTCTCAAGTATGGTTTGTGGGCCCCGCTCTTGAAAAGAAGAAGAACAAAATTGTTCAGCGCCTCATGAAGGTCAATGATACAATTACAATAAAGGACTAAGCTTAGAACAGTGCTATACTTGGGAAAGAGTATGGCGATGGGAAAGGCAATTCTTC
>Ga0153957_100613_pt1 | contig 11075 bp, 13 predicted proteins | sample TSFL041MetaG_FD_104745 | JGI IMG/M metagenome (GOLD analysis project Ga0153957, IMG submission 104745) | Attine ant fungus gardens microbial communities from Florida, USA - TSFL041 MetaG | ecosystem: Host-associated > Fungi > Mycelium > Unclassified | place: USA: Florida, Wekiwa Springs... | reverse complement strand
GTAATAGATCAGTGTCATGCCAAACCTTGAGGTCCTTGTATCTCCACAGGATCTTATTGCCCTAAGGTCTATTTATAGTCATCAGAAGCATATTGAAGAGAGCTTCCATGTGCATGTGGAAGCGAACGTCCATGTTCAGTGGTCCCTGAGATATCTGCCGATCAGTGTCCAGTACTGATTAACTGATATCTCAGTGAGTACTGATTGCTTTGACACGTTTTGGGCATCGTTCGAAAGGTCTTCTTGAGGGCTTTCAGATGTATTTTAGACCGTGGAAATCGTGCAAGTATCCGTGGAGTTATGGCCAAATGAAGTTTGTGACGCAGGCATAAAGGGGAAGGTCTGTTTTCCAAACTATTGGAAGCAGGACATTGTGCTTGTGTATAACAGCTAGTCCTGAAAGACTTCAGATTTGTGCAAACATTTCCAACAAAACCTTGCAGGTGGCTGGAACTACTCTGAGACCCCTATTCCTTTTCTATAAGCCAATAAGAGAGATTGGACATGATATCGACTCTACCCCTCAAGACAGACCTATATCAATGATGGAAGGACACTTTAGTGTAGTGTAGTGTAGTTTCTGCCCACACACTTCATCTGCTGAACTAGGGATGTTGTACTCACTTTTGCCCCCAAGCCATGCCTGCTATTAGAAACACCAAAAAGACACTTACAGAAAGACACTCGCTGAACCAGGAGAGTGTGACTGTCAAACCATTGCTGGAGAGATTAGAATCATCACCCTCTACATCGACAAATCTACTTGAACAACTCGTTGAAACTAGTGCCTGCTACCACAAAATATAATAAAACGGTAGGTGAGCTAGGAGATCAGCAGTGGCGGAACATTTTATTTCATTTTCATTTTCATTTATTATGTAATAATATGAAGTGTGTGGGACACTATGACTCAAAAGGAGTTCATGAGATAATTTGAGTAGACAAATACTAGTAAACACAGATTTGTGTATAAGTAGCTAGGCCAATTAGCGAGAACTCTAACAAGTTCTCTTTGTCAACTCTGACTTAGAGTGTGAGCTTAGATTATCTCAATCAATGTTTACTACACTAGAACTCATTTATACATCTAGAGTACCAATCGCCTCGATCTCTGCTCATTCTTACTCTCATACATTTGACCCTTGACCAGTGATCTACTCTGATTACTAGTCATCTCTATACATAGCTGGGCCACAGGCTTAAGTGGACTGACCAGAAAGTTTAGACCCTGGAGGTGGACTGTGGGCACTATACCTGAGTACATACATAGACTAGACCTAACAACAGGTAGTGCTTAGTAGATTACTTGTAAATCTTTCGCTTTATCAGCCTTGTGCTGCTAGTTCATTGTGACTAGTATATGCAAAGGAACATTGTCGCATCTCTAAAAAGACGATTAGAGTAGGGATCTTCCCTGAGAAGTGATAGTGTAATCCTAGTATTAGGGCAGTAGTCAGTAAGGCATTAGACATCTGGCTAGGTGAAGATTTGTGCCCTAGCAGACATAAGTAGTCAGTAATTGAAGCCGACGAAGAAAAGGTCAGTCAACTAGTGCTATAATATATTTTCATTACAACACAACAACTCGCCCTTTCAAGTACAACACATTATGTCCTTAGAAGTGTACAACTAACTCCTGAGTGATATGCTCAACCAAAGGCAGGCCCTTGCCAAATTAAGGGCGGAATTAGAGGGAAGAAAGGGGAGATTGTGCAGGGAATGCGGGAAGTTCAGGCACCTTATAGAAGAGAAAGAGAACAGAAGAAGAAGGAAGAGAAGGTGAATAAATTTGAAGTGCTAAGAAGTTGAGTCATGCAGTGTGGAGTGAGGGAAGTAAGGAGGCAAGAGGTAGTGGGGCAGATAGTAAAGTGTTTCTGATGTGGAAAGGAGGGACACAAGAAGTGGGAGTGTCCAGAAGGAAAAGGGAAAAAAAGAGAGGAGGAGGCACCACCACGTGAAGTATAGAAGAAGGTGAAGGAGCATAGTGGAGCAAGAGAGCTGCCTCCAAGGGAAGCAGCAATGTGCATAGAGGAGTGGACAATACCAAGAGAAGTGGTGACTTTTGTGGAGTGCAGGGAATATAATTATAAGGGAATGAAGACTCAGGAGAACTAGGGGCAAGAGTTTCTAAGCAAGGAGCAGTTGTGTAATATGTGGTATGGAGGATACAAAGAAGTGTGGAATTGGAGAGACAGAGAGGCAGAATACGGAAGAGCAGAAAGAGTGAAGTGTAGTACATGTAGTGGTAAAGATGCGGTGACAGAAGGAAAAGTAGAAAGGAACAAAAAAGGAGAAGTGTTTTGTCTGCTCTGTAGAATAGGAAAGAAAGTGCCATGGTGGAACTGGGGAGGGAAAATAGAATGGTCAGTGCCTAGGGCCTAGAAGGGGAAGGCTGGAATCACTGATCTAGAAAAGAGACAGAGAGAAGTCAGAAGAACCTTGAGGGGTCTACGAGAAGTGTGGATGCAAATAGAAGTGGAGAAAATTGACACTCATGAAAGAATATCAGTGAAAGTATTACTAGATAGTGGAGCTACAGGACTCTTCATAAATAAGAAATGCACAGAAAGAGGAGGCTTCAAATTAATAAAGTTTAAGAAGCCAATACTAGTGAGAAATGTGAACAGTACAGGAAATAGCAGAGGAGCAATTCTACATGAAGTAGAAGTAAATGTATACTTCAAGGGACATGTAGAAAGAGTAAGGATGGATGTATGCGACCTAGGGAAGACAGAAGTGATATTGAGAATACCTTGGCTATAAGTACATAACCCAGAAATAGATTGGGAGAAGGGGGAGGTGAAGATGACAATATGTGGGCAAAAGAGAAATGGGCCCAGAAATTTGGAAAAGAAGAAAGGGGAAGAAAAAAATTCAAGGGAATGAGATTGAAAGAATTAGGTAAGCAACAGATGAAAAGGAAGATTGGGGAAGAGAGAAAGAGGTGGAACTGGACCATAGAAAGATAGAAGCGATGGTACCCCAAAAGTTCTATAAATAGCTGAAGGTGTTTGGAAAGGTGGAATCAGAGAGAATGCCAATAAGGAAGATATGGGATCATAGATCTTAAGGAGAAGTTCAAGGCCAGTAAAGTACAGGTGTATCCACTCTCTAGAAATGAGAGGGAAGAGGTTTAACAGTTTATTCAGGACTACTTAAGAAAAGGATACATAAGGCCTTCAAAGTCACCACAGACTTCTCCAGTTTTCTTTGTGAGAAAGAAAGATGGTGTAAAGCATATGGTCATGGACTATCGTAGACTCAATAAGCAAACAATGAAGAACAACTATCCATTGCCATTAATTACTGACTTAGTAAATGCAATAGAAAACAAGAAATTGTTCACTAAGATGGATTTATAATGGGGTTACAACAATGCACGCATTAAAAAGAGTGATGAGTGGAAGGCAGCCTTTACTACATATGTGAGGTCATTTGAACCGGTGGTGATGTTCTTTGGGATGACGAACTTGCCAGCAACGTTTTAGGAGATGATGAATGAGATCATGAGAGATCTTATTAATGAAGGAAAAGTGGCAGTCTTTGTGGATGATGTGCTGGTAGGCACAGATGGCAAAGAGGGGCATAACGAAATTGTAGTGGAAGTGCTGAAGAGGTTGGAAGAAAATGACCTGTATATGAAACTGGAAAAGTGTTTATGGAAGACAAACAAAGTAAACTTTCTGGAAGTAGTGATGGGTCAAGAGAAGATTGAGATAGAGGAGAATAAAGTGGCAGGAGTGTTGAACTGGCCAACACCAAGAACAATCAAGGATGTCAGAAAATTCTTGGAACTCGCCAATTATTATAGATGGTTTATTAAGAACTTTGTGGCACTTGCAAAGCCCTTGAATATGTTAATAAGGAAGGATGAGAAGTGGAGATGGGAGGAAGCCCAGCAGAAGGTATTCAAGCAATTAAAAGGGATCTTCACAATTAGACCATTGTTGGTAGTACCAGACTTAGACAAGGAATTTAGAGTCAAGGCAAATGCTTCCAATTTTGCAACAGGAGGTGTATTGTCTATTAAATGCGAAGACAACAAGTAGAGATCAGTAGTCCACATCTCAAAATTGTTAAATGAGACCAAACAAAACTATGAGATTCACGACAAAGAGATGTTGGTAGTGATTCAATGTCTAGAAGCCTGGAGGCACTTTTTAGAAGATGCAAAGGGGAAATTTGAAATTTGGTTAGACCATAAAAATCTAGAGCACTTCATGAGTAATCAAAAGTTAAATAGACGACAAGCTAGATGGGCACTCTATTTATCTAGATTTGACTTTGTTTTGAAACATGTACCCGGAAGTAGAATGAGCAAGGTAGACAGATTGAGTAAGAGATCAAATTGGGAAGTAGGAGTAGAAAGAGATAACGAAGAGCAGACATTGATAAAGAAGGAATGGTTAGAAGCCAAAGCAGTATCAGAAGTGATAATAGATGGAGTAGATATTCTGGACAAAATCAGAAGGAGTAAAACAAAAGACAATGAGATTGTCAAAGCAGTAGAGAAAATGAAGAGAGTGGGAGTTAAAGTCTTAAAGGATAAAGAGTAGTGAGAACATGAGGGGTTAATACTGAAAGAAGGAAAGGTATATGTACCTAAAGATGAGAAATTGAGAGCAGAAGTAATCAGGCTGCACCATGATATGCCTATAGAAGAACATAGAGGACAGTGGAAAACAATGGAGTTGGTAACGAAAAACTTTTGGTGGTCAGGAGTAAACAGGAAGATAAAGCGGTATGTGAAAGGATATAATGCATGCCAATGGAACAAGAATTGTATGCAGGTACCTATAGAAAAGTTAATACCAAATTCAATACTAGAAAAACCATGGAGTCATATATTGGCAGATTTCATTACAAAGTTACCATTGGCTCAAGGATATGATTTGATTTTGGTAGTAGTAGATAGGTTAACAAAGATGGTACATTTTATACCTACTACGGAAAAAACAACAGTAGGGGGACTAGCTAGATTATTCAGGAATAATGTCTGGAAGCTACACAGCTTGCCAGAAAGTATTATTTCCAATAGAGGGCCACAGTTTGTAGCGGGAGTTAAATGCAATGCTGGGGATTAAGAGTAATATTATGATTTACTCTGACACTTATTCTTTTCTTTATTAAATTAATTAATTAACAATGATACAAATCATGAACATGATGCGGGAACATCATAATTATAAAATGGACAAGCATGGGAAGGATCAAGTGATAATCTGAGCTTGATCACACACCTATCAGGCAGCCACCATGTATAGGAGAACATGTGGGCAGAAGCTGTCTGATATGGGGAATTACTCAGAACTTGATAGATAGTAGCTAATAGGTACTGTGATCTCTCTTAGAATAGCCTTAGCATAGCCACATATAAATATATAAATAGCTAGGCAATTCATAAAGGGAACTCTGTCGAGTTCTTCTTATCTTTAACCTCATACTCTCTAAAAGGGATCCAGGATTGTCCCACGGGTCCTGACAAGTAAATTGTCAATGGCATTCCATTTACAAACTAACAGACAAACTGAAAGGATGAATCAAGAACTGGAACAATACTTAAGAATGTTCATAGATTATTGTCAGGAGCAATGGCCAGAATGGTTAGGGACAGTAGAATTTGCTTACAATAATAAGGTGTAAACGAGTATAAAAGTGTCATTCTTTAAAGCAAATAATGGACGAGATCCTCATATGGGATTTGAACTCAGAAAGAAAAAGAGGTTTGAGGAAGCAAATAAGTTTACAGAAAGGATGCAGGAGATACAGAAAGAGGCAAAGGTGGCATTAAAAAAAGCACAAGAAGACATGAAGAAGTATGCAAATAGGTATAGAGGGGAAACAGAAGAATATCAAGTGGGAGACCTAGTGCTACTTAGCACCAAGGATCTCAAGTACCAGATGGTGGGGAAAAGGATGGAAAAACTTACTGAGAGATTTATTGGACCTTACAAAGTTAAAGCAATAGTTTCGACAAATGCAATAGAGTTAGAACTACCTAGTACAGTAAAGATACATCTGGTAGTTAACGTAAGCAGAGTACAAAGATACACAAGACAGGTAGAAGGACAGAGGAAGGAACTACCATAGCCAGTGATAATCAAAGAAGAGAAAGAGTAGGAAATAGAGAAGATAATAAATAAAAGACAAGTATGGGAAAGAGACAAGTATTTAGTACAATAGAAGGGGTATACTGTGGAAGAAGACACTTGGAAGAGCCAGGAGAATCTCAAGAATGCGAGTGAGCTAGTAAAAGGGTTTGAAAGGAGATATGGAAGGGCAAAAGAAGAAGAAACAAGACGACAAGAAGCGGAGAAGAATAAAAAGATATTTAACAGAGAACTACTGGGGAAGTATATGGTAAAGTTGTTATATGGATGGGGTGAAAGAAAATACAAGCAGAAATACTGGAAGAAGTTGAAAGAAAATTGGTGATAATGGAAAAAAAACCCATTCACTAAAGTAAGCTATAATCCATTCTTATGGATAAAGCAACAAGAAGAGGATGAGATGGGGAACATTGGGGACTAGGACAGTGAGTTGTAAAATCCTCGAGGACAAGAAAGCTTGAGAGGGGGATGGTATAATAAAACAGCAGGCAAGCTAAGGGATCCACAGTGGCGGAATATTTTATTTCATTTTCATTTTCATTTATTATGTAATAATATAAAGTGCATGGGACACTATGACTCAAAAAGAGTCCATGAGATAATTCAAGTAGACAAATACTAATAAACACAGATTTGTGTATAAGTAGCTAGGCCAATTAGTGAGAACTCTAATGAGTTCTCTTTGTTAACTCTAACTTAGAGTGTGAGCTTAGATTATCTCAATCAACATTCACTACACAAAGTAGGTAAGATCATCTTCACTTTCTGTCCACCAGAACTTCACTTTCGCAAAACCAAAAAGTTATTACATATCAAGAAGTACAAAGAACTCCTAGAACCTACCTTGGATTGCATTTTACCATTTTTTACCAAAATGAGTGAAAATAAGACCTAGGCAGAGAACCTATAGTATGACTCACTGTAAAAGTAATTTAATCAACTACAGAATGTAATCATAGAGCTTGATGACATTGGTTACAAGCTTTTAGCCAAAGAGTAGAGAATGTTGAAAGGCACTTGTAAGTGTCTCAAAAATGTAGATTTCTCAAAACTAACTAGTAGAGTACCAGAAATTTGTAAAGCTCTCTTAGAGCTTAACATAACTATTTCATAGACATAATATGATTGGAATGGTACTTAGTGTAATACAATGGCATTAAGAGGCTAAAATTGGGCGTTTTTTCCTTTTACCCTCTTGAAAACATACTCAAGAACCATAATTAATTACTTATATTAGAAATGTCAACTTACAACAACTTCACTACCTCTATTCCTCTTACTGATTTCACTGCTAAGAATTGGGAGGCACTCGTTAGGGATGGAGTAAACCTTGAACAGAGCCAATTTGACAAGACTGAAATTAAGATGCTATGAAATGCACATTGAGTGTCAGGACCTGCAGAACAATCCCGGATCCCCCTCAGAGGGTATAAGGTTAAAGATGAGGAGAACTTGACAGAGTTCCCTCTATGAGTTGCCTAGCTATTTATATATTTATATGTGGCTATGCTAAGGCTATTCTAAGAGAGATCATAGTACCTATTAGCTACTATCTGTTAAGTTCTGAGTAATTCCCCATATCAGACAGCTTTTGCCCACATGTTTTCCCATACATGGCGGCTGCCTGATAGACATGTGATCAAGCTCAGATCATCACTTGATCCTTCCCATACTTGTCCATTTTATAATCATGATGTTCCCACATCATATTCATGATTCATATTGTTGTTAATTAATTAATTTAATAAAGAAAAGAGTAAGCATCAGAATGAATTATAACATCGAGGGACTACACACACCCTCAAAAATTATATTGATCAGGTGCTCAATGGAGCAATCAATCATTATAACAATACCTTGGTCATGGCATACAATAGAATTGCCCATTTGGAGGCACAAGTTTCACAACTCCAGAAGAAACTAACAAGACTTTCTGGAGGAAACGTCACCTCTAAGACCAAGGTACCAGAGCTGCCAACTTTTGCAGGCTCTGAAAACAAGATGCACCTGCATGATTGGTTAAGCCAAATTACTCTATACTGTTTAGTATCTGGAATTGTTGCAGATAATCAGAAAATTGTGTATGCCCTTACTTATCTTCATGCCCCTGCCAGCACATATATGAAATTGTATTATGACAAGGTTCAGACAGAAATAGATGTTAGTTCTTGGGGCAACTTTGCCCAAGAACTCAAAAATATTTATGGACAAAGAGATAACAAGGAGAGAGCTAAGAAGAAATTAACGGTGCTCTGGATCAATAAGGATCTAGCTAAGAAGAACTTTGTCAAGTACACAGAACAATACAGAACATTGGCAAGGATTGTCAACTATAGTGACAAAGTTCACATTGACAAGATGAAGGAGGTAATTTCTGACGAGTTGCGAAATGCACTCATCATATATGAAATAACAAATCAGTTCTCTAAGACATGGGATGATTACTTCAAATTGTTAATGCAAGCATATAAAGTCTTACATCTGGACAAGGCCCAGGGCACAATCTTTAGTTCAGAGGCAAATGTAGAGAAGAGTGGAGGAAAGAAGAATCTGGATGCAATAGAAATAGATAAAATTCAGAAAAAGGAAAAAAAGACTTTATGATATTGCCAAATATATACTAGAAAAGGCTTCAAAAATAAGACAAAATCACACAATATAGTAGACTGTTATGATAAGCCTGGCAATGAAGACAAGCATCCTCATAGGTCCCCTTCCTAGAAACCATCTTCATCAGGTCCAAGCAAAAACAAGAGTCAGTTGTTTAGAGCATGGCTGATGAAACTTTTAGAGGAAGATAGTAACAACTCGAAATTCCCTTCTGAGATCATCAATGTAAATAGCACATCAATTGAGGAAATCTCTGATTCTATTCCTCCAAGTAGGAAAGACAAGGGGACTCCCAAATTGAATTTTCTCTTGGGACTGTAGAGTATAATATCTATAATCTATAGTTAGAGAAATGTATACTCTCTATTAGCTTGCAAAAGTCAGAAGTAGTACTGGAATCTTGTAATAATATAGCACACAACAAGACTACCTTCTTTAAAATTCCAGTTACACTTTGGATATATGGCAAAAAAGTACAGACCAAGGCTTTAGTTGATTCAGGAGCCACTACGAACTTTGTCGACAGAGTTTTCATAAAAAATAATAACCTGGTAATATATAAATTGGCAAATCCACATTGAGTAGTTAATGCAGATGGCACTCCTAACAAGGCGGGACAAATCACAGAATATGTCTGAGCTTATATAGCAATTGGATTGCATAAAATGACTCAACATCTCTTTGTTACCAACCTAAAGACTAAGGAAATGATGATTGGGTATTTGTACTTGTATAAGCATAATCCAAATATTGATTGGTGAAAAGGCCAATAGGAGTTCACCAGGTACCTGGATACATATACCAGTAAAGCCTGTAAAACATAAGATGTAGAAGTAAGAGCTAATAAGCTTCACCTCAAAATATTTGTCAGTGGATTTCCCTTATTGGATGAAATAGGAGATAAGGACCCCAACAACAATATTCTTAGCTGGGCAGATATGACTGACCCAGACAATCATCAACAGATAATGGTGATTGCAGCTATACTCAACAATTGAGACCAGTATGGGGACTCAGATTATGAAGACACAAAGACCTGGAGAGCTCATGTACCAGAGTGATTATACAAGTATAGAAATATGTTTTCAAAAACTAAGTCAGAGAGAATACCATTATGGAAACCATATGACCATGCGATCGACTTTGAGGAAGGTGCAAAGCTTCTCAAACTGGCCAAGGTTTATTCACTCTTTTTAGTAGAAAGAAACTCTCTAGACTCATGGATTGATGAGGAACTCAGAAAAGGTATCCAACCATCTACTAGCCCGATAGCAGCTCTATTCTTCTTTGTAAAGAAGCACGATGGAAGCTTACGACCTGTCATAGACTACAGAGCCCTCAATGGAATTACCGTTAAAAACTGATATCCAATCCCTAGAATAGCTGGCTTGATTGAATTACTCAGCTATGCCTCAATCTTTACCAAAATTAACTTGAGGTGGAGATACAACAATGTTTGCATTAGAGAAGGGGATGAATGGAAAATGGCATTCATAATATAATGAGGCCTCTTTGAGGCAACTGTGATGTACTTCGGTTTTTTCAATGTACCAGCGACTTTTCAAAATATGATGAACAATATGCTTGGAGATTTAATTCACATACAATTAGTTATGGTGTACTTAGATGACATTCTAGTATTTGGGACATGTTTAGAGGAACATAGGTGACTGGTCAAAGAAGTGCTGAAAAGGCTTCAATCTAACGACCTTTACGCTAAAGCAGAAAAATGTTTCTTTGAGCAAAGTAGTATCAAGTATTTGGACATAATAATTTCAGAGAATAAAGTATAGATGGATGAGGAGAAACTTTCAGAAGTTCTAGAGTGGCCAGTACTGACAAAAGTCAAACAAGTATAGTGTCACAAACTTCATTCAGCCATAACTCCATGGATACTTGCACGATTCCCACGGTCTAAGATGCGTCGGAAAGCCCTCAAAAAGACCTTTCGAAAGATGCCCAAGATGTGTCAAAGCGATCAGTACTCATCGAGATATCAGTTAATCAGTGCTGGACACTGATCGGCAGATATCTCGGGAACTGCTGAACGCAGACGTTCGCTTCCATGTGCACATGGAAGCTCTCTTCAATATGCTTCTGACGACCATAAATAGACCTTAGGGCAATAAGATCCTGTGGAGATACAAGGATCTCAAGGTTTGGCATAACACTGATCTATTACCCATAGATATACATCAATCCTTGAATGCAACAAGGACAGCCCCTTATATAGTTAAGTTATTGCTATTTTAGACACAAAAGGACTGCCATATGTAGAACAATAGGCAGTAGAACATGTGATGCTCTGTCCAGGTGCACAGACCATCATTTCCTGTATATAAGGCTGCATAGTCT
>Ga0153957_100607_pt1 | contig 11190 bp, 10 predicted proteins | sample TSFL041MetaG_FD_104745 | JGI IMG/M metagenome (GOLD analysis project Ga0153957, IMG submission 104745) | Attine ant fungus gardens microbial communities from Florida, USA - TSFL041 MetaG | ecosystem: Host-associated > Fungi > Mycelium > Unclassified | place: USA: Florida, Wekiwa Springs... | reverse complement strand
TTAAGTCTAAGATCTAATCCTCAGACTATAAAGCCTTATATACAGGAAATGATGGTCTGTGCACCTAGACAGAGCATCACATGTTCTACTGCCTATTGTTCTACATATGGCAGTCCTTTTGTGACTGGAATAGCAATAACTTAACCATAAAAGGAGCAGTCCTTGTTTGTGTTCAAGGATTGATATGCATCTATGGATAATAGATCAATGTCATACCAAACCTTGAGGCTCTTGTATCTCCACAGGATCTTATTTCCCTAAGGTTTATTTATGGTTGTCAGAAGTGTATTGAAGAGAGCTTCCATGTGCACATGGAAGCAAATGTCCATGTTTGGCAGTTCCCAAGATATCTGCTGATCAGTGTCTGGCACTAATTAACTGATATCTCAGTGAGTACTGATTGCTTTGACACATTTTGGGCATTGTTCAAAAGGTCTTTATGAGGGCTTTCAGACACAATTTAGACCGCAGAAATCATACAAGTATTTGTGGAGTTATGGCCAAATAAAGTTTGTGACAGGAACATAAAAACAGATTCCTTTTCATATTTTATATTTCTATCAAGACCGTTTCTTATTGATCTCACATTTTTCTTACTCTCAAGGCAACTTTTGCATCTCATGAGCATACTTTTAAATTGTGTTTTACCTCTCGATTACTTTCCTTATTCTTCTAAGTTAATTTCTCCCCATGAATGACATTCAAGGACTAACATTATTGCTTTGTCTATGGTCCTAGTGATTCCCTCATTTGTTTTGAAGTTGTTTTGTACTCAGATACCACCAACCAAGGAAAACACAAAACACTCTTGTCACTACTTCCATTTCTTTCTTTTTTCCCTAATCCTTTTTTTTATCTACTGCCCACCTCACCATTTTCTTTTTATTCTCTCTAACTTCTCTCTTTCCTCTTTTCTGTATTTGTACTGATTTTCCACATAAGGGTGGACACATTATTCTTACTTCTTCCTTTTCCCAGTTTATCTCTGGATATTATGAACTGCCGAATTCCTCTAAGTCATTATTTATATTTCTTTTGTTTTTCTTTTCATTTAATTATGTAATAACATCAGATCAGTAAACATGTACAAATAGTTGAACTTATATAAGTAGCTCACATAATTCAGTGAGAACTCTAATGAGTTCTTTTTGTCAAACTTCAATAAAGAGTGAATCAAGGTTAGGGTTACTCAACCATAACTAAGATTCTTACACTGAATTATGGGCAGCTAACCATAGCATGCCCAAAATAACATCTATCTTCCCTAGTTCACAGACATCTATCTGAACTCTCTTCACATATCCTTTGTAGAACATGTTTACTTCCACTTCATGAGTAATTGCACCTCCATTATTACTGGTGCCATCTACATTTCTCACTTGTAAAGGTCAATCCAACTTGATCAACCTATATCCTCTCTTCTGAGCCAAACTTCTACTCATAAATATTCCAGTTACTCTACTGTTGAGCAAAGCTCTCACTATCCTTCCTTTGTGAGTATTTATCTTTTCAATACCCATATTTATCCATACTTCTCTTGCTTCTCTTCTTTGTACTGCCTTCTAATTGACAGTTCCTACTACTTTCTCTAGATCAGTGATTCCAGCCCTCTCCTTCTAGGCCCTAGGCACTGACCATTCTAACTCTCTACCCCGATTCCACCACAGCACTTTCTTTCCTGTCCTACAGGGTGGACAGAACATCTTTCCTTTCTCATTTCTTTCTGCTTTTTCTCCTACAACTGCATCTTTACCTCCACATGCATTACACTCTACCCTTTCTGCTCTACTTCTTTCTGCTTCCTCCTCTCTCCAGTTCCATGCCTCTTTGCAGCTTCCACACCACATGTTGCATGACTGCTTTTTGCTCAGGAAACCCTGCCCTCTGTTCTCTTATACTCTACAAGAGTTACTACCTCCCACTGCATTGTCCACCCTGCCATACTCATTACTGCTCCTCTTGGAGACAGTTCACTTGCTCCACAGTGCTTCTTCACCTTCTCCCATACTTCTCATGGTAGTGCCACTTTTTTTTCTTTCCTCCTCTCCTTCATCTTCGAACACTCCCACTTCTTGTATCCCTTCTCTTCACACTTGAAACACCTCACTCTCCCTTTTACTACTTCTTGTCTCCTCACTTCCTTTATCCTACACTGCATTACTCGACTCTTTAACACTTCAAATCTGTTCTGAGGTTCTACTTTCTTCTTCTCCTTCTTCTCACTCCTATATATTTGGGCCAAATGCCCAAACCTTCCACATCATCTATACATTCTCCCTTCTCTCCCTTCTAACTCTGCCCTTAGTTTGGTCAGGGCTTGCCTTTGGTTGAGCATGCTGCTCATGAGGTTGTTGAATTGGTTCAGAGACATGGTGTTATGTTCTGGATGGTGTGGTATATTTGTGTAAAAAAAAGGAAATATATATGTTAAGGGACTTGTCATGTTCTTTTCCTATCTCACTCATATATCTGTTGGGGCACAAGATCTTTACCTAACCAGGTGCCTATTGCCTTATTGACTACTGCCCTAATATTAGGGTAGACTATCACTTCACAGAGAAGATCCTTACTCTAAGTAGCCTCCTAGAGAGCAACTACTATTCCTCTGCATAGACTAATCACAATGGACTAGTAGCACAAAGTAGATAAGACAAAAAATATACAAGTAACTAACGAGCACCACTCAATTGTAAGGTCTGGTCTAAGCTAGTACCTGAGCTTGGTCCTAGCTATCTACCTCTGGGGTCTAAACTTTCCAGTCAGTCCACTTAAGCCTATGGCCTAGTTATGAGGAAGTTGGGATTGGTCTGAGACAACTGCACATGAAGAGAGCAATGAGAGTAAAGTTGGACAGTGATCGAGGTGATTAGTGTCCTAGAAGTGAAAACAAGTTCTAGTGTAAGGATCAGTCACTTAGATAACCCAAGTAGGTGGATTCCAACTCTAAGTCAGAGTAAACAAAGAGAACTCGTTAGAGTCCCCACTAGATTTGAATACACTACTTATATCTATTCTACTTGGTCTGTACACTACTTTCCCATGGTGATCATGTGACCAATCATGTGACTTCTCTGATTATGTAAGTCCATTCTAAAAATAGAAAGTAAGAATAGAAAAGAAAAGAAAAAGAAAGAGTCCTTGTGTCATGTTTCATGACAACCATGTTATCTATCCTTCATTACTATCTCTCTTGGTGGCAGTCCTCTTACTCTACAGTGTTCTTTCACCTTCTTCCATACTTCTCACAGAAGTGCTACCTCTTCCTTTCTTTTTCTCTCTTTTTTTATTCTCAGATACTTGTCATGAACCAGCTTCTAAAGTAAATTGTACGATTAGAGGGATAAAAAGAATATATCACAAACTTCATTTAGCCATAACTCCACAAATACTTGCACTATTCCCACGGTTTAAAATGCGTCTGAAAGCCCTCATAAAGACCTTTCAAACGATGCCCAAAATGTGTCAGAGCAATCAGTACTCACCAAGATATCAGCTAATCAGTGCTGGACACTAATTAGCAGATATCTTAGGAACTGCCAAACGTGGACATTTGCTTTTACATGCACATGAAAGCCCTCTTCAATACGCTTCTGACAACCATAAATAGACCTTAGGGAAATAAGATCCTGTGGAGATACAAGGATCTCAAGGTTTGACATAACACTAATTTATTACTCATAAATACACATCAATCCTTGAATATAAACAAGGACTGCTCCTTTTATGGTTAAGTTATTGCTATTCCAGTCACAAAAGGACTGCCATATGTAGAACAATAGGCAGTAGACATATGATGCTCTGTCCAAGTGCACAAACTGTCCTTTCATATATATAAGGCTTCCTAGTCTGAGGATTAGACCTCAGACTTAACAACATCTTTTGTTGCTTATTCTACCTTGCTTGAGAATCATCAAACTCATCAATCACAAATCTAGTAAGTGACTATTTGTGATAGAACGAGAACTCTTCTTTGATAGATTAGATGAGGCATGCTAAAAATAGAATGAGAGATAAGATAAGAGTCACATGACAGGTTACATGATAGAACCTTCTAGAAGGATCACAGGAAATTACTTAAGCATACATGTAGACAAATAGCATCTGTGTATAAGTAAGTAAAGCAATTCACAGAAGAACTCCATCGAGTTCTCTTTATTCTCTCATAAATGTTGAGTGTGATAAGCCAGTTGTTTCAACTAGCTTGTTATTACATTGGGAGTGATCTGAGTTCATCACACACTGAGAGAGCAATGAGAGTAAAGTTAGACAGAAATCAAGGTAATTAATATTCTAGAAGTATAAATGAGTTCTAGTGTAGTAAGCATTAGCTGAGATAGCTTAAGTTTACACTCTAAGTCAGAGTTAACAAAGAGAACTTGTTAGAGTTCTTACTAATTGGTTTACACTACTTATATAATTTATTTATTTGTATATGTTATATTTCTCTTATATTTCCCTATTGAGTTACTATTCCTGACAATTTGGTAATAAGTTCTCATACATCCAATAAATAAAAGAAAATAAAAAGAAAATAAAAGAAATATTGACTTGGAGAGAATAAGTGGTTCATGACAAAAGTTCTTCTATAGAAAGAACCTTAAAAAGAGGGGTAATATTATGAACCAGCCTAGTTCTAAAATTGTACAACTAGAGGAATAGAAAGAATAGAAACTCTTCTTTGATAGATTGGACAAGAGCTGCTAAAAATAGAATAGGAGATAAGATTAGATAAGATAAAGGTTATATGACAGATTACATAATGAAAACTTCTGGAAGGATTATGGGAAATTACTTAAGCATACACATAAACAAATAACATTTGTATATAAGTAGATAGAGCAATTTACAGAGGAACTCCATTGAGTTCTCTTTGTTCTCTTATAACATTGAGTGTAATAAATCAGTCATCTTGACTTAGCTTGTCATTACAGTATTTCTTTAAAATATAGCCATGAAATATAGTCTGGGCCTAGAGTGGAGTTATCATTGTATTTTTTGAGAGCATCTTGAAACTTTCAGATAGTGAACTTGTTCTATATTTGTACTGGGGCTGGTCACACTTTTCTAAAAATTTTACAGTTAATTTAACAATATTGTGCTATGTTATAAAGAGCCTTCCATAGGTCATTTAGCATATTACATAGGATACCATTATACTTTATTGTATCTGTGGATTCAAAATACTGTCTTAGGTCTGAAATATCATTTTCTTGGTATAAAGCTATTTTTAGCATAACATTATTGTCACACTTCACTTTGCTTGCCAGGTAAAGGCATGCTTATGATCTTTGTAAAACCCCACTGATGGTTAATAAAGAACTCAATGGCTAAAAACTACCACCTCCCCATTGTCCTCCCACACCCATGTTATGATGCATGTTATTCATGTTCATGATATTGATCCCACCCATGTTCATACCATTAGGCATGGAACCTTAGCAAATAAGATCAATACACTCATCCCTTCATCAGGATAGCAGATACCTCACCTTGATCTCCCCATCCCATCCCCACATGACTCATAGAGGGATTGAAGACGGGAACACCTCCGAACCCCACAGCTGCATGGCCTTGAAAACCTCCATTCATTTGACCCATCATCTGTTGATGTTGCATGGATAAGGGTGGACCGATATTGACGCCTCCCATTGGTCCAACAGGCGTCATACCCATATTTGTGTTCAAAGTGTGACTGTGAGCATGACCACCGGACATCCCATGGGGACCCATAGCACCTAGGTTGATGTTATTCATGGTGTTCACATTCGAACCCAGGTTGATCACTGAATTCCACCCAGGAGATGTCATATCATCCATAGATACTGGAAACCCGATGCCCATTCCTAGAGGGTTAACACCCACACCAATACCCATCATACCTGGTTGAATCATCATCTGATTGTGTGCAACCATCTGATTCTGAGCTAAAAGTACCGGAGACTGGTTGGTGAATCTGGGTCCAGATGTAAATCGGTTCGGGTTATTGGCGCTCGTATTGGCATTGGAGGGGATTCCAACTGCGACACCACCGCTCACGGCTGAACCGCCGCCACTGGAGGTACCTTGGCCGTGCCGAACTGGAGATTTGGGGCGAAGAGCATCGATCTCAGATGTCATAGGCACGACCGCTTTCGAATTGGACAATAGTTGCTTGATCTTCTCTTCCCATATGTCTTGTTGCCACTTTGTAGCTTGTCCGCCTTCTTCGCCTTCCACATTAACGGAGCCACCTTCTGAGAGAGAGAGCTGTCGATCAACACCCCATGTCATCACTGTGACCCAACCTCGACGAAGTGACGACGGGCGTCCGAATAATTCAAGCCTTCGTATCCCTAGGCAAAAGTTCTCAATTAGGGTATACATTTCTGGCGGTTTCCGCGTTGGATCTGCTGGATCACCTTCCCAAATAATTACATCGGTATCTGGAGAGCATTAGCTGGAAGAATCGCGGATCGACTGTGAGGTCACATACCAACATTGCAGTGCACAAACCAACTATCGGTTGAGCGTCGAACTGTTCCCCGAATACCAATAAGACAATGTTGCTTTGTTCTTGTCAACAACGAAGTGGTCGGTGGGTCAGTCTATTAAAACAGGCAATACATGTCAATGATGCGGAGACCAAAGGGGAAAAGCTAACCCCTGGTCCTTTGTTCAAAGTTTTATTTGTCTTGACCCAGACAACATCCTCACAGCGACGGTATCCCCATTTCGCAAGAATTTCCCTCCCTCTTTCCAGGCCTTCTCCGGCACCACTTCCGACCCAGAGAAAAACAAAACTCGGATCTGCAGCAAGACTTGGAATAGGGAGCTCTTGGAGTTGATCCCAACTGAACGATGATGAGAAGGGAGGATCGAGGAGGATTACGTCAAATTTATTGGGGTGAAGAGATGACATTTCCGTATATGAGAGGTAGTAAGGTGGTGTTGAATGATTGCTGACAGAATTCTTCTTCAACGTCAAGAGTCTTTGCTGTTTGGGATATCTAAGATACGGAATGCAATTCATCGCTGAGATTAGAAAAAGGCAAAAGGAATCACTCTTCGAATCTATGCTCGGGTTCAGCACCTATTACCCAGTTTTGAGGCCACTCTCCACCATCCACGTATCGCTGAGAGTAGTCGTTCCGAATAGTCTCTTCCTCTGGTACGTAGTTTTGATACCTGACAAGTCTAGCTTTCTTTGCTGGGGGTAGGTCCAAGTGACCTAAGTCTAACTCATCAGGCTTGACAATAGGGGAAGGTAGTGGTGAATCATCGTCGGGACTCAGTGGAGGTGAAGGTGCAATAGGAAGCTTGATTAGCTCCGCTGCTGGCGAGGGTAAAGTTCGCAATTGCTGCCGAAATTTTATTTGTGCGGAGCGTATCTTCTCTATCAATATAGCATGAGAAGTAAGGAGTTCGTTTGCCTGGCTAAGTAGTTCAGTTGTTGATTCGGCAGTCACCATGGTAAGAAGTCTCGTTACAATTTTCTGTTTGTTTACTACAAATAGATGACTAAGCTATGATTAGATCGAATTCATTTCATGATGCATAGTAAGTTTCTTTGACTAAGTCAATGGTTGTTAAAATCAACTTCTCTTGTCTGACAGGACTTCTATTGCTTCAGATCTTCATGTTATGTCAGTACTTTGTTGGTTCTTTATTTATCACAGTATTGGATTATCTGGTGTTTTTGTTTTGTTATTTTTTATAATTTAACAAAAAGAAAAAGAGATGAAAATTTAAAGTCTAAAGGCCAAGATAAAATATTACTTAGAATGCTAGTAGTATGATAATAACAAATGAATTGTTAATAATTTGTTTCTCTAACAGAATTAACTTAGTTTTCTTTATTGCCTTTTTTTATGTTTAGTTTATCTATCTTAATATACTTGTTATAGACCAGTCCTAAAATTGTATAACTAAAGAAATAAATTAAAAAAAGCAGAAACTTTTGTGCAATAGATTAGACAAGAGATTCTAAAAATAGAATAGGAGATAAGATCTAATAATATAAAAATCATATAATCTAATCATGTAACAGATTACATAATGGAAACTTCTAGAAAGATCATAAAATAGTTACTTAAGTATATATATAAACAAATAAAATTTGTATATAAGTAAATAGTGTAACTATCATAGATAGTGTCCAGAATAATAATGTTGAAGTAGAAATAAAATAAAACTATAATTTATAAGTAAATAAAAATACTCCAAGATTTGAAATAAATAGTTCAAAGCTTATTTATGAAAACACTATCAAAGAAAAAAGAGATATAACTACTAGTCCAAAATGATAATCTATAAGTCTGGAGTAATAGTTAGTTAATGATAAAACAGAATAATCTTAACTTTAACTTATGTATTGTACTACAATTTACTATCATATGTATAATCACTAATTTTGAAAGATCAGAGTTATTGAAAGAAAATAAAAAAAATTTAAGAATATAAAAATGTTAATTTACAAACTAAAGAAATATACTATAGATTACTTATATATACAAGTCTGAAATAGAAATCATATATGAAGTTTAAACTATAATGTAATGTAGATTAGGAAAAATTAGAAAAGAAAAATTAATAATTAAAATAATTACTAATTCTAGTATTTAGATATGTATATAATAGTATTTTCTCTTTAAGACTAAGTCTTTGAAGCTCTTATGTATAAGCAATACAATTATTATCTAATCAGAGTGATTCAAAAAACTTCACCAAGATTTTCTTCTCTTGAACTTGAGCTACAACAATATTTTCTCAAAACTTTACTGATATATTGTTCAATTCTGATAATGAAAATTTTGAACAATATTTTAAAAATTCAAAATAATAAAGATAAAAGGAAAAACTTCAAATGAAAAAAGAAATATTAGGAAAGGAAAAAACTAGAGAAAGAAACCAGAAAAAAAGAAAAGAAAAAAAGAAAAGAAAAAATAACTCTGAAAAAAAAAAGAAAAATGGAGTTAAAAGAAAGCACTAAAAAGAATGATCAAAGAGAAACAAAAAAAAGTCCAATATTTAGAAAACATCTAGATATAAAAAATAACTTGTATTTGCACTGATATTTTTCTGATAAGACTAAATTGTTTAGTACAAATTCAAGATTCTCTAGAAGAAATAAATTTAATCAAGTTACCACTTTTATCCAAGAAGCATTAAAAGTAGTTATTGCTTTATAAAAGTACCCAAGACTAAAGAAGAAGAGAAAAGATTACTAGACTAGTATCATAAACCAGTCTGATTCTAAAATTGTATGACTAGAGGAATAGAAAGAACAGGAACTTTTTTTTAATAAATTAGATAAAGAGTGCTAAAAATAGAATGGAAAATAAAATTATATAAGATAGAAGTCATATGATCTGGTCACATGATGAAACCTTTTAGAAGGATCACAGGAAATTACTTAAGTATATACATAGACAAATAATATTTGTATATAAATAAGTAGAGCAATTTACAAAGGAACTCCATCAAGTTTTCTTTGTTCTCTTATAAATATTGAGTGTGATAAGTCAGTGGTCTTAACTATCCTTGTCATTACAACTAACAATGGAGTTATAAAATCTATATCAAAGGTATTATAAGATAGAGCAACTTTGTTTCCTACAAAAACTAATGTAAGTTCAAGATTTTATATATTCAAACTTATTTGATTTTTTTAGAAATGCTAAAGCTTATGCTCTATATACAATACTGAAAATAGCTCACCATGCCTAGAATCTGGAACAAGAGGAATATTATAAAGAAAAAAATATAAGAAAACATGCCTAGATATAGAAATTAAGATATAAAGTAAAAAATGAGTAGAAAAAAGATATCTGATAGCTTCTTAAAGTAGAAGTTGAATTCCTAAGTTAGATCTGTGAGACACAGGAGAAGATAGTAGAGATTGACAGATTAGTAGAATTAGACAATCTGGAGTCTAAAGGAGAATTCAGAAAAAGACAAAACAAAAAAAAATAGAGAAGTAATAGACTTAAATGAAGATGAATGATAAAATAAAAGATATAAAAAAAAGTAAAAGTAGAATACATGATGAGAGTTCAACTCCATCAACATATTCTACTAAAGGTCAGAGATAGTAGACTAAAATATAAAAATTTGAATAAATTTACATTATTTAGCAAAGTTAAAAATTATAAAACAAAAGGTATCTTTCTCTTTAAACTAAGTATTCCATTGCCTAGTAATAAGGATCTAGAAAACAAGAGTCATAACTAGCAAAACTCTAGTAAAAGAAATGTGATAATGGAGACAGACTTGAGATAAGAAAGTCTACTGATAACAGTTTGGACAGAAAACAAGAATTGAGCACAGAGATTCAGAGTGGACTTTAAAAGTCCAAAAAGTAGATATGGAAATCTATCAGAAAACTGAAGTTTACAGAGGAGTATTGGAAATAATGGGTTGATATCTTCAAAAATTCAGAGTACTAAAAAGATAACATGCAATAAAAGTTGACAATATTGAATAATATTCCAATGAAAGTCAAATGTATTGGACAGATGCAAGTACTATAAATAGAAATGGCAGGATAAGGTAGGACTTATCTTAATCAATCAACAGATCAGCTTATAAGATAGTCAACAAATTCCAGGACCAAAAAACTAGACAGGACAAGTAATATAGTATAGAAGTTCAGAGTTATATAAAAACTAGATGAAAAACAGAAGTAAAAAGTCACTAGAGGAGGTTTAAACATAGAGAACTAGAGTGGGATAGTGTAATGACAAGGCTAGTCGAGATGACTGTCTTATCACACTCAACGTTATGAGAGAACGAAGAGAACTCGATGGAGTCTCTTTGTGAATTGTGCTACCTACTTATACACTTTTTGTATTTGTCTATGTGTACACTTAAGTAACTACCGATCCTTCCAGGAGGTTCCATCATGTGACTTGTCATGTGACCAAGTCTCGTGACTAGTTTTATCTTATCTTTATCTCTCCTTTTATTTTTAGAAACCCTCGTCGAGTCCGTCCGAGAATAGCTCTCGTTCTTCCTATCTCTCTAACCATACTATTTTGGGTCCCAGGGGGCGGTTTATGACATTACCCCCCCTTTTAAGGTTCTTCCTCTGGAAGAATTTTGCTCCTTTCCAACGCCTCCAATTTTTTTCCAGTTTCTTCAAATATTCCCGATCGAACTTCCCGTCGTCCCACCCATATAGCATTTTTGCTGTGAACCTCCCCGGCATTTCTC
>Ga0153957_100600_pt1 | contig 11303 bp, 12 predicted proteins | sample TSFL041MetaG_FD_104745 | JGI IMG/M metagenome (GOLD analysis project Ga0153957, IMG submission 104745) | Attine ant fungus gardens microbial communities from Florida, USA - TSFL041 MetaG | ecosystem: Host-associated > Fungi > Mycelium > Unclassified | place: USA: Florida, Wekiwa Springs... | reverse complement strand
TAGTCTGACGACTTCCTTCATGGAATCGTAGAAGCTTTGTTGAAATCCAAGACCATGCGAAAGGACAGAGCGCCCATACTGGCGTTTTAGGTGAAGCTGGCTGAATTTATTCGGGCGGACTTCGGCTGAACTACCCCTGGCGCTACTTCAAATCAAATCCCGCCTAACCCCATGATGTCTTTGTGATGCCTTTGTACCTGTTTCCACGTGTGTGTGTGTGTGATTTCAGCATTTGTTAACCGCAACAGGGAGCACCACAAGACGCGGCGAGCTATGTATAGACAGACCCTCAGGTACAGCCCAATGACTATCTACAGACCCCAGCTCAAGAGGTAACGAACTAAGGATAGTCCAATGTCTTTGGCACTGTGTTATCGGCCTAACTACCGGCAGGAATATTGACTATCTACTGAACAGGTGTCCGGGACATACCGTCCGGAGATTAGGTATCTATTGGGGTCCAAGTGCTGTACTTCAGAGCTCGGTTACTTAGACCACGAGGGGACCGGAAAGAATATCCCGAACTGGTAATTAGACCGATGTGAACAGCGTATCGGATGGCGGATGTTAGGAGATGGCCACGGCGGACAGCCCTTCTGCCGGCGCCGGATCCCGGGGGAGTCCCACTCTATTCTCCGGGTTATATGTCATTTGTACCATGTTTGGTATATTGCTGCTGACACAATAGCGACCTGGCTCCACGTGTCTATGCTTGAAGATCAAGCAATCAGGAAGTGGCTTGTCGCCCACGGCGGCTCACTCTCAGAAAGCATTCATTTTCAGCATACAGGTGTGGTTGCATGCAGATGTCAAGGGCATAATGGAACTAACCACCAGTTGTTGACCAGGTGAAGGCACTTGATCAATTTTCCATCCCCAACCAGCTGAAAAGTCATGAAGGTCTCTCCGGAAATGCTGTAGTAGCCACCAAGGATATGCCTGCCGACGTCGTGGTCGTAGCCTGCCCTTTCTCCCTTATTATTACAGAAAAGCTTGCCCAGACAAATCTCTTGACATTATTTTCGATGAAAAACATCGTGGACTGGACTGAGAGACAATGGATTAGTACCTATATTTGCTTCCATTGGCTTTACAATGACTCCCTGGAGCGGTGAGGGATATTCCACTTCAAATTGAGCACTGCTCATAATGATACAATCATCTTGAGACCCCCAGAGTTAGAACATTACCCATACATTGCCACATTACCGACTTCTGACCAGCTGCTGACATCTGTGCAATTCACAGAAATTGAACTTGAAGCTTTCAAAGGTTCAAATATTTACCAAGCCACTATTGACCGTCAGTGGGAATGGCGGGTGGAGTGGCAGCAATGCCACTCTGTAATCACCCATCGGAACCCGGATTGGGGAAGAGCTTTTACATGGTTAGTTCACCTATGTAATGGTTGGTTGGATTTCAGATTCACCCGCTTAGGGATCTGTACTTGGCTGCGGCCACGCACATTTCTTCGCGCGCTTTTCCATCATCCCTTCTGTCGTCAAATCCTACGCTTGAAGTCGCAGATGATACGAAACCAATTCTAATTCCTGGTGTAGACTCGCTTAACCATAAGCGCGCCCAACCGGTTACTTGGTCTGTGAACTCTCCAGCATCTACCTCGGTGCCAGGAAACCAACAGCCAACCATATCCTTGATCCTGCACGAGAATACGACCGCAGGAAGCGAGCTCTTCAATAACTACGGTCCAAAACCGAACTCGGAGCTCATCTTGGGCTATGGCTTCTCCCTGTCCGACAATCCAGACGATACAATCCTTCTCCAAATTAGTGGAATTGACAAAAAGTGGGAGATAGGGCGCTCAGCTCAAGGTGCTGCTGCTATCTGGGATGAGCTTTTTCACATTGTAGAGCAGGATCAGGATGGTAATGATCAAGAGGTATATGAAACCCAAATGGATGTAGCAGACACGTTGGCGAGTATGGTACATGTGCTTTTAGAGAAGCTCCCATTAGAGGAAAAGGTGAAGGACATAGACATACGTCCAGAAGTGTTGAAAATGTGGAAGGACTATATTCAAGGTACGTTTTTGTGTTTCTCCGTTGGCCCTTTGTCGTTCAGTCTGAGTGTTCCAGGGCAAGCCGATATCTTGTCCTCACTTTTGACTTTTTGCCGAAACAAGGAAAGTGAGGCTGTAGAACTTGCACGTAGCTCAGGCATAGAACTTGTCATTGAGAGTTGAGTGAATAAATACAGCTCACTAGGTCACGCCAGAGAATGTGATTTGCTCGTCCGAAAGGCACGTTATGATCAGTAGTCCCTGCCACTAGAATTGCCTAGTCAATAGAATGATTATATTTCACCTGGGAGCCGAAGGGTTAATCTCACGTTAATCTCACGTGGTACAGCATTTCTTTTAATGCGATCAAAATTGATTAAGCAGGAGAACACATTCATTCTCACCCACTCTGTCACCTTCGAATCCATCACAATATTTCCTTATACATCGCCATTAGCGTCTTCAGATAATCACAACTAATAGATCGCACATTCTGCAGATATCCTTTCTCCGATAGCACTCAAAATGAGAGCTCTGCCTCAGTCTGTCAGATCCCAGTATGAAACCAATGTACCTGAGAAGAATGAGTCCTTGACATATGTTGTTTTAGAGGAAAGAAACGCATTTTAACGAACGTGATGGATGAGAAAAGGTTCATCATGACAATCAAGGGTAAAGGAAAGACTCAAGATGAAGCCTCACCACCTCAAAACCGCTTCAAGATCAAAAAACGTAGGACGAGACTAAAACCCTAAACCCTTAGCACAGTGATCTTATTTCTATAGCAAAGCGCGCAGAGACGAGACCATGCCCTGTTTGTGATGAACTCGTACCTTTACGACTCATGGCTCTCCATGCTCAATTAGAGGCTGAACGAGTGGATGAAATCATCAAACAAGTTGGCTCGGCTGAACCTATACTTCTTCCGGATGAATTCGATGGTTTGAGGTTTGTCACTAATTTCCATTATTAATATATTCACCCTGTTCCAGTCGTCCAGGACCATCTTCGGGAGCTCGTAGCCGTCGTTCTGCCGCAAAAGCAATGAAATCATTTGCCTCTTCCTCTATGTATCCTGAGACGAACGAAAAGTTCATAAAAACCATACAAACGATACAACGACGTCGTAAACAACGCCATGCACGGTTCAAGGAGATGGCTCGGGAGGAAGAGGGGTATTCTGAACAATCATATAGGGCTAGGCGAACCGAAGCTACGAGTGATGAAGTCACGTGTCCTGTATGCAGTCGAGGGATTCACGGTGACCAAGAAGTCATTGATATCCATGTGGACTCATGTTTGGTTGATGAATGTAGAAAATTGGCGGAGGAAAGGGCGAGGAGAACCGTACAAGATTCTGCTATCATGGATGATAATAACTGGGATGGCACGCTACCAGATGGAGCTGGTGGTTACATTGGTAATGTTCGTGGTGCGCCATTACTATTCTCTTGAGCCATTTAAATTTTCTTCAAGATGACAGGGACCGGCTTCCATACCCGAGATCCAACAAGCCAGGATATTGAGGATGAAGTTGACATAGATGGTGATGACCGAGATAAATATGGTGAAGCACAGTTTACTGAGAGTGATATTTTACCTGTCGATGTGAACAATCGACCTCTGGAGGCGGAGGAAGATACAATAGACGAGGATCAGTCTGAAAGAGGTGGTTCTGTACGAAAGTCACTACACGATCTGATTGCAGAGGGAAAGAACATCCAACGCCAAGGCTGGCACCTCAATAATCTAAATGTTAGAATGTCAAGAGCAGGTGATATTGACAAGTTAGATCTGGCCATAACCAAAGCAAAGCAGCAAGGCATCTTGAAGGCGATTATAGTTGCTCTGGAGGAGAAAGTTAAACATCTGGTAAATTCCTTCGACTGTTCATGAACAAAACTGAAGTAATGACTCAGGAATCCCCAAAAACGCTATCAACCTCGTTACTCTGTCGTATTTGTTTAGATGCTTATGATGAACCAACTGTCTCGACTGGTTGTTGGCATGTATGCTGTAGAGAGTGCTGGCTCCGCTGCCTGGGGTCAACCAAGCTTTGCCCGATCTGCAAGCGAATTACCGAGGCTGCCGATTTGCGCCGCATATATCTCTGATGCTCTGTATACTTTCTGTTCATGGGCCCAGGTGTTTGTTGGTCGCTATAGATACGCATTCAAGATCAGAATCATCGACTTTCGGAATATGATCTGCTTCGAGGAGAATTTTCAGGATACTAATGAGGCAATTCCGAGCTCATGCAAATGGTCTTCGGAAGTCCAGCCTTATCCATGCTGCACACACGACTTAGAGCGTCATGTTTTTCAGTGAAAGAGAGCAAGATTTTAAGGGGTTCTAGCGAGTTTTTTTCTCTTTGTTAAACTCTATATTCTTTTCATCAGGGATTGAGGACCTTTCCTGATTTTCGCTCATTGGTAATATTTGGACCTTTTTTTTCAACTGAATGAGGCTAATTGTACTTTTTTCTGCATCTATTTCATTATTTGGTTGTATAATTACTATCCTGTCATCCCCATGACACCTTGCAGCAAACTGGAAATAAATTTATTTCTTGACTTACAGTCAGTTAGTTACTTGTATGTGCTATGCTTACACCAACAACTCTTCTGACAGGAGGAGAGGGAAGTGAGGGTGAAGACTCTGAGCATTCTTATCTTCTTACCATCAACTATATCTTACTCTTCATGTGGAAAGTTGCATTATTCCCAAAACCCCATATTAACCGACTCCACTTTGTGATGTTTAGATTGGACCAAATCTATGTCTGTTGCTGTCCTGCGGTTTCAGACCATTGCTTACTTCCCATCTGCACTAACCGAGAACAAGCTCTCGCAAAAGCAAATACCTCCTCTTCACCGGTAAACATTGAACTGCTGCCGATAATCTCAGTTGGCAAGCCCTGTTTATGCAGATGTTATTTTGTCGTCGTAGGGTAATCGTAAGAGGATAGTACATACGAGATCGTCCATCACACTCCGCATCTGGTCTGATATGCCCTTCTTTGTGTCCACGCCGTCGTCTGAAAATACTTGGTATACCGGGACCTCGGATGTTACGAATAGTTTGGTCTATTCAAAGTTTGTGTCATGTACTATAATAAAATGAAAACAGCGTACCTTGTTCTCATAACATGCTACCAGATGGCAAATATCAGTTCAAGAGATGGTGAAGTTTTCGATAGAGCTTACCGTCAATGAATGTGATGAACCTGCGTGCCTAGACAAAGCGCTTTCAGGTCAGGCTGTAAAAGAACATCGATTGTCTGGACTGTGACGTACCCAATCTTTCTGATTCAACCCCATCTTCGGGATATTGAGCACGAATATAGTGCTGAATTTGTTGGTGATCTCAATATAGTCCGCAGCACTCAAAGGCTGACCACACAAATCTTCAAAATCGTACTTGGCTATATTTGAAGTGCTTTCAGGCACTACAAGCTTTCGACCCCAGGACTCAATGGTGCGGTGGAGGATGGGAGGATCGTCAGGGTCCCTAGACGTGCATGCATCGAATATTTTCTTGATTTCATTCGCATTCTCAGGTGTGATAGGATGATAGTATACGTGCGAAAGAGCGCGAGGTATACGGCGGTAATCTATCAAGTCAGGGTCAAGCCTCATGCAGAGGAAGGAGATCGGAGCACCTGTCCCGGAGTTCAAATCTGTTACCTCAAATTGTGACTTCAGTAGATTGATTGCAGGAATAAAGCTGGATCGTTGTATCCCATTCTTATAGAGTTCATCTGGGTGCCGACTGTGTTCCTTTCGTCATGTAAATCTTCCAGTAATTGGATAGACTTACTTCGACGTCATTACACACACAACACCAGAGTTGAGCAGAGACTCCAAAAGACGTCGGAGAATCATGGCATCAGCAATATCGGTTACCTAGATTGTGTATCAACCCCGAATGATCGCAGCAAATGAGAATGTACCTGGAATTCATCAAAGCATAAGACAGCAGCATCATTTGCTAGATCTCGAGCGACAGGTAATATAGGGTCCCCTCCGTCCAAACCCAGGTCAATCTTGGCTGCATGTAAACGCTTATGGACATCAACCATGAAAGCATGGAAATGAACACGGCGCTTGCGAGTGATGGTAGGTGGGAGCGTGTGATAAAAGAGATCCATGAGCATAGTTTTTCCTGAGCCGACATCACCATATAAGTACAATCCTTTGGGAGCATCCACAGGTAGTTTAGTTGAATGAGTTGCTTCACGGCTAAAAAGACGGGACAGCTAGATACGTTGGCATCGTAAACTATGTGGTCACGCAAGATATGATAATGCGCAGGCGTACTAGTCCGGAAGGTTTCGGTGGGTCAGGTACTTGGGGTGGAGTGTAGACTAACAGTCTATCGTGCAAGCCCTGCAGTTTTCGAATGATCTGCATTTGATGCTCATCACTCCGCAATACGCTAGTTTCCAAGAGTTCTCGGTACCGGAATAGTGGTGTGATAACGTCTGGCCAATCAACCATATCAGAAAGGCCAAAGACATAATGCAAAAGACTCCAACCATTGAGGGGAGGAATTGAGGTCCGCTGAGCCTGTATTTCTTGTCCTTCAGTAAGAGTATGCTCTGGGGCATCTGTAGTCGACAATTTGGGATAGATTTTCTGTGACGAAGAAGCAAGAGATGAGCTATGAACCCGATTAACCGGTTTAGGTATTGAATTAGATATTGAAGGAGTTGTCCATGCAATAGAAGCAGATAAGCTAGCACAGGGTGAGGAAGCTGGCCTGGAATGAGAGGAAGCTAGTATACTGCGCACTGCCCTCATCTTGTAGCATGAGGTATGTCAACGTCTGAACACGTGCACTTAGGTCCGCAAGACAGACTTAGATGATGGACAGCGATGAGGCCTACATCCTCCTCCTACTAGCAGACAGCAACCTTCCTACAGGCTCTTTCGTCGCCTCCTCTGGCTTAGAGTCCTATGTTACGCATGGGCTTTGGTCAAACAAGTCGACCATAATCGATTTTGTTCGCGATAGTCTTGCCAGTTACGCCTATAGTACACTACCCTTCGTTTCCGACGCACATCGTATTATAACTGCATATGCTGCTTCAGGCAATCCGCCATCCACGGAGGAGTTGGATGGAGCTATTGAAGAATTACTGCGGTTGGACGACTTGTGTGAAACAATGACTCTCAATCATGTGGCTCGTAGAGCATCCAAAGCTCAGGGCATTGCGCTCCTTGCCCTTTATTCCAAAGGTTTCTCCAGGCCCGCATTTCTCCTAGATAGCGTGGAAGAGGCCACCCTTATTAGTGAACAACGACTGTCGTCTTTGTTGATCAAGTATAAAGCTCTTATCATGGCAGAAGGTTTTCCTGGTCACTTGCCCATTTGCTGGGGAATGCTCACAGGAGCCCTCAAACTAACTCTAGGTCAGTTATGCATTCTTCAATGTTTAATCAAGTTCCATTTGTCTCCTAAAATCACCAGAGCGTTCTCAATATCTTCATTTATTCCTTCATGCTCGGAGCCTCCTGTCTGCCTCAGTACGACTGAACGGTATCGGCCCTTACGGTGCTCAGCAGATATTGTTGCATGCAATTCGTCCTCTCGTGGCAGCTGAAGCAGCTAGATGCAAAGACCACCATACGGGCGTACTGTCTCATGACCATCAAACCACCCAAGGTCCAGCAAACACTTGGCCTTTGGGTGAAATTCTTGCCACTCGCCACGACCAACAGCACTCTCGTATCTTTAATAGTTGACACCAACTAGAAATAGAATATAGGTGATCATCTTTTGTCTCGAAACAGATGCAAGGGTTACAATACGATCGGCTTACGATGAGCTAGTAATCAGAGCCAATCTCGCCGATACTTCCGCCTGGCTCCTTGCAAGGCTGGACAGATACGAAAACATAATAGTGTCTTGTAAACTACCATTGAACCCGTTGACTTCCTCGCCTATCCCCACACTAGAACCCAACGTGTCCATTAGATATTTCCCAATCGCTGGATCACCTTTTGTCTCGCCACGAAGGACCGACTGGACATAAGCAAGTACACGATCGAGCATGGATGAGACATTTGAAATTGCTGTTTCTAAAACTTCGAGGTCAGGGACTTGCTGGGAAATAGTGGATGAAGGGGATTCTGAGGCACTAATAAGGAGATCAACTATTCCACTCTCAGAGGAGGGTCTGGATAGATAAAACAGATTAAAACGCACAGCCGCTTCGTTCGGCCTCATGGAGGAATTGGAGCTCGACAGGTACTGGTACGAAGACGCAGTTTTCAGCCTTAGGCATAATACCAACGGGTGAACTGCATTGAGAAAAAGTAGATGAGATCCAAGCAAAAGATCAAAATGCCAATATACCTAACATAGGCTCTGACGCTAGCCTCCTCGCCCTGGACAGCGCCAGTATTTAATGTAATATGTACAGCTGGGAGAGGCGAAGTCTCCAGGGAGTAGAAATTTTGAATAAGTGCAGAATATGTATCCAATTTTGACCCCGTTGAGTACCTAATGTCCCATTTGTTCATGACGAAGAATTACAAGAGTTATACAGACAAACAAAATTTGTGACGTACCAACCAACGATACCCTCCTTCGGATTGACTTTACGATGCAATTCATACATCGTTTTGTGATATTCCGTATCTACAGCAACCTGTTCATCCGTCTCGCTGTGCAGAACAGCGAACGCTGTCCTGATTTCAATCTCGTTCTCAGTTCTTCGTCCCAAGAGCGTACCAATCACTCGTTCTTGTTGATCTGTCCGTCGGAGGTAATGGTCGAGAATGGTGAAAAATACAACAGGTAGTATAATCACATTTTGCGGGATCCGGCTGTGTAGCAATAGACGATGTGAAATATGTAGCAAGAGGAACGTTGCAAAACTTGAGCAGACAAGAAAAGTAAGACATACATAGTGCTAGGCAACGTATTTCCGGTGAGATGTATTGCGGAAGAGGTATGCCCAAGAGACATTTTATGATCTCCCCGGTAGTCCTCTTTGTGCGATAATAACAATATCAGATGGACAAATCAATTACGGCTTAATGAAAGTATGCATTCGATGATGTGGGAAATAAAACCGGATACTGCCGAGTTGCAGATTGACTGCTGGCTCTCCAGAGACCCTTTTGTACCTATACTAGAAATATGCCTTCAGAAGATACCAAGGTATAGAATAGGCCATTCCTCGTATCGCATCTGTGGTTCACTTTTCTGTAGGAACGCATAGCGAAGGTGCTTGACATTGGTCGTGTATGTCTAACCCAGGTTTCGGTTGGCTTCAGAGATTCCTAACTTCGACTGTATAACAGACTGTCCTTCACTACGGCTGGATTCCTCTCATCATATACGTCGGCTTCACAAGAAGTAACCCACAGCCCTCATTCATCAAGTGTGTAGCCTCCACTTCCATGTTCTAAATGCGACTGACACCTCTCTAGGCTCATCAGTCCTCTGGCTTAGGCATCACTACCCAAAATTATGCGTACTAGATGCATCTCATTTGGCCGCAGGGCCGAGGTCAAGATGTAGCATGATGTTTTACGTGGCACAAATGCCCGGTTGTTTACCATGTTTGGACGTTTGAAAAACTCCACACAGAAGCATGTAGTGATACTGCAATACATAATGCAACCTCTATCCGTTATTGCCCGGTCTGAAAGCTGATGTTAGACAGAAGACTCCGATTGCGAGCCAGCGCCAAAACACCTGAAGGCTTTATACCGTAACTCATTTCGTAACACTGCCTTTAAAGTGAGTTCTTCGTCATAATATTCGTCTTTCATTCTTCTTCCAGAGAAGTGACGATTATTCGCATCGTGGTGGCACTCCAGGGACTTTAATCCTCTAAGGTGCTCCGAAACTATCCCAGTCTGCTCACCGCCCCTCGCAGGGCTGGTTTGCAATAGTGGCTTTGATGTGGATTTGACAAGGCCAGATATGAACTTTCTCTTCCCTTGATCTGTTCTTTGTTTGTATATCAGCCATCTCATGTAAATCAACATTTTCAGTCTCTTCTTGCAAGTGCTACCTATCCGATGGCCATTTACGAGGTTGTCAGGTGACAGTCTGTCATACATGCATTTGACTGTTCAGACACATGAGTGGATGGATTATTTCAGTAACTTCTTTTACTTTATTCTTTACTTTATTCTTTTTCTTATTTGTGGTATAGATACTGTTCTACTTCTGGTAATTCCTTTTTTTTTTTTGAATCAACAATTTATTACATGGTGCTTGATCACAGTCTGTGGCAGCACTATGTAAGGTAGCTACATACCTCTAACACATGTTGTAAGTGTGTCTCTCAGACCCCAACTGTAGTCAGTAGTCTAGGTAGAGAAAAAAAAATTTCACTAAATAACAAATACCAGTGTCCAAGATATGCTCCTGTCAATGTTTCAATTCTACCTTTAGTCTTCCCATACTTTGTGACCAGACCAATCCTCTTTGCACATAACACTTGTGAATAGATACTAAAACAGGTTTTCTGGTCAGACCTCTTTTTAGATAGGTACCAGTGATTTCTTAGTGAGCCAAAGCTCTATGAGAAGAGCCTGAGTCAGTTCATTCTATTAATAGCATGTTCTTCATTCTGTCATGATTTGCTCTGGCACTTATTCTTTTCCTTTAATTAAATAATTAATTAATGACATCATAACATGATGACTACAACATAGGAACATCATAAACAATAAAAGAATAAGCATGAAAGAGATTGAGTGATGATCTAAGGCAGATCACATACCAATCAGACAGCTGCCATATGTGAGAGAACATGTGGGCAGAAACTACCTGACATAGGGAATTACTCAGGTCTTGACAAATAGTAGTATATAAATACTATAGTTGCTCTTAGAATAGATCAGCCACAACCACATATACATATATAAATAGCTAGTCAATTCATAGAGGGGCTCTGTTGATGTAAGGCCTTGGATCAAGGTTGAGTAACCCTAACCCTTAACCCTCTCTTTATCGGAGATTGATAAAGAGAACTCATTAGAGTCCTCGCTAGATTGTGTACACTACTTATACATGTCCAATTATTTGTCCTTGTTTACTGATCCAACTACATTACATAATTAAAAGAAAAGAAAAGAAAAAGAAAATAAATATTGACTTAGAGACAGAAGGCGATTTATGACATTACCCCTCTCTCAAGGGTCCTCGTCCTGAGGACTTCTTCATAGTTCATTGTATGGGTCCCTTAGGTCTCCCATATCCTGATTTTCATCTCCCAGCTCCTCTAAATATTTTCTATCTTCTTCAAGCCTCCGTC
>Ga0153957_100594_pt1 | contig 11377 bp, 8 predicted proteins | sample TSFL041MetaG_FD_104745 | JGI IMG/M metagenome (GOLD analysis project Ga0153957, IMG submission 104745) | Attine ant fungus gardens microbial communities from Florida, USA - TSFL041 MetaG | ecosystem: Host-associated > Fungi > Mycelium > Unclassified | place: USA: Florida, Wekiwa Springs... | reverse complement strand
TTGCCCGATCGCTATATCATTTCTCTCTCCATTTACTCTTATGCCTATTTAGATACCTCTTGCCTGTGGAGGTACTCATTTTCTATATCTTAAAATCCCTTTACTATGTAAGACCACCTCATTCGTCCACCTTGCAGTGACGTCTGAGGTGGGTACAACTAAATCTTGGTCCTGCCAACTCGTACTTATTTGTATGCAGTTTACATTGACTTACTATAGGTAAATGAATAGAATTCGTCCACCTTGCAGTGACGTCTGAGTTTACATTGACTTACTATATGTTTCAACACCTAGAACAACAAATCATACTTCACCAGCGTTCTGAGCAATGGATGCTTTGTACTGTTACTTAATTGGCACTTCCTTGTGTTGAATAGGACCATCGTGTTACCTGTACCTTCACAGTAATGGAGTGGTGTTGTGATACCACACCAGTCACTTCCCTTTTACCATCATTCCCCATCGCATAGCGCCAGGGTACCTTACCAGTTAAAGATCCCTCATATACTTAATTGCCGTTCTGTCCTTTTGCACCTCAGTCGTCAATATACACTGTTGGCTACTGAGGTGAGAATGCTCTTGTTATTCATCTAGCGATGTATTAACACTCCACTCGTAGTCTGATATTACTATACCTTGGTATGCAGGTCCACTCGATTGTAGTATATAGCACGCCAGGACACTCGGTTGACTCTCTGCAGTGGTATCTATCGGAGCTTTCTTACGGAGCCTTGCTTTTCCGCATGACCCATAGGGAATTCTTGTGCCAAGATTACCTTTGATTTTATCTTATCCACGAAGTAGACTCAGTTCATCATCCAAACTTTCTCTTATAGTTTGATATGTCTTGATGATATTGGTGACCTCACTCACCCAAACATCCTTCATGTTGAGCGTACTAAGGTAGGTTTGCAGTAAAAGCAAGGACACGCCTATCAATTCCTTGCTCCATTTTCTTCTTCTTGTGTAGTAATTTTTCTGAGCTGATAGACTTGACTGACAGAGGAAGAACTGAGAATTGTCGCGGACAATGGCATGTCCAATTCCCTCATCTCTGTAGGTGAAAAACATATCTTAGTGTAGGGGTATACAAGACTGAAAGTCTTTTTGTCAAGTTTGACAGGTGTCACGACCTTCGTAACGGAGTACATTAATATCTCTCTCATCACCCAAGATGCTGAACAAAATACCTGATTATACCCTCAATGATGGCTCAGTAATTCCATCTATTGGCTTGGGGTAAGTGTACAATTTGATCGTTGAGATGTTTGAATAGGCAACCGAAGAGCAGGTGCTTTATGGGAGATGATGTCGGGGGCCAGCGTGTCAATGATATGATTGAGAAGGCTCTCAAAGTACGCCTGAAACACGGTCCAAATCAGTTTATGTTCTAATTCTTTCAAGGTTGGCTACACACATTTCGACACTGTAGGAAACTTGGCTAGAGCTCTCATCTGATTCGGAATTGACGACTATTACAATGTTTTAGGCCACAGGCTACGGTGAATATCGAGAATTTCCATGTCATAGCCTTAACAAGAATCACTATATGATATAGGAAATGAGAAGCAAGTTGGCCAAGCTATCCGAGCATCTGGGATTGCAAGGAATCAATTATATATCACTACCAAACTTGCGTATGTCCCTCCGTCTCTTTCTCTTACGTGCTTGTGAATGCTCAACTCCAAATTTTCTAGGAATGTAGACCATCATCGCGTTCGGGAAGCTTTTGAACGGTCACTCGCAGAACTAGACTGCGACTATATCGATCTGTATCTAATGCACTGGCCTCGGGCGGCTATTGCAGGTCTGTCCTTCTATTCACACCTTCGATGCAGTTTCATTTCGTTTTAATCGTATAGATAAGTCAAAACCAGTTGGAAACACACACTTTCTTCGCGTACGCAAACCAAATGAATCACCGACATATATCGAGACATACAAGGAAATGGAGAAATTGCTCGAAACGGGGAAAGTAAAGTCTATCGGTGTATCCAACTTTTCTATCAAAACTTTGGAGATTTTGCTCCCCTATGTCAAGGTTGTGCCTGCGGTCAACCAAGTTGAAGTACATCCATGTCTGCCACAAGAAGATCTGAGAAAGTATTGCAAAGAGAAGAGAATTTTGATTGTTGCATATTCACCGCTTGGTGTGTCGCCCATCGGATCATGACTTTCAACTGACAACAAGGAATTCCAGGTCGGTCATCAACCTTCTTTCAGCACGAAGAAGTCAAAAAAGTTGCTTTGAAGTACGGTGCCACACCTGCTCAGGTCATCCTCAGTTGGGGGATACAAAGGAAAACAGCTGTCATTCCAAAGAGCGAGAACGAACAAAGGCTGAAGGATAACATCACAGTAATATAATTTTCATTCCCTCGGCTATGATTCTGATCTGCTTGTAGCTCCTTAATCTCGCACAGGAGGACGTCAAGTCAATTGACATGATACACAAAGAACCGGGCATGCATAAGTCTTTGTTCCCATATCATTCTTCTGAAGGTACCTTAACTGGTTGGTCATACGAAGATCTGGGATGGGATATGACTTTAGGAGGCATGGTTCCTCCCAAGACCTCCTAAATAAGTAAAAAATCTGTGTCTGATCTACTTTGGCCTCAAAAGGTGATCTCAGATGTCTCCTCGGAGAGTAGATGGCTGCGGGGTAAGGAAACTAGTTCTCTACATAGACTACTGCAAATGTCTTAGGAAGGAACTCATATGAGACAGATTGTGTAGGACCTACCAGGGTCAGGGTATATCCTGAAGGTATTGGCAGGGGTGGGGGTAAGGGTAGCTAAAGTCCACCCTTGACTCTACCCTTATGTCACAGATTGTCAGAGAAGTGTAGAAGATAAGATAAAAGAAATAGAAAGAAAAGAAACCTTTGCCATCAGAGACGGCATCAATCGGGCCACAACTATAGAAGGGGTGCATCACAACCGACGTCATCCAGTGCAATCAAAAGATATTTGATTCATCTGACCACTCCCAACAATATCACACTATCACTGTGTCTAAGTGTCTCAGATCCTTCTTTGAAAGAAACCCTGCAAACAGGATCCAATTCTGGGACTGCCTAAGCAACAACAAGTGGCACCTACATCACAGAGTGGACAAACAGGCCAAATCTCTCTGTATTCCCATAAGACACCCCAACAAAAAGTCATGGGAGTTCTGCCAGAAATCAGGATGCAATAACCTAATCAAAATATGGCAAATGTTCTTTGAAAACTGCCCTTACAAGAGTAACAGCTTCCTAGGCACATATGACAGTGACTGACAACTCATTCTCCCAACATATGCAAAGTGGCTAAGCTTCTTTGGCCAATCCAATTCCATATGTGCTCAGGCCACTCATGCACCCATTGGAGAATACAGATCTCATTTCTTCCCTAATGAATCTAATACGTGTTCATGCAACAGGATGCAACTTGAAACACGACACCACACTTTGTGCCAATGTCCTCTCTATACTAGCTTCTCTCTGGTTGGATGCATTCTCTTTGAGGTTGTGAAGTTTCCTATAATCAATCCAAGAGCATCCTGTTTTCTAGACAGTGCTGAGTAGAACACTAAAACTGTATTCCTTACATCTCCTACATTTCTCTTCTTACTGTTCCTTCCTAATTTCTATATATTTAGGTAGACTTGTCTGTTGGAGATCAAACAGCTGTCAAGATGAAAGATTGTTACTTGTTACCATTTTGGTGCAATGTTCCCATAGATATCGTCATCAGTGAAGGTTTTTAAATGTGCATATCACTCATATTCACTGTAATGCAGTTCTATATTCTGTCAGGTATAAAATATACATGGTTCTGGTTGTCTTCAAGATACTGAGCTCTATATTCTGTCATTGTCTACCACAGACTGCAATATTCAAAAAAAATCAGATTCTCTCAGACTGGAATTTCACATATCTTCAGAATTTCCCAGGTTCTTACAAAAAGCCACCCAATACACTCCTAGATTTTCCCAGATTTTTATGGGAATTATTGAGAGGAATCGGATCACGTCACCCCTACCTCGCCTCTTGTCACCCGCTGTCTCACTCCATCTTTGTCTTACTACAAATGAAAAAGACACTAATGTTTCTTCATTTCTACGTAAATCTCAGCCGAGTGCTAGCCAGACATCCGAACGTGTATCCAATATTTAGATTACCATTGACTTACTCAGTCGTTCACCCGAGCCTTACTATCCTTTAACGCTCTGTCCAAGGACGTACCGGCGTTTGCGAGGCAGCCCCGATAATGTAAATCTGCAATCATCGCTCTGTTGGACCAAATTCAAGCGGAGACAAATTGATCATGGAAAGTGTTGATCTTGTAAATCATTCTTGTCATGCCTCATAAAAAGGTCAAGCGCTCCACGCGCGAAGAAAGACAAAAGCAACAGTACGTCCTTCCTTCTAAGTCCTGACCAGCGCTTAAAGTAACCCTGACGAAAGAGGCTCTAATCTTGCGCCAGGGAAGGAGCCCATTAGCAACGAGGCGATTCCGAAATCAGCAGCACGTGTCATTAATGCTCTGAAAATAAGAGAAGATTACAGAAGGAAACGAAACTCGAAAGAAGGTAATGACGACAAGGTCAAACACAAACGCCGGAGAACAGAGGGCACCCAGCCCAAGATTCAGCCGGGAGAATCGATGCAGCATTTCTACAGGTGCGAACCATTAGGTTTTGGTCGAAGTCTGGGTTCAACTAATGCTATGTAATAGGAGGGTTGAAGATGATATGCGTCCAACAGTTCGATCTGCCATCCAATCGTCTCAAGTGGTGGAACGGAGGACGCGTGAAACCTTCCCTGGGCCTAGGAAGAAAGAGTCAGCCTGGAATAAAAAAACCAGATCAATTACAGGCCGTGGACTTCGAGGCCAATCGCCTACAGTGGCGGTGGCGGCCTTAGGCTCGAAGTCAACGGATCCAAACGAAGATGACGCTTATGAACTGCCGAAGGAGTTTACGCAGTTATCATCGTCGGCGCCACGGCGACTGAATGATATTGCACAAAGGCCACCAGAAATGAAGGAAATGTCTTGGAGTACTAAGTGCGTGAATTCTGGTGCACAAAGACAAGGGATCTTGTCAATGGCTCAGAGGACAATGATGGAGCAGGAGCGGGAAAAGGCGATTGCACGCTATCGTGTGTTGAAAGCTTCACGTTTATCAACTATAGGGAACAAATAGATGTAAATGTACCAACTGAAAGGGCATTGCACCACTGCCCACCGTCTAAGACGATATCTAAAGTTACCCAGACTCTAATCCTACTCCTGGATTACCACAGTCACGTTGTAGCATTGTTTCTGTCTACGACCTCTAAACTTTCAGAGTAGAACTGGTCACTGCTGGCTTATTGTTCCGCCCCTCCTTGGCTCCAAATGGTTTATACCCGCTTCTTCCATTCTTGATTGATAATATCCTCGATTATCGTGACAAATGCGCGATGGCTACCACACACTGCCCATTTTTCCTTCTTGTAGTCTCTCATGAGGTTATATTGAGCACACTGCCCACCCGTGGTGAGCATCTATCCAATAGGAGCATGAAACTATATCCGAATCAAATCTTTACTCGCTCCTCCAAAACTTTTACGAAGCTGAGAGCGTGGAGCTTACCGTCAAATCCACCATTGTTCTTTGAGAATTTCCAGACATTGAAGGCACGCGATCCCGCGACGTTCGGTTGATCCTGTAATCAGAAAATCCGCGTTCGGCTCAAGTTATCAAATTACCGAATATATCCCTCGACAATGCCTCAAGGTACGGTCCTTCCCCAGCGGCTCTTTTCGTAATCAAGCTCTTACTCTGAAATTCTGTACTACATCCAGATTGATACATGTGATTCATATAAAAAGCATTACGAGAGCCCTGACAAGGTCTTCCTCGCCTTCTCCTCCGACTCTCCTTTTTTCGGCGCCGTTGTGCAAATGAATGACGACGAGAAGAGAGATCTGACGTCCAACACCATTGGGTCAATTTCAGTTGTTTCGAGTACCGCCGCCCCTTCCGACCCTGTAGCAGAGAGACAAGCTGAATTGGGATGGAAACAAGAGACATTTGACGTTCAGAGTAGAGAGAAGCGTCCCGGGACAAAAGGGTACTTGACTGTGTTCGGCGCTTTTGTCTCTCTCTTGGTCACCTTTGGTCAAATGAATGCATTTGGCACGTTTCAAGCGTGGTATTCGAGTCATCAACTCGCGTCGATGTCGCAGTCCACCATATCATGGATAGGCTCGCTACAACTTCTAGTCTTCTTCCTCTCAGTGAGCATAGCTTATCTGAATTTCCAAGTTTAAGCACTGACTAAAATTTCTAGGGTGCACCGATTGGCCGTTGTTTTGACACATATGGACCAACCGGACTCCTGATCACTGGGAGCATATTGTTTACTCTGAGTCTGGTATTCACGAGCATTTCGGTTGCATATTGGCAGTATATCCTTGCACAGGGCCTCCTCTTTGGTTTTGGGGTAGCTCTTATGTGAGCCCCGCTTATTATGAAGCGCGAGCGGAGGATTGATCTTGATCAGGTTTTACCCTGCACTCGCTAGTATCACGACCTACTTCTGTCGATATCGCGCCACAGCTTTGGGTATTGCAGCAGCAGGGTCGAGTGTAGGTGAGTAAGTCTTTGTTGCTTTGTAGAGGGGGCGAAGTCAAAATGTGGTACCCAGGTGGTGTAGTTTTTCCAATCATCATTCAAGACCTATTTGAAAAACTGGGGTTTGCATGGGGGGTCAGAGTGTTAGCTCTGATTAGCGGCGTTGGCTGTATGCTGGCGACTTTGACAGTGACAAATAATCGTCAAACTATCGGGGATAACTCCAACCCTGCCTGCAAGAAGCACAGAAATCCAGGTCCATACATCGACTTGGCGGCATTCAAAGATCCTCGGTTTTCACTTCTGGCCCTCGGGAGCAGTTTTGTAGCACTCGGTACGCAACTTCATTGCTGAGACTAACAAGGTTCGCTCTAAACTCAACCAGGCTTATACATCCCCTTCTTTTACGTCGTGGAATTTGCCAAAAATCTCAATATCTCACCGAAACTTGCGTTCTATGTGCTCTCAGTTATGAATGCAGGTGGCATATTTGGACGGATTGCGCCAGCGTACATTTCCGATACCATCGGGCACTTTAACCTCCTCGCCCCCGCTGCATTCCTTTCTGGTTTATCAACACTCATCTTATGGTTGAATGTGCGGAACCTGGCTGGCCTCATGGTCTTTTCCACTGTCTATGGATTCTTGTCGGGTGCCTTTATTTCCGTGCTCACGCCTTCAATTGCCCGTATATCGGATAGAGGCCAAATGGGGACTCGAATGGGCATGTTGTATAGTGTTATATCTGTACCGTGAGTCATTGTTTCTATTCTCTCGTCAAGGCTGTGGCTGCGACGATCATTGTATGTAGTTCTTTCCCATCTTTCATAGATCTAGCCTCATCTTTAACCTTCTCCAACTCTTATCGATCATTGTTAGATAAATGGCTTATCTAGAAATCTCTCCATAGGTCGCTCATTGGAAATCCAGCTGCAGGTGCACTGCTGGCCCGCAGCAGCTCACACTCCTTCCGAACCATGATTTTATTTTCTGGATGCACCGTCATCGTCGGTTCATTGGGAATTTCGGGGGCAAGACTGTCAATTGAGAAGAAACTCTGTGCTAAAGTATGAAAAGGACTTGTGGCTGAGCTAGAAGTTATGATCCATTCGAGACATCCTTACTGATTATTAAATTATGACATTATGACTCCTCATATTCACGATACCCCCTAGATCAAAACACATTTGCAAACATTTACATTGTTGTTATAGGAGCATAGTACATAAGTGCTAAGCAATCATTTCCATGGTTACCGAGTTCCTGCTCTGTCGGCATCACTCGTTGAGAGAAAGGGTCCCGCAATACTGAGAGTACTTTGACAAATCGTTTAGACAGGGATGATGTTTTTGATATGAAAGCCCTGGCTGTTTGGGCACTGGCTGAACTAGTTTATTCCCTTGGGGAAGTCTTTTGACAGATGACAGCTGTTCTGATTTTTCTCATCCAACTATTATCCATATCCAGTGGAAGTGCTGTAGAAGTGACTACTGCGCTCGAAGCGGCCAGTTAGCATGGAGAGCGTTGTTTTTATGGAATTTGACTGATGTGAATGTGGTACTACTGTTGGTATCTGTCAACTGATTATCTCTATTTCACTGCCTGGGTGCTTGTCTAGTTACGAAGTCTAGCGTACACATAAAGACATAGTCCTAGATACTTCTCCCTCAGTCATCTATGTGCTCTTACGACACCTGGGTTGATTATTTTGTAACTGCTGTTACCTTACCACTGTTTGGTGTCGAAGTATGATACATTCTTCATTTTGTCATCTTCATTCCACTTGACATCACCTCTATTTTTCTATGTCACTGCTAAATTCACATTCATCATTATCATGACAATAGCCTCAGACATCTGCCCAGTTACTTCCGAGTTACCTAGTTACAATTTCAGTACTTGTTAACATACTCTAGGATTAACCTTCTACTTTTGATCCTAGTGATTGTAAGAAATCCCTTGTGTCCCTGCAAATCTTGAGTTACCTGTGTTCTTTCTTCTAGAGGTTATGGGCCCTCTTAGTGTTTATACTCAGGATTCCTCTTCTGAGACTCTTCTGTAGAAATGTAAGTCTCAGGAGTCACCTATTGAGGTAGACAACTGAGGGCATAAGAGTACACTAATTAAGTTAATATAAGAATAAATGGGCTGTATTATTGTGGAAGAAAAAGGAAATGTTAAGACAAGTGAGATGAAACATTAATTTGGTCTGAAACCTGATAGCATCAAGTTGCTGGATGCTATGGTCCCATCTGACACTCCCCCTGGACTATAGCACCCAGACATTGTTGATATAGTTGCAGTTTTGTGCAGTGCATCTCTAGGTAATGGCTTTGTAAGAAAGTTGGCCATATTCTCTGAGCTCAGTATGTGTTTGAAAAGGACATCATTTGCATCCACTTGTTTCTTTATGAAGTGATAGTGAACATCTATATGTTTTGTATGACAATGGTTCTTGTCATTCATGCTGTTTGATATCACCACATTATTATTGGCATATATGATAATGGGTTTACTTATAGGTAGGTTAATTTCCTCAAAGTACTTTGCAATCCACAATGCTTGAGTAGTGGCTCTTGAGAATGCTATGAATTTGGCTTCCACTTGTCACAGTGGAGTGCTGCATTAGTGATAACTGGTGCAGTCTACCATTATTAGTTATATATTAGGTCTGTGAGGGTTTGTATGTTTAGTATTTACTTAAATATTTTTGCCCCTATATCTGAACCTTAGTGTAATGACAAGCTTAGTTGAGATGACTAATGTAAGGAACAGTCACCCAAGTAACTCAGGTAGGTGGCTCCCAACTCTAAGTCAAAGTAGACAAAAAGAACTCATTAGAGTCCTTGCTGGATTTGAGTATACTACTTATACCTATTCTACCTGGTCTGTGCACTACTTTCCCACAGTGATCATGTGACATCAATGTGACTTCTCTGATTATGTAAGTTCATTCTAAAAATAGAAAGTAAAATAGAAGAGAAAAGAAAAGAAAAAGAAAGAGTTCTTGTGTCACGATTCATGACATCATCCCTCTTTTAAAGGTCCTCATCCCAAGGACTTTTTCATAGTTCATTGTATGGGTCCCTTAGGTCACCTATATCTTGATTTTCATCCTCTAATCCTTCCAAGTATTTTCTGTCTTTTTCTATCCTCCATTGATCTTCCTTATCATCTTTTTTATTCTACTCTTTTACTATTCCTCCCTTATACTTGTTCTTTTCCTTCTCTATTCTTTTCAGGAATGAATTCCTGTTGTACCTCGAAAATAGATCCCTCTTTCACCATCTCCAGTTTTCCTTCTATAAGGCTTTTAAGTCAAGGTTAAGTAACCTTAACCCTAAACCCACTCTATGTAAGGAATGGTCACCCAAGTAACTCAGGTAGGCAGATCCCAACTCTAAGTCAGAGTAGACAAAGAGAACTTGTTAGAGTCCCTGCTGGATTTGAGTACACTACTTATATCTATTCTACTTGGTCTGTGTACTACTTTTTCATGGTGATCATGTGACATCAAAGTGACATGTCATGTGACTGATCATGTGATTTCCCTGATTATGTAAGTCTATTCTAAAAATAGAAAAGTAAAAATAGAAAAGAAAAGAGAAAAGAAAAGTTCTCGTGTCACGATTCATAATACTCTAGGTCAGAGTTGACAAAGAGAACTTGTTAGAGTCCTTGCTAGATTGCATACACTATGTAGTGAGCATTGGTTGAGATAACCTTAGCTCACACTCTAAGTTGGAGTTAACAAAGAGAACTCATTAGAGTCCTCGCTAATTGGCCTAGCTACTTATACATGAATATGTGTTTACTAGTATTTGTCTACTCAAATTATCTCGTGGACTCCTTTTGAGTCACAGTGTCTTGTGCACTTCAGACTATTACATAAAAAAAAGAAAAAAAAATTCTGCTACCATGAATTCTTTAGTTTGCCTGCCATTTTATTACACCACCCCCCTCTCAAGCTTCCTTGTCCTCAAGGATCCTTTTTACAACTCATTGTTCCAGTCGCCAATATTTTCCATCTCATCTTCCTCTTGTTGTTTTATCTGTAAGAACAGATTGTGGCTTACTTTTGTGAATGGATTCCTCTTCCATTGCCTCCAATTTTCTTCTAACCTTTTCTAATACTCCTATTCATATTTCCTTTCCCCCCATCCATATAATAACTTTGCCATGTATTTTCCCAGCAGTTCTCTGTTAAACACCTTCCTATCTTCCTTTGTTTCTTGCTGTCTTGTCTCTTCTTCTTCTGCTCTTCTGTATTCCTTCTCAAATTCTTCTACTAATTCATTTGCATTTTTGAGGTTTTCCTTGCTCTCCCAGATGTCTTTTTCTGCTGTACATCTGTCACAAACTTCATTTGGCCAATAACTCCATGAATACTTGCACGATTCCCACGGTCTAAGATGCGTCGGAAATCCCTCATAAAGACCTTTCAAACGATGCCCAAAATGTGTCAAAGCAATAAGTACTCACTGAGATATCAGTTAATCAGTGCTGGATACTGATTGGTAGATATCTTGGGAACCACCGAATGCGGACATTCGCTTCCACGTGCACATGGAAGCTCTCTTCAATACGCTTCTGATGACCATAAATAGACCTTAGGGCAATAAGATCCTGTGGAGATACAAGGACCTTAAGGTTTGGCATGATACTGATCTATTACCCATAGATGCACATCAATCCTTGAACACAACAAGGACAGCCCCTTATATGGTTAAGTTATTGCTATTTTAGACACAAAAGGACTGCCATATGTAG
>Ga0153957_100590_pt1 | contig 11451 bp, 10 predicted proteins | sample TSFL041MetaG_FD_104745 | JGI IMG/M metagenome (GOLD analysis project Ga0153957, IMG submission 104745) | Attine ant fungus gardens microbial communities from Florida, USA - TSFL041 MetaG | ecosystem: Host-associated > Fungi > Mycelium > Unclassified | place: USA: Florida, Wekiwa Springs... | reverse complement strand
GTTGGACCTTACAAAGTCAAATCGATAGTTTCAACGAATGCCATAGAATTAGAACTACCTAGTACAGTAAAAATTCATCCGGTAGTTAATGTAAGTAGAGTACGAAGATACACCAGTCAGGTGAAGGAACAGAAGAAAGAAATGCCACAACCGGTGGTAATCGAAGGAGAGGAAGAGTGGGAGGTGGAAAAGACAATAAATAGAAGACGGGTACGAGGAAGGGATAAGTACCTGGTACGATGGAAAGGATGCACGGCAGAGGAAGATACTTGGGAGAGTAAGGAAAATCTCAAGAATGCAAGTGAATTAGTAGAAGAATTCGAGAAAGAATATGGAAGAGAAGAAGAAGAAGAAACACAGCGGCAGGAGAGAGAGGAAGAAAAGAACATGTACAACAGGGGATTGCCAGGGAAGTACACGGCAAAATTATTGTATGGATGGGGGGAGAAGAAATACGAGCAGGAGTATTGGAAGAAGTTAGAAGAAAATTGGCAGCGATGGAAAAGAAATCCATTTGCTAAAATAAGCCATAACCCTTTCTTATGGATAAAACAAAAGGAAGAAGATGAGATGGGAAACATTGGGGATTGGGACAGCGAATTGTGAAATCCTCGAGGACGAGGAAGCTTGAGAGAGGGGTGGTGTCATGAATCGTGACACGAGAACTTTTCTTTTCTCTTTCATTTCTATTTTTACTTTTCTATTTTTAGAATGGACTTACATAATCAGGGGATTCACATGATCAGTCACATGATTACTGTGGGAGAGTAGTGCACAGACCAGGTAGAATAGATATAAGTAGTGTACTCAAATCCAGCGGGAACTCTAACGAGTTCTCTTTGTCTACTCTGACTTAGAGTTGGGATCCGCCTACCTAAATCATTTGGGTGACCGTTCCTTACATCCTCGTCCTGAGGACTTCTTCATAGCTCATCATATAGGTCCCTTAGGTTGCCCATGTCTTGGTTTTCATCTTCTAATCCCTCCAAATACTTCCTATCTTCCTCTATTCTTCATCAATCTTCCTCGTCTTCCTCTTTGTTCCACTCTTCTATCATTCCTCTCTTGTACTCATGTTCCTCCTCTTCCATTCTTTTCAAGAACGGGTTTCTGCTATATCTGGAGAATGGATTTTTCTTCCACTGCTTCCAATTCTCCTCCATACACTTCCAATATTCTCTGTCATGCTTCTTGTTACCCCATCCATAGAGTAACTTAGCCGTGTACCTTCCCGGTAACTCTCTGCTGAACACTTTCTTATTTTCTTCTGCTTCTTGCTGCCTCACTTCTTCTTCTTCTTCTCTGTGATATTCCCTTTCAAATTCTTCTACTAATTCCATCGCATTCTTCAAGTTCTCTCTACTCTCCCATGTGTCTTCTTCTGCCGTACATCCCTTCCATTGTACTAAGTATTTATCCCTTCCTCGCACCTTTTTCTTGTTCATAATTTTCTCCACCTCCCACTCTTCTTCCCCTTCAATCACCACTGGTTGTGGCACTTCTTTTCTCTGGCCCTCCACTTGTGATTTGTACCATTGTACTCGACTGACGTTAACTACTGGATGTATTCTCACTGTAGTAGGTAGCTCTAATTCTATTGCATTACTAGAAATGATTGCTTTCACTTTGTAAGGTCCTACAAAGCATTCAGTAAGCTTCTCCATTCGTCTTCCGACCATTTGGTACTTCAAGTCTTTAGTGCTGAGTAGCACTAAGTCGCCGACTCGATATTCCTCCACCTCTCCTCTCTCCCTATTTGCGTACCGCTTCATATCTTCTTGCACTTTCTGTAGCGCTGCTTTTGCTTCCTCCTATACGTTCTTCAATCTTTCCACAAACTTCTCTGCTCCTTCATATTTCCCCTTCTTTCTCATCTTGAACCCCATTCTAGGATCTTGTCCACTATTTGCCTTAAAGGGCAAAACCTTGGTTTCTGCATGCACTTTGTTGTTATAGGCAAATTCTGCTGTTCCTAGCCATTCTGGCCATTGCTCTTGTCGATGATTGATGAACATTCGTAAGTACTATTCAAGTTCCTAATTCATCCTTTCTGTTTGACCATCTGTCTGTGGATGGAATGCCATGGACAATTTTGTCTCAATCCCCAACATGCGGTTCAGTTCCTTCATGATCCCTGCCGCGAACTGTGGTCCTCTATCAGAGATTATACTATCTGGTAACCCATATAGTTTCCAAACGTTATCTCTAAATAAGTGTGCTAATCCTTCTGTGCTAGTCTTTTCTGTAGTAGGTATAAAGTGTCCCATTTTTGTGAATCTATCTACTACTACTAAAATCGAATCATATCCTTGCGCTAAAGGCAACTTTGTAATGAAGTCTGCACTTATATGAGTCCATGCCTTTTCTAGAATCGAATTCGGCATTAATTTTACTGCTGGTGGTTGTGTTCAATTCTTGTTGCGTTGGCAGACATCATATCCCTCCATATATTGCTTCACCTCTCTAGTGACCCCTGGCCACCAGAAATTCCTTGTCACCAACTCTGCTGTTTTCCACTGTCCTCCATGTCCTCCTACAGGCATATCATGGTGTAGCCTGATTACTTCTGCTCTTAGCCTCTCATCCTTAGGGACATACACCTTTTCTTCTTTCAACATTAGGCCGTCTTCTTGACGCCATTCTTCATCTCTTAACATTTTCACTCCTGCTCGCTTCATTTCTTCCACCGCTTTCACTACCTCATTGTCCTTTGCCTTGCTCTTCCTTACTTTATCCAGTAAGTTCACTCCTTCTATGATCACTTCTGCTGTTCTCACCCTTCGCGCCTCTATCCACTCTTTCTTTACTAGTACTTGCTCTTCATTATCCTTTTCCACTCCAACCTCCCAATCTGGTCTTCTGCTTAACTCATCTGCCTTTCCCATTTTACTTCCTGAAATGTGTTTTAGTGTGAAGTCAAACCTGGATAAATATAGAGCCCATCGCGCTTGTCGGCGATTTAGTTTTTGGTTGCTCATGAAATACTCCAGGTTTTTATGGTCGGTCCAAACTTCAAATTTACTTCTGGATCCTTCCAGGAAGTGTCTCCATGCCTCCAAACAGTGTATTATTGCCAACATTTCCTTATCGTGTATTTTGTAGTTCCTTTCTGTTTCATTTAACGATTTGGAAATATATGCTACTGGTCTCCACTTGTTATCTTCATATCTGATTGACAACACTCCTCCTGTTGCAAAGTTAGAGGCATCCGCCTCCACTCTAAATTCTTTATCTAGGTCCGGTGCAACCAATAAAGGTCGATTTGTGAAGACTGTTTTCAACTACTTGAAAGCTTTCTGCTGTTTCTCTCCCCACCTCCATTTTTCTTTCTTTCTTGTCAGATTGTTCAAGGGTCTGGCCAGTTTTGTGAAGTCCTTCACAAATCTCCTATAGTAGTTTGCCAGACCCAAGAACTTCCTCACATCTCTGACTGTTTTAGGTGTGGGCCAGTTTAGCACTCCCGCCACCTTATCCTCTTCCATCTCAATCTTCCCCTGACCCATTACTACTCCCAGGAAATTCACCTTCTGTACCTTCCAGGCACATTTCTCTGGCTTTACGTATAGGTCGTTCTCTTCTAACCTCCTCAATACTTCTTCTACCAACTCATCATGTCCTTCCTCCATCTCTGTTCCTATTAACACATCATCTACAAATGCCACTACCTTTCCCTCATTGATCATATCTCTCAGAATTTCATTTATCATGCCTTGGAATGTGGCAGGTGAATTTGTCATTCCAAAAAACATCACCACTGGTTCATATGACCCCACATGAGTAGTGAAGGCCGCCTTCCACTCATCCCCTTCCTTAATCCTCACATTGTTGTAGCCCCACTGGAGATCCATCTTAGTAAATACTCTTTTGTTGCCCATAGAATCTACTAAATCCATAATTAATGGCAGAGGGTAGTTGTTTTTAACTGTCTGCTTATTGAGTCTCCTGTAGTCTATAACCATGCGCTTCCCCCCATCTTTCTTGCCTACAAAGAACACCAGCGATGTCTGGGGCGATTTAGAAGGTCTGATGTAACCTTTCTTTAAATGCTCATCGACAAATTTCTGTACCTCTTCCTTTTCGTTTCTGGAGAGAGAATACACTTTCGCTTTGCTTGCTTTAAAATTGTTGTTGAGGTCTATCGCATGATCCCATGCCTTTCTAACCGGCATTCTTTCTGACTCCACTTTTCTGAACACTTTCAACCACTTGTGGAATCTCTTGGGTACCATTTCCTCCACCTTCCTATGATTCGCCTCCATTTCCTCCTCTCTTCCCCAATCTTCCTTTTTATCTACTGCCCATCTTACGATTTTCTTCTCATCTTCTCTTGTCTCTTTCTTCCCTTTTATTCTCACTACTTTTCCACATAATGGTGAACACCTTGTTATTCTTACTTCTCCTTTCTCCCAATCTATCTCTGGATTATGAGCTGCCAACCATGGCATACCCAAAATTACGTCTGTCTTCCCTAGTTCACAGACATCCATTCGAACTCTCTCTACATGTCCTTTGTAGAACATGTTAACTTCTACCTCATGTGTGATTGCACCTCCACTGTTCCCAGTGCCGTCCACATTTCTCACTTGCAGAGGTCGGTCTAACTTCATCAACTTGTATCCTCCCTTCTGAGCTAATCCTTTGCTCATAAATAGGTCCATTGCTCTACTGTCCAGCAACACCCTTATTATTCTCCCTTCGTGCATATCTACCTTTTCGATACCCACATTCATCCATACTTCTCTTAGAGGCTTAAATGTTCGCCTTACTTCTCTTGCTTCCTCTTTTTGCACTGCCTTCTGATTGACAGTTCCTGCCACTCTCTTCAGATCAGTGATTCCAGCCCTCCCCTTCTGGGCCCTAGGCACTGTCTGTTCTACCTCTCCACCCCAATTCCACCACAGTATTTTCTTTCCTGTCCTATATGGCGGACAGAAAATCTCCCCTTTCTCATTTCTCTCCACTTCTTCTTTCACCGCATCTCTCACATTGTATGCACTACACACCACTCTTTCTGCTCTCCCACTTTGTGCTTCTTTCTCTCTCCACTCTTTTGCCTTCCTACAACTTTCACACTACATGTGCAACAGTTGCTTTTTACTCAAAAACCCTTATCCCTGGTTCTCCTGAGTTTTGGTACCCTTGTAGTCGTATTCTCGAAACTCTACAAAGGTCACCACCTCTCTCCTCGTTATCCATCCCTCCACACTTATTTTGGCTCCTTGTGGAGGTAGTCCTTTTGCACCAGAGTGCAATTTTACTTTCTCCCAGACCTCCCTTGGAGGTGCCGCCTCCTCACTCTTTCTCCTCTTCTTCTTTCTAGGACACTCCCACTTCTTATGTCCTTCTTCTCCGCATGCGAAGCACTTTGCCATATTCTTCACCATTTCTTGCCTTCTCACCTCCCTCACTCCACACTGCATTACTCAACTCTTCAAGGCTTCAAACCTATTTATCACTACCTTCTCTTTCTTCTGTTCTTCTGCTCTTCTACATCTCTGGGTGAGGTGCCCAAACTTTCTACATCTCCTGCAGATTCTTCCATCTCTCCCTTCTAGTTCTGCCCTTAGTTTGGCGAGGGCGTGCCTTTGGTTGAGCATATCGCTCATGAGTTGGTTGTATTGTTCCAGAGACATTGCGTTATATTCTGGATAGGTGGTAGGTTTTTGTTTGGAAAAAGAAAAATGTGTATTGGTTGAGGGTGCATCGTCTTCTTCAAAGGGCTCACAGTACGTTTGCTGGGGCGCACAAGTCTTCTCCCAGCCAGGTGCCTACTGCCTTACTGACTACTGCCCTAATAGTACTTTGGCTATCACTCCAAGGAGGAGATCCCTACTCTAATCACCTTCTTAAGGATGCAGCAATATTCCTCTGCATAGACTGATCACAATGGACCAGTAGCACAAAGTAGATAGAATGAAGAAGTGTACATGTATACTAACAAGCACCACTCAATTGTAAGGTCTGGTCTGAGCTAGTACCTGAGCTTGGTCTTAGCTGTCCACCTCTGGGGTCTAAACTTCCCAGTCAGTCCACTTAAGCCTGTGGCCCAGCTATGAGGAAGTTGGAAGAGATCTGAGTCGATCTCACACCGAAAGAGTTTTATGAGAGTGAGTTAGACAAGGATCGAGGCAATCGGTGTCTGGATATGAAAACGAGTTCTAGTGTAGTGAACTCAAGTTAGGGTTAACTTAAGCGCACACTCTTTATCAGAGTTGACAAAGAGAACTCGTTAGAGTTCTCACTAATTGGCTTAGCTACTTATACACAAATATGTGTTTACAAGTATTTGCCTAACTATTTTATCCCACGCATCTCTTTTGAGTCATGGTGCCCCACATATATTTAATATTACATAATTATTTAGAAAAGAAAAGAAATAAAATAATCCGCCACTGCAGGTCGTCTAGCTTACCTGCCGTTTTATAACATGGTTCATTATTTCTGTTTAGCCATCTGTTTGTGGATGGAATGTCATAGACAACTTTGTCTCAATCTCTAGCATACAATTTAACTCTCTCATGACATCTGTTGTAAACTATAGTCCTCTATCTAAAATAATGCTATCTGGTAGTCCATATAGTTTCCAAACATTATCTCTAAATAGTTATGCCAGACCTTCTATACTAGTTCTCTCTATAGTAGGTATGAAATGCGCCATCTTTGTAAATCTATCAACTACTACTAAGATTGAGTCATATTCCTGTACTAAAGGTAACTTTGTGATAAAGTCTATGCTAATGTTAGTCCACACCTTTTTTGAAATTGAATTTGGCATAAGTTTTCCTACTGGTGGTTGCGTTCAATTTTTGTTGTATTAGCAAGTATCACATCCCTCCATATATCGCTTTACTTCTCTAGTGACCCCTGGCCACCAGAAATTTCTTGTTACCAACTCAGCCATTTTCTACTGTCCTCTGTGTTCTTTCACAGGCATATCATGATATAGCCTAATCACCTTTGCCCTTAGCTTCTCGTCTTTAGGGACATATACCTTCCTTTCTTTCAACATTAGGCCATCCTTCTAGCACCACTCCTTATTTTTCAACATTTTTACGTCTGCTTATTTCATCTCTTCCACTGCTTTTATTACTTCATCATCTCTCACCTCACACTTTCTTACTTTATTCAGCAAATCTACTCCTTCTATTATTACTTCTGCCATTCTAATTTTTTTTGCCTCTAATCACTTCTTTGTCACTAGCACCTGCTCCTCATTATCATTCTCCATACCCACTTTCCAGTTTGGTCTTCTACTCAGTCTATCTGTCTTCCCCATTTTGCTCCCTAAAATGTGTTTCAATATGAAGTCAAACCTTGATAAGTATAAAACCTATCTCGCTTGTCTACTATTAAGCTTCTGATTGCTCATGAAATACATTAGGTTTTTATAATCTGTTCAAACTTCAAATTTACTTCTAGATTCTTGTAGGAAGTATCTCCATGCCTCCAAACAGTGTATCACAGCTAACATCTCTTTATTGTTGATGGGAGGTTGTCATAAATCACCCGTCCACACCAGAAATAGTACGGCTAGAGGGATGGAAAGAATGGGAGTTATTCTCAGATGGACTAGATGAGGTATTCTAAAGATAGAACCAAAGATAAGATAAAATAAGATGAAGTCACATGATAGAACCTTCTGGAAGGATTGGAAATAGAAATTGTATATAAATAGATAGCACAATCCACTAAGAGACTCCATCGAGTTCTCTTTGTTCTCTCATAATGTTGAGTATGATAAGATAGTCATCTCGACTAGGCTTGTCATTACAGGGGTGGTAAAGGAAATTTAAGATTGGTTTTATAGAAGGGAAATGGGATTTTGAATAAGAAATAAATGTGCTTTACTGTTCTTATAAAAGTAGATACTACTAAGTCAGAGAATCAAAATCTCCAAGTTGTTTCATAATTGTGTGCAATCGAGTAGGCACTGGGGAGATAATCAAATATAAGAGGAAAGCACTTACAAGATAATAAACACTTGTTATTAGACACTAGAATAAGAGAAATGTTTTTAGTTTCTGCTTGAGAGCACTCTCACCAGTCAGATCTCAAAGGTATACATTCCTCTCACATCATAGCACTATTATCTAAGGTACTAGTTTAGTAGGCTAGCTTGCCATCAATACAACAGTCCTACCTAGATCTCACATTGCCCTTGTACAAGCTTGCTCACAACTGACCGTATAGTTGGCAACTTACTCTGAAAACACATAACAAGCAGTTCAGCTCCTAGTCCAAGCAAATGCCCAAGTCCTCCTTTAGAGTGGGTATTCCTTGAGGAAAGTTTTATAAAGTTTTTATAAAAAAAAAGAGAGAAAAAGAGCTTTTAGTCACTCAAGTCAAGTTTCAGCTCTAAAGCAACAAAGGGCAAAGATGGGAATTCTTCTTCTTGCACCTCTCTGTATTATATTAGTATTACAAAGCCCAGAATGCAACAAACAAGATAAGAAAGAAATTCTCCTGACTACTCAAAAAGGCAGATAGAATGAGTTGAGTCCACATCCAATTATATAATAGCCATACTCTATACTCTTTGTCTATTTCCTACCAACTTTTTTTATCTTGTTGGCTGATCTTGAGCCTGTTCTAAGTGTTCTGGGGTATTTAAAAGGTACTTTGGACATTGGTCCAACCACTTTCAAGTATGTCTTCAACATCAATATTATTCCTCTCTGCTTCCAACTCTCCTAATTCTTCTCCTAAATCTTCCTCTAGTTTCTCTTCTGTTTCCTATCCACATCTTTCAGGTCCTTCTTCTTCCTATTGCTTTCCGATGACTTTTGGTGTATCCTCATCTTGTTCTTCTATATTTGAATAGCCAATCAGGACTGATGTATGGCTTCTGATGGTGTTCCTATTATAAACCAGGGGTCAGTTACTGGGTGATATCATTATCAAGGACAATGCTTTTAAGGTTGAGTTCACTCTTGAAAGCACTTTTAGGGGAAGTCTGCCTTATAGATACAATATGAGATCATCTGGAAAGTATTATAAGGTACTGATAGTAGTGATCATGACCACTACTCTGCTACTTGGATAGTGTTTATGAGTACATGACCAAACTTCTAGTGGTTATGTCTGGGGAGCCAATTCTCTCTTGAAAGCTGTATATTATGATTATTAAGTTCCAAATGTCACTTATATTGTCAAAATTAATTGTCCAGCATGACAGTGGTCATCTCAGACCAATTCTAACTTCTTCATAGCCAGGCCACAGGTTTAAGTAGACTGACTAGGAAGTTTAGACCCCAAAGGTGGATAGTTAGGACCAAGCTCAGTGTCAGGACCCACGGGACAATCCTAGATCCTCCTCAGAGGGTATGAGGTTAAAGATAAGAACTCGACAGAGTTTCCTCTATGAATTGCCTAGCTATTTATATAATTACATGTGGCTATGCTAAGGCTATTCTAAGAGAGATTACGGTATCTATGAACTACTATCTGTCAAGTCCTGAGTATCTTCCTATGTCAGACAGCTTCTACTCATATGTTCTCCTACACATGGTAGCTGCCTGATAGGATTGATATGTGTCTTTCCCATGCTTGTCCTTTTATTAGATCCTGACGTTCCTGCATTATGTTCATTAAGTCGTTACCATCATATAGTCGTTAATTAATTAAATTAATAAAGAAAAAAATAAATGCCAGGGTAAATCATAAGACTTAGGTACTAATCTAGACCAGACCTTACAATTGAGTGGGCTCAGTAGTTTACTTATATCACTTTTGTCTTATCTACTTCATGCTACTGGTCCATTGTGATCAGTCTATGCAAAGCAATAGTAGTCGCTCTTTAGGAGGCTACTTAGAGTAAGAATCTTCTTCATGGAGTAATAGTCTACCCTAGTATTAGGGCAGTAGTCAATAAGGCAGTAGATATCTAGCTAGATGAAGATCTTGCGCCCCAGAAGACATACAAATAAGATAGAAAAAGAATACAACGAGTCCCTCAAGAAATATAATTCCTTTTTTTTACACAACATAACCTGTTCAGTGTCATAAATTGCCTAATTTTCTCTAAGTCAATATTTATTTTCTTTTTCTTTTAATTATATAATACCTTTGGATCAGTAAATAAGGACAAATAGTCAAATGTGTATAAGTAGTGTATGAAAACTAGCAAGGACTCTAACAAGTTCTCTTTATTAAACTCTGACTTAGAGTACAGTTAAGGTTGGGATTACACAATCCAAGCTAAGATCATTACACTAGAACTCATTTCCATATCCAGACACTGATCACCTTGATCCTTGTCAATATCATTCTCATTACTCCCTTAATATGTAGTCATCTCAAACCAATTTTAACCTCCTCATAGCTGGGTGTAGTAAACATTGATCAAGGTGATCTTGGCTTACACTCTAAGTCAGAGTTGATAAAGAGAACTTGTTAGAGTCCTCGCTAATTGGTCTAGCTACTTATACACAAATGTATGTTTACTAGCATTTGTCTACTTAAATTATCTTGTAAATCTCTTTTGAGTTATAGTGTTTCACATGCTTTAAATTATTACATAATGAAAGAAAATAAAAAAGAAATAAAATGTTCTGCCACCACAGATTCTCTAGCTTGTCTGCCATTTTATTACACTGGACCACAGGCTTAAATAGACTGACCAGGAAGTTTAGACCCTGGAGGTGGACTGTGGGCACTATATCTGGGTGCATATATAGACCAGACCTAATGACAGGTGGTGCTTTTTAGTTTACTTGTACTTTCACTATATTTACCTTGTGCTATTGGTTCATTGTGACCAATCTATGCAGAGGAATAGCAGTCGCTCTCTAGGAGACTACTTAGAGTAGAGATCTTCCCTGTGAAGTGATAGTCTACCCTAGTATTAGGGCAGTAGTAAGTAAGACAGTAAGCATCTGGCTGGGTGAAGATTTGCACCCTAGCAGATATAAGTAGTCAGTAGTCGAGCCGAGAAAGAAGGATTAGTCACTGGTGTTATGCCACCAGTGAATTTGCTGCGGAACTGTGACATGAGATAAGAATTATAACCCCATTTCCTAACTAAGATGCACTCTTAGAACTCTCTTACAAGCCCCAGACATACCCTAGATTTCCAACAGGGTACTCTTATCAGATGGCTTCCAAGCTGTCATGGGCTGAAATAGTCTATTACCTCAAGAGGCAAGACAGATGAGCTGGCAGCAGGGTCTTTGGAGTTGGAACATTTCACTGGGCTTCTGGACACCAGGACTTTAGAATCTTCTCTGGAATGCTAGCTAATCTCGATCTAGAATGGACTTAGACAAACTGAGAACATGTCAGGACCTGCGGGACAATCCCGGATCCCCCTCAGAGGGTATGAGGTTAAGGCGAGAAGAACTCGACAGAGTTCCCTCTATGAATTGCCTAGCTATTTATATAAGTACATGTGGCTATGCTAAGACTATTCTAAGAGAGATCACCATATCTATTAGCTACCATCTGTCAAGTCCT
>Ga0153957_100584_pt1 | contig 11519 bp, 11 predicted proteins | sample TSFL041MetaG_FD_104745 | JGI IMG/M metagenome (GOLD analysis project Ga0153957, IMG submission 104745) | Attine ant fungus gardens microbial communities from Florida, USA - TSFL041 MetaG | ecosystem: Host-associated > Fungi > Mycelium > Unclassified | place: USA: Florida, Wekiwa Springs... | reverse complement strand
GCTCTTTGAAGTGATCCAGTACATCTTGGGTGATTGTGGTATTATCAATAACAAGCTCGCGAACATAGTTGTCGAAGGCGGCATCTTGTGCTTCACCTGTCAAGCCGAGGTTGCGAAGCGTAGTGCTGAAAGTCGTGCCCTCATTTACCTAAAACACTCAAAGGTCATTTATCGAAGACCTTCGCCCGAAGAGCACTTACATTCGTACCGGCCATGAATGGTAGGTGAAGGAAGTCTCCCCTCATGATCTTGCTCGAGGCTACTTCTGTAACGAAGCTTCCAGGAGGGCCAACGGAAGGTTGCCATAATTGATGGTTCAAAGTGGCTGATGTCATGGCATTTGAAATGTTCAGAAGAGTCTGAAACCAGAATGTCGTCCGAAAGATTAAGTGGGAGTTTCATTATCTACATACCTCAAATGGAACCCTGCGAAGACAATCTACAGGACTAGGATCACCTAAACATCCGGTTTGAATGAGGAGACGGTTGAATGGAAGTCCAGGCCTATCGTATGTCGAGGCAGGAGGAGAGCTTTTGCTAGAAACAATGATCTGAGTAACATTGATTTCGATTCTGGTGAAATCAGCGTACAACGGGCCAACACTGGAGTCACTTATCCCAGCTCGGAAGAGAGGGCGATCAGAGGGATAAATAAAATGAGCCATGACACTTCCACCCCCTGCCGACTACAGAAATCAGTTGTCTTCATGGTAGGTTGCCAATAATGATAGAATTACTTGTCCCCAGATAGTGACCTAGATACCTTATTGAGCTATGCGCATAATCAGTGGCGGAGGAGAGAGGAGGTGTACCTTGGTCGGATCTCCATCAAATGCAGCAATATTATCTTGAACAAATTCGAGGGCCACACGCTGATCCCACAGGCCAGCATTTAGATCCTGAGGAGGTTGGTGGGCACTGGATAACTATACCATTATCAGCATCAAATTTTCTAGTATTATTGGCTCAGACCCACAAAGCCAAAAGTGTTCACGCGATAGTTGCTAGCAATAGAATATTAGCATTGTCTACAGTCAAGAGTTGATAACTCACGTTGAGACGAAAATGATGGGTTTTCCAGTCGCAATGCTTCTTCGAACGAGTTCTGATAGCCAAAGTGAGCTGGATATAAAATGACTTTCGAAACATACCTGTTGCTTCATATTCAGATATTGACGCAGCACTTTAAAATGGAGTCTGAATGATTCTTTACGAAAAGTGGTCAACCACGCACCCGGTCGTATAGGCACCTCCCTTCAACTGATTAAATATCATTCCACGAAGACATGTCCTTGAGAACTTACATGGATCCAAAACATAACAGGTAGTTTCTGATCTGAATGGCCTGCAGGGCGCCACACCTATATAAGAAAAATTTCAAAGACAATGCAAGAAAAGCAATTATTTTTGCGCACATTCAGAAAGAGACAGTCCTCGCTTATGGGAGCACCGAGGTTTCCGGGTGGTTGAGGACAGGCGTTCCCGAATGTAGTTGCATCCCTAAGTGCAGAGGAGCGTTTCGTGATGGCCACAGGTGCTTTGAATCTCAATTCTCCAACGGGTGGCTCAGCAAAGGGTATTCCCAGCCATTTTTCTACGTCACCGTTTGGAGTCGATGATCCACGAAAGGTGCCTGTGTGCAAGTGGATGTCCAAGTTCTGAGCTGTGCTTGTGCTGAGGCTCAGTAAGAGGGTAGAGAGCCCAAGAAAACACCGGGAAATCATGATCAATTATCTGAGAAAGAACCGTTCACCGGGATTTGCTTCAGAAGAGCGCCCATATATTGGCAGATGGTGAGAAATAGAAGCAAATATGAAAAAGCATTATTCCTCATAAGACATGATGAGAGTCTAAATGTACAAATGTATAAGAATAACTCAAGGATCTTTGAAATCTTCTGGGAAAACAGGTACCGACCTTATCTTCTAATGCAGGAACCAAACTTGTTCAATAACATATAAGTGGGCAGTGATTCCCAGGGGACCTAAGGTGTCTGGAGAGTAATGTTACCAACTTGGAATCTGTAAGATTATTGGTTATTACTTTTATTTTCTTCCACTTTCCTTCCCTTCCTGCTTTCCAGAACCACGAAGACTGGGAAAGAGAGAACAGAAGGAAGGTGGGAGCGAATAAGAAGCAATCAACAATAATCTTTGAACAGATCACAAATTGATGACATGCTTATGATACTCTAATCTACTCTTTTGTCCAATTAACCTTGCTTCTATCCCCTATTGATCTAGTCTACAAATCAGCTCTGATCCCTTGTATAGAAGGCTTGTGTCATTTACCATTTTATTATTGTCTTTGATCTATGCTCAATATCTGAGGTGGTGACCTCAAACAGCAATCATGCCTTTGATTCTATTGGAGTGGCTGATGGCACCAGATAAGAGAAAGGTTTCAGGGTTTCTTGGTGAAACCTTCAGTATTTGACAAGACAAGAAGATTGAGGATCATGCTGGAGATAAAGAATATTTTGAGATGTTTGATCACGTGGAGTTGATTTCCTGTTTCATAATAAACCGCCAAGAAATACCAGGACTCAAGTGCCGCTCCTGAAAGATGATCGCGTCAAAGGATAAATCCGGGAAGGCCCAGAAAGAATTGGACGTCAAAAACTTAGTCTTCTCTCATAAGCCTCGTCTATTGCTACGGGAAATTACCAGAGTAAAGACGTCTGCGACTTTAGTAGCATGGATGTCTATTGGCTTGAAGTACGTAAGGAGGACAGAGTCGCTGCTAGCGAATCATGCATACAACTCCGAGTTATCCAAGTTGACGCTGTCTACCTCAGTGAAACGGACAAGAGACAATGTTTCGGACTCCACAACATTGACATCTTTCTCTCACTTCAAGGGGTCTTTGGTCCCTAGTCTTCATTCGAATGCACCAAGTTTGAGCTCCTTCAGCGACCGGATGTTTTTGAGCGTGAGCTTCTAGTCTTCTGAGTTTGTAACTTTGGCGTTCTGCTCGGTAGCTGAAAGATAAAAGCCTTCTCGTTAAATGCCGCAATCAGTTATGTACATGTTTTGCGAGGTCTACTTTATCATCGGGGGATCAATATTTCTCGTTGCTGGTGAAGGTGCAATTTTGGAGGTGGATATATTTTTCAAAAGTATAGTATGCCCGATTCCGTGTGACTGGTAGCTTTCTGCCTCTGTTTTCTAAAGCCATTTTTTCAATGCTCAGAAATTTGAAGTGAGAATATTAATCAAATGCTGATCCTATGATATTTCATTGATAACTCCTTTTATCTAACAGTACATACTGCTTGAAATATTGTATGAGTATCCGGATTTCCATGGACACGGGTGGGCTGGGTTACGGACTGTATGAACTCCCCAATTTCTTCATCACCATTCTTTGCGGCAGCCTCAAGACATTGGCAATCATGACATTGAAAATCAAGAAAAAAATTTGCATCATTTTTTCAGAAAGTCCTCCATCTCTGTCTGGGTTGATTAGAATCTGTGTCCAGAGGATTCAGTGACTCCTCCAGATCTACATGACCTACTTGTATTAAACTATGTGATTGAAAGAAAAGACGCCACTGTGTTGAAGGGTGCAATTCGAGGCTGGTTCGGATTTCCTTCATTAGCCGGCACTGCGGCTAGTTCCTGTTTCACCTCCATTCCATTGTGAAAATTTACTATTAGTCATAGAATTTTTTTTAGGCCATATATAAATGCACTCACCATTTTACTGAAGTTCGACTCATTTTGTTCAGACTTCAGGTGTGTAATCTTGACAGTTTTATTGTTAATATATTGACTCATTTTGTTCGGACTTCAGACATTGTCCTGTTGATTGTTGAGATTCATACGCACACATTCTTTCCCCTGCTTATACCTCTTTAGACACTGGCAGTGATAGTTCATTAGATAAGATGCATACCGGGGCATTGGAACAATGGGTTTCCTTACAGGAGATCTGGGGGAAATTTTCTTGCTAGAGAAACAATTGACTTCCCACAATGGAATTAAGAGTCGCAGAAAATCAGTCCAATTACCGTTGATGAAGGTGTTGTGACTACAGGTGCATCGGATTCTTGTTCTGGAACTATGTTAGGTTTGGAGGAACCTGGCAATCAGGACATTTTGTCAGTATGCCTTCAACATGCGCCAAAATTAATCACTTAGATCATTTGGGCACTGTCCAAAGTTCTAATTTCATCTTACAGTACGTTGAGATAATTCACTTATTGATTGATTGATCAGAAGACAACATTTGCATTTAGCTGCTATCTGACCACAGTAGAATCGGGGGATTGGCCGCGTTTCAGTCCTTGACGTATCCTTCATGCCTTTCCATTGTAGGATCACCAGAGGCCTTGTCTGTGACGTATTAAATTAATATTCAACATTTCAACCTCTAATATTCATATTTTGCATGTTTTGCAGTTTATGTACGCGTAGTTGCTCAGGATCGTCACACCTAAGCAGTTCCTGAACTACTATGTGGTCCAATTGTGTAGACATCACACAGAGAGGCGAAAGGTCTTGTCCTCTAACAAGTCTTGAAGTGAATCAATTACGTGTTTTCTCTCTCCATAAGTTGTAGCTGTGGTGTCTCTATCGCTTCTTACGCACCTACCCAGTATAGCTCTCCCAAGTCAGTATAAGCAACCTATTAAATATTCGTTAGAAACCGCTCTCTAGTGCAAGTCAGATATGAGCATGATCATGGAAAGGTTTACAGATATCGTAGCTGGCTTGACCGTCCTTGAAAATCATTTCGGAGGCTAGTGGCCCGAGAATCGGTGCTAGAAGAAGGGCGGCTTGAGTGCGGACCCGTTGAGGTAACGTAACGTAACGTTGATTCTTAAGCGCCCTTGCTTCCCTAGTTCCTCTGAGACGAAATTCCAAGTCCTGATCCGTTGTGAAGCCAAGGATAGTGTCCAAAATTGGCGGTCTCGATCTTTTTGCAGGTGACCAGTATTGGACTGGAAGGTGATATCATATCTAGTATGATATGGCACGAGTTTTGGGTGACTGGCGGTCCGCTAATTTAGAATTTGTGACCCACGTAATTTCGACGGTTGAGGATGGGTGAGACCCTAAGTTTTCTCAGTCATACTTTGTTGGGACTGGACGAAGCAAGTATGGTAGAAGATCCAGGTTGTCCTAACTCATACTCATTGTCGATGGCAGATAGCATTTTTGGTTCCTAATTGACATTAAAGCAGCTCCAAGCGCGGTACGAAAAGGGGATACGCCAACGAGTCACGTAAATTCATCTACTTCGGCGGGGAAAAAGAAGGCACTCTTTCCTGTCGTATAAAGTGCACCCAAATGGGATCTATGCTTGTTTTCCCCCATTAAAGGTATACTGCTGCACACACTGTCCCTTTCCCTGTGAATGACTGATACTATTCTATCTAACGCTCAACCGGGTCAAGAGGTTGAGCACGAGCACCTGACCATACAAAGTGGATACACCAAGTTACCGGACGCTAAGGACCAACCACGGACACCATTACCTATATTTCAGCTCTTCCTCGTTTTCCTCATCCAATTCTCAGAACCCATTGCTGCGTCCGTTATCTATCCATTTGTCAATCAGTTTGTGCGGGATACCGGAATCACCCGAGGGGATGACAGAAAAACCGGTTATTATGCTGGGGTCATTGTCAGTGTTCTAACCTTCACTTAGGAGGCAGTGTGCAGACTGAGTGTTTGTTTTTCTAATGCACCTGCCAGGAATCAGCTTTCTTTTTTGCGGAAGCTGCAACGGTCTTCCAATGGGGATGGTTATCTGACCGCTTTGGGAGAAGACCAATTCTACTGCTTGGGCCTCTGGGCCTTACTTTCGCTATGTTGAGGTTTGGGTATTCAACATCCTTCTGGCCAATGGTATTGTCGCGGTGTCTGCAAGGCATCTTCAACGGAAACATCGGTTGGTTTTCCAAGTCCATAGGAAACACTCACTGAGAACATGTGCCTAGGCGTTTCAAAAACTGTCATGATTGAGGTGAAGTAGCTGTCACTTCATTCCCTTCTGGTCGGCTTCTCACCATAGACTCCAGATTACTGACTCAACTAACATTGGTGACGCCTTTGCGCTGTTTCCTCTCATGTGGGGTGGTGGAATTACGGCGGGGTATGTGCAATCACCCAAATTATAGTTTAATCAGTATCAAAATTCTTCGAAGTCCAGTGATAGGTGGCGTTTTTAGTAATCCATCTACTAGATGGCCTGAGGTCTTCGGAAAAATTGCCCTCCTAAAAGTGCATCCGTATCTCCTGCCCTGCATGGTCGCCGGAGGTATTGCCTTCTTCACATTTGTCATTGGTTTCCTAGGATTGAAAGAGGCGAGCAGCAAACATCCCATTGAACATCGATATGACCTCATTGCTGATATCTATTTCTAAACAGACACACCTCACTCGAACTGGAAACTCGAATCGCGATACTGAACATAGGCAAGATTTAGAAGCCTCAAATGCCACCTTAACAGATAACCTCTTGGGATACAGTGATGCACCAGACTATGGGACAACGTCCACATCAACTCCCTACCGTTCATCTTCCCCCTCAGAGAGTTCCGCAGACCGAGCATCTTCGAATCTAAACCCAGACTCTGTCACTCTACGCACAGTGCTGAAGTCGAGAAGGATGCAGCTCGTTATCATCAACTACTTTTTCGTTTGCTTTACAGAGATGTGCTATGTGGTCCTTTTGCCTCTGATCTATTCCACATCCATCGAAACTGGTGGACTTGGCCTGAACCCGTATCAAATTGGTTTGACCATGGGTATTTGGGGCTTGTTCAATGCCATTATCCAAATCAATGTTGTTGGAAAAGTTATCAGGAAGTATGGAGGAGCTTCGGTATACAAGTTTGCATACCTCTCGTACTTTATGGGTTTCTTGACATTCCCTTTCTCAACTCATCTCGCAAGGCGTCAGGGAAGCGTTGGAATTGGATCATACATAGTGATCGGTTTTCAGCTGTTCTTCATCATTTTTGCATACATGAGCTACGGTTCGTATTCACCACTATATTCTGATTAAATTCGTGCTGATTTAGTTACGTGATGAAGCGTCGATTCAAGTCGTTGTCGCGGAAGCTGCTCCCAAACATCTGATGGGATCCGTGAACGGCATCGTACAGATGGCGGGCTGTATCATGCGCACTCTCGCTCCAACTATTGCGTCTTCTTTGTTTTCGTTTTCTATCCGAGAGCAGATCCTTGGAGGTAACTTAGTCTATGTGGTGCTTTATATCATTTTCCTGTCTGGCATCTACTTCAGCAGGGCCTTAGTCGACATTACTCAAGAAGGAAGATCCAGATAGTTTATCTTATCACAATTGTTCCGATCTGTGGAATAAGTGTTCCGCCTGTCATAGCTACCCTCATTGTTATTGTGCTCTTGTTGGTAACTCGACTTTACTTGACCCCTGCTCCCCTAAATGCCTCCAGGATCGCAGGTTTTACTCCCTCCAGCTAATAACTTCATAAGTCATGTACTTTTCTGGTAACGAAGGCACCCTAATACATAGAAAACCCTTTGGATGCTGAGAGATAAGATATAGAATCCCAGTCACATCAACGTCCTTCGAGTTGACTTTGGGAACTATCATCCAACTACTGACCGTATGGGAAAACCTGAGGGCAGTCAATGGAATCAATGAATTCGTACAAAAAGTTCAGATTCCTGTTCAACGCCTCTCTTAATACCCCTGTCGGGCTGGGGTACAGGCCTTTGATTGTCTTGTTTACGAAGTTAGTATAAAGTAAACACACTGAGGAGAAATCGGCGGAAGTGGGGTCAGGCGTGTAATTATTTAGGGCCCCATTGTTGCCACCAGGTGGAATTGGATGAGCAGCAGCCACGGTCGCAAATCCCTCACCTCCCGATGGCTGTCCAGTACGGAAGAAATCGTCCGGAAATTTCATGTCACGGAAAAAACCAAGAGCATCTGTCAGATCCAATTGTTGATCGGTCTGGCGGCCATCAATGAAGAAGTTCAGAGGGAAAACGGATTCGGCATAAGCAGTGAAGTAGCGCGGTGCGACGAAGGAAAAGTTTGGGTTGGTGGCTATTGAATCCTGAATTCGGCGGATGCGTAATTCTCCAGCAACTGTCAGATTGTATTTTCCGGCCCCAAACTGGTTACTCAGTTCTACAAACTAAAGCCTTTCAGATAAGATTTATGGAAAGAATGCTAAGGCAACATACTTCGTCCCACAGCGTTTGATTGAAACTGTGATTATCTCCGAAAAATGCATCGCCACGGGTCATGCTTGCATCACCTGTCAATAACGATTGTAATTGTCATTTGAGATATCAAATGAAGAAAACTGACCCTCAAATACAGCATGCGTATCCAAACCACCAACAATTGCGGGTGAGGGAGGGTCTTGACCAGTCAGAGAACTCTTGCCTCCAATACTCATGAGGTTGGTGACAGGATTCCCATCGACTAACAGCGCCGCATAAGTGACAAATTTAGCAATACCATTTTCCATGTTGAATCCTGAGAAGAGATTTACATTAGTTCAGACTCGTTGCTTGGATTGAATTCAAGACTTACCCTCCATTGCAGCAGTGATAATCTGGGCTGGAGTAGCAATTCCATCTCGGGGGAGATACTAATCGGTCCATGACCAAACAATGGAAGAAGGAGAGAGGGCAAATAGCTTACCCCGTGAGATGCGAGAGTATTGAGACCTGGACAAGGTCCTCGCATATCATTTGGCGCTGGGGACCTCCAAGGATGAGCAGCATCGTTTACCAGTTTCGCAGACGTATCGTTAAGCGGGCCTGGAGGATTTTCAGGAGGAGCAACTGAAAATTTCGGAAGAATCATATCCAGTTGCTCAGGAGAGAGCCCAGCGAGTGAGCGGTGAGCTGGAAAAGAGGAAACCGGGAAAGCTGTAATTTCAAAGGCCACCGCAAGGACAAGGACTGCGAGTATCATCGGATGAGGCATAGACGTGTTTGGACTTGGGTCTTGAGATTAGATTTTTGTGAGGAGCCATAAGGATGTTTATAGGGTTCTGAGAGCATTGTTATTGCTAAGGTGCCTCTAACAACTTATGACCAATTATATCTTTCCCTCACAGAGTCCGCTTCAAGCCAATGGGAAGGAGAGCATTTAGTCATCAACCGCTACCACATCCATATGACTGGAGAATTAAGTTTAACTTTTGTCATTCCGGGGATCAGAACCGATCAGATTCGCACGGTGTGATCATTCCCTTTAGGTCGCCTCCAAAAGCTTGTCGAAATTTATGTGAAAATAGAGGGATTCTTGTATGATAACAATGACTGCAGAACATCGGAAGCAGTGTGAGTCCTAATTTTCATTATAACTCAGTGAAGTTGTGCCAGGTCAGCTGTCGAGAAGAATTTTATATTTCTTCACATCGATGCCAAAGCGTGAGGGGCGCCCTGGGATTATAGATGGTACCGTTTCTTATGACTCAGCACCAATGTATCATCCGGCTCCGACTTTTTTCATGAAGCAGGTCTTAATATCTTTTACTTTCTAAGAAAGTCAGGAATTTGCATACTGATGCCAGATTGCAGTCTGATTGTGATATAATTTAAAATTTTTGATATCTGGCATTCAGATAATCCAGTATTGTCAACTTAAAGACCATATAAATCATATCACCTATGATAACAGCTAATTATTATTGTGTTGTATTGTGTGCAACTGTTAAAAAAAGGAATGGATGTGTTTGTGCAAACACCAGTAGTCAACCAGTATTCACACTATTTGGTGTATACTACTTATACATGTCCAATTATTTGCCCTTACTTACTGATGTGAATTGTACAACTTTAATTAAAGGAAAAGGAAAAGAAAAGAAATATAAATATTGACTTGGAGAGAAAAAGTGATTCATAATACCATCCCCCTCTTAAGGGTCCTCATCCTGAGAACTTTTTCTTTTTACAGCTCCCCATATGAGTCCCTTAGGTTGCCCATTTCTTCTTTTTCATCTTCTAATTCTGCCAAATATTTTCTATCTTCTTCTATCCTCCATCAATCTTTCTTGTCCTCTTCTTCATTTTACTCTTCTGTTACTCCTCTTTTGTACTTGTTCTTTTTTTCTTCTATTTTCTGCAGGAATAGATTTCTGTTGTATCTCAAGAATGGATTTTTCTTTTATCATCTCTAGTTTTCTTCTATCCTTTTCCAGTACTTTCTATCATACCTCTTATTTTCCCATTTATATACTAACTTTGCCATATATTTCCTTAGTAATTCTCTGCTGAATATTCCTTTATTCTTTTCCACTTCTTGTTATTTTACTTCTTCTTTTTTCTCTCTATTATATTCTCTCTTGAATTCTTTTATAAGTTCCATTGCATTTTTTAAGTTCTTCTTACTCTTTTAGATGTCCTCTTTTGTAGTATATCCTTTCTATCTCACTAAATACTTATCTCTTTCCCTTACCTTTTTCTTGTTTATAATTTTCTCAACCTCTTATTCTTTCTCTCTCTTAATCACTATTTGTAACTATTGAAGCTCTGGTTGAGTAACCCTAACCTCACTTATACTCTAAGTCAGAGTTGATAAAGAGAACTCATTAGAGTCCTCACTAGATTTGTGTACACTATTTATACACATTCAATTGTTTGTCCTTATTTACTAATCCAATGGTATTACATAATCAAAAGAAAAGAAAAGAAAAAGAAAATAAATATTAACTTAGAGGAAAAGATAATTCATGATATCATTTTCCTTTCAAGGGTTCTCATTCCAAGGACTTCTTCATAGTTTGTTATATGGGTCCCTTAGGTCACCCATATCTTGATTTTCATTCTCCAACTCCTCCAAGTATTTCCTGTCCTCCTTAATTCTCCATCAGTCTTCCTCATTCTCTTCTCTGTTTCACTCTTCTATCTTACCTCCCTTATATTTGTCTTTCTCTTCTTCTATTCTTTTCAAGAATGGATTCTTGTTATATCTTGAAAACAGATTTCTTTTCCATTTTCTCCAATTCTCCTCCATTGTCTTCCAATACTCTCAATCATATCTTTTATTTCTCTACCTATATAGCAGCTTTGTTATGTACCTTCCTAGTAACTTTTTTCTAAACATTTTACTATCCTCTTCTTTCTCTTGTTGCCTTACTTCTTCTTCTTCTTCCCTATGGTATTCCTTTTTGAATTCCTCGACCAACTTCATTGTGTTTTTCAAATTTTCTCTGCTCTCCCAAGTGTCCTTCTCAGTGTCACAAACTTCATTTGGCCATAACTCCACAGATACTTTCATGATTCCCACTGTCTAAAATGCATCTAAAAGCCCTCATGAAGACCTTTCAAACAATGCCAAAAACATGTCAAAGCGATCAGTACTCATCGAGATATCAGTTAATCAGTGCCAGACACTGATTGGCAGATATCTTGGGGACCACAAAACATGGACATTTTGTAGTGATGAGCTTAGTCGAGACGACCGTCTTATCACACTCAACGTTATGAGAGAACGAAGAGAACTCGATGGAGTCTCTTGGTGGATTGTGCTACCTACTTATACACTTTTCTTATTTGTC
>Ga0153957_100583_pt1 | contig 11539 bp, 6 predicted proteins | sample TSFL041MetaG_FD_104745 | JGI IMG/M metagenome (GOLD analysis project Ga0153957, IMG submission 104745) | Attine ant fungus gardens microbial communities from Florida, USA - TSFL041 MetaG | ecosystem: Host-associated > Fungi > Mycelium > Unclassified | place: USA: Florida, Wekiwa Springs... | reverse complement strand
GGAAATGATGGTCTGTGCACCTGGACAGAGCATCACATGTTCTACTGCCTATTGTTCTACATATGGCAGTCCTTTTGTGTCTAAAATAGCAATAACTTAACCATAAAAGGGGCTGTCCTTGTTTGTGTTCAAGGATTGATGTATATCTATAGGTAATAGATTAGTGTCATGCCAAATCTTGAGGTCCTTGTATCTCCACAGGATCTTATCACCCTAAGGTCTATGTATGGTTGTCAGAAGCGTATTGAAGAGAGCTTTCATGTGCATGTAGAAGCAAACATCCACATTCGGCGGTTCCCAAGATATCTGCTAATCAGTGTCCGGCACTGATTAACTGATATTTCAGTGAGTACTGATTGCTTTGACATGTTCTGGGCATCGTTTGAAAGGTCTTCTTAAGGGCTTTCCAGTGTATCTTAGACTATGGGAATCGTGCAAGTATTCGTGGAGTTATTGGCTGAATGAAGTTTGTGACAGATTGTGTTCACTACTTATACAAGTCAGACTATTTGTACATGTTTACTGATCCAACATTATTACATAATTAAATGAAATGAAAATGAAAAGAAAAATAAATAATGACTAAGAGAAATTGAGCGGTTCATAATAGGGGTAGTGTTATGAAATAGCAGACAAGCTAAACAATCTGCTGCTGCAGATTATTTTATTTCTTTTTCTTTTTTTTAATTAGATAATATTAAAGGCATGTGGGATATTATGACTCAAAAGGGATGTATGAGATAAAATAGCTAGGCAAATACTTGTAAACACATATTCATGTATAAGTGTAGTAATCCTCAGTTGGGGTAACCTTAGATTACACTCTAAGTCAGAGTTGACAAAGAGAACTCATTAGAGTCCTTGCTAATTGATGTAGCTACTTATACACGAATCGGTATTTACTCGTATTTGTTTACTCAAATTATCCCATGGATTCCTTTTGAGTCATAGTGTCCCGCGCACTGCAAACTATTACATAATAAAAGAAAATGGAAAAGAAATAAAATAATCCGCTGCCGCGGATGCCCCAGCTCGTTTGCCGTTTTATTACAATAAGTAGCTGAATCAATTAGTGGGAACTCTAACAAGTTCTCTTTGTCTACTTTAACTTAGAGTTGGGAGTCACCTATCATTACTTGGGTAACCATTCCTTGCAATATGTTCTACTATCTATTGTTCTATATATGGCAGTTCTTTTGTGTCTGAAATAGTGATAACCTAACCATAAAAGGAACAGTTCTTGTTTTGTGTTCAAGGATTGATATGTATCTATGGGTAATAGATCAATGTTATGCCAAACCTTGAGGTCCTTGTATCTCCACAGGATCTTATTGCTCTAAGGTCTATTTATGATTATCAGAAGCATATTGAAGAGAGCTTCTATGTGCATGTGGAAGCAAATGTCCATGTTTGGCAGTTCCTAAGATATCTACTGATCAGTGTCTAGCACTAATTAACTGATATCTCAATGAGTACTGATTGCTTTGACATATTGTTTGAAAGGTCTTCTTAAGGGCTTTCAGATACAACTTAGACCATGAGAATAATGCAAGTATTCATGGAAATATGGCCAAATGAAGTTTGTGATACAAAGATTTGGGTTAGCTGGTATAAGAATTTAGTCCTTGATGAGCAATCTTAGGCTTAACTCCACTCTAAGTCAGAGTTGACAAAGAGAACTCATTAGAGTCCTCACTAGATTGTGTACATTACTTATATAAGTCCAATTATTTGTCCTTATTTACTGATCCAATAATATTACATAATTAAATGGAAAAGAAAAATAAATATTGACTTAAAGGGAAAAGGCAATTCATGATAGCTGGGGCATTGGCACTATATAAAATAACAGTCAGAGAGGATAGTTGCATTGAGGTATTAGACACTGCCTTGTTGTTGCTGTATGTTAGCTTAAACACTGGAAAGACAAGGTTTATGACTAGGTCTTAGTCATTCTGTGTATGAGAGAAAATGAGAATGTAGTTTTTGACATTCTGCAAAGTGACACTCTCTACATAGTCCATTTTAGAAGGGAGGAGGAGTCCATTGGTGAAGGAGAGGGGCTACATGGTCCTTCTATGCTAGCTTGAGATATAGGACAGTTATGCTGTATATTAACAATAGTGTCAGCTAGCCTTTCAAAGTTGAGATTAGAGTTGTCAATGTTCATTTGTGTGTTTGTGGTTACAGAATTGAAATTCACTATGCTGCACTCAGGCACTATCATCAGTGATGGAGGTCAGAGTGAAAGAAGCAATGATTTGTAGTTGGCTTTGATCTCAAAAAAAAAACCAGGATTGCACGTGCTCTGGTACCGGGGTCTTCGCACATACATAAGCTGCTACTACTGTGGCTCCTTTCTCCACTGCAGTTCTTCGCCAACGATCGGTATCTTTATCGCATATCGTTTGCCATTCCATGTCGTCCACCTCAGGTTTCAGTCGCAATATGAGCTCCAAGCCGGACGTTGTTGATCACGCAGACATCACGAAAATGAAATCAGAAAAGGATGGATCTTACAAGCGCCTGGATTCAAGTTTCCGCTCGTTGATTGCTACTAGCTCAAAGTTTGAACCCGAAGCCGGTACTTCTCCATAGTAGTTTTCAGTTTGATATGGCTTACACTGAAACAACCTGGTAGGCCGTTATCATCTCTATGTCTCTTATGCGTGCCGTGAGTTTATTAAATTCGAGATCGTCACATCGACTGAACAAGTATTCTAGCATGGGCCACAAGGACACTTATTGTGCGCAAGTTGAAAGGACTCGAGAGCATCATTTGTGCGTTACCTTTTCGCTTGCCTTAACTTCACCTGGGTCCCTTATCTGTCTTTATTCAACAGCCTTGTCGGTTGTATCCCCCAGGATGAGTTCTCAAGGCTGGCCATTCGCGAACATCGACTCCTTCCCTGGCGCAACTTCTGACACGCTCAACAAGGCAAACCACATTAAGGACCTCTATCTCAAGGTACGGCCTGATTATGATGCAAAGTTAGTCTCATCTGTCGTTCTCACCCTTTGTTTGATAGATAATTAATCATACTTGTAGGTTTACAGTCCCTGTCCTCTGGGATAAGAAGCTCAACACCATCGTCAATAATGAGTCTTCTGAGATTATTCGCATCTTCAATACAGCATTCAACCACCTTGTCCCTGCCGACAAGGCTGCTATTGACTTATATCCAGAGAATCTCCGATCGGAAATCGATGAATTGAACAGGTGGATTTATCCAAATCTCAACAGTGAGTCCTCCGTTATCCTGTAACCTGCATCGTCTTGGTTTCTAACATGATTACACTATATATCTAATCCGTGTTAACGCCTGCAGATGGAGTATACAGGGCAGGATTTGCCACAGCGCAAGGAGCTTATGAATCTGCTGTAAATGATGTATTCAACGCTTTGGATAAAGTGGAAAAATTACTCGACGGCAAAGATTACCTTGTCGGCAATACGCTTACAGAGGCCGACATTCGACTCTGGGTCACTATCGTACGTACTATCATCCCTTAATTTACAGTTTGAAGGAATCTCTTCCTGTTTTCAGGTCCGTTTCGACCCTGTTTACGTTGGTCACTTCAAATGTAACTTGCGTACTATTCGGGATGGATATCCTGCTATTGATCTGTGAGGAAGTTTCATTTATGAGAGTCCGCAACTTTATAACTCATACAGAGAGTAGCTGGCAGCGCAAGCTATACTGGAACAATGATGTATTCAAGTCGTGTACCAATTTTGATCATATTAAGACGCACTACTATTGGTCGCATAAGCAGGTGGGGATATTGCATTCTTTGGCTTTGGATAGACGCTGAAGGCCATCGATAGATCAATGGCCACAGGATTGTGCCCACTGGTCCAATCCCCCACATTCGTCCCTTGTAGAACATTCGGAGTCACCTTGGCAGTTCTTCCGCGGCTGTCCTGGGTTTACTTTTAGATGTGGCATAGAATATATGAGTGTGAAGGTATATGATCAAATCGTCCATGTATAAGTATCGCAAATAGAAGTAAGTGGACATTGTGGGGATTCTTTAGGCGATTGAAAGCAGGGATTCTGAAAGAAGTCAAGATTGAGATGGGTGATGAAGTAGACGACTAGACTGCTTCCAACTTTACACGTTGCTACATAATTTGAGCTTTATGTGCATACAGGGTCATGATTGACCTTGGAGAAACGTGTCGAAGCATGACATCTTCGTCTCGTCATCATTCTTTACTCCACATTCCTTTCTCTACCTCAATTACGTCACTTGTCATTATCATAGCAACGTATGTAGAAACTCCGAGACAATTTTCGTTCTCTAGGTAAATATACACACTCATCTTGTATATAGAGTAAGCCCTGAGTCCAGTCGTTTCCCCCTAGACCTCAGGTGTCTGCTCTTTTGTGTATATCTATGATCACTCAACTCAGTATTTTCCGTCTGGACCTCATGTCAAAGGATGCAATTCGAGACCGGTTCCGGACTTCAATAGCCGAAATTGCCGTCTATTTGATTTCATCTTCATTCGATCACGAAAAATTTCTATTAGTCATCGCAGCAATTTTCTTATGATATAAAAATGTACTCACCATTTTATTTTATTGCCCTGCACCTCCTCTGAAACCTCAGTCTGACATCTATTCTAGCATCCTGAGGACTTACCTGCGCATTTTTGCTGTGAAATTGCTGAAGATCTATGCCAAAGTCATTCTCGACTAGTGATTATTATATATGCATGAAAAAAGGCTCAGGGTATTTGATACGCATCACATCACATTGTTGAAAGAATTGCCCTGCTCGAGGACCGGACGCTAGCTAAGCAAAGTGTCCGACACGAAATTGATTTAGTTACCGGAAGGGGCTAGAGAAACTATATGTTTACCCGGTGCCATTGGCAGTGATAGAGAAATTATGTGCCGAGTTGAGAATCATATGCTCACAGCTTCCATGAGGCTGAGCATTGAAGTCTGAACTAATGAGGGTGACAACCTTTCCTGGGAAGTATCTCGTGAAATAAGTGTCCTTGGAAACATAAAGCCAGGTCAGTACTCTTTCCCGCGAGTCAAAGTTATTGAAATTAGTAGATAGATGATAATGAGCAAAAATACTGGCCAGTATTGAGAGAAATTGGCGTTTTCCGCTTGTCGGATCAAGGCCTTACATTCCATTGCCATTCTACAGAAAAACTCCTTTGCTTATTGCTCAACAGTTAGCCTGTAGAATGCTACAGGCATATACTCATACAGTAGATACACTCACCTTACCCTCAGTCGTCTATCCATCCAGGTGACGTCTGAGTTATAGTTATATTGTATTCACAGCCAGTAATTTGGACGAAGGATCGGGAGTTTAGATGAAGTGAGAGCACTATCTGGAATCTGTTGAGTGTCATAATCTACTAGTGCTCGCGAGTTCGTTCGACGAGCGGCACGCGGGTCGATAGCAATCGCGCCTTCATTCCATGTACACCAAAAATAGCATCAGTGTGGCTGAATTGCCCGTTTTGATTCCCGCAGCATGTGCAATGCATGGCATCACCGGTACCTGAATATTTTGTCACTACTCATTGTTGATTGTGTTAAAGATCACCGGTGCAGGCGGACTAAAAGACCAGATATGCGAGGAAAGGAGCCGCTCCTGAGTGTCATTAATTTGCCAACAGTAGCTCATGCTCGATAATCACGGCTTGTCTTCTACTTCTTAGTTGATTAGAACCATATACCTACTTTTCGAGCTTATCCCATAGAAAGGACTTTTGACACATGCACCAGGTTTTGGCCTACTTCTTCTCCAAATGCACATTTCGCAAATCATTTATTCTGCATCAAGTATGGCGACAGGTAAATCATTCTGTGTTGCTCCCCACGACTACTCGGATACCCCAAGATGTCCTAATCCGGAGCTCCAGCTACGATGTTAAACTATGAGCAAAGTATACGTATTTTTTTACTAATGATTAAGTGGGGTGACCGGTCCCGCTGTACCGGTTCCAGAAGCATTTAATCAGAGGCTCGACATGCCACAATAATCATCCAACACAGATCCCTTTTGGGAGGGTAAGAGGGGGTGTTTCCGTCGAGTATCCCAACTTTTCGCCGAGCAGGGGTCTGATAGCAGCAGCTGAAACCCTTTGTACCCACTTATCGTTTCCCTCAATCCATCCGGTAGAGTTTACAGGATAACCTTTGCTCCTAGTATGGCAACAAGCACCTGTCAACTATAAGTGGCATATGGCAAAATCTTTCTTCATCAAATTACCCATTCGACAGTAGTTCCAGGTGTGCCCCGCTAGTGGTCGGAGTGTGTTATGCGTGTTCTCATTCATGTTCTCATAAAAAATTAGAATCAATAGGGACACAAAATGTGGTTGTGTCAGAATATTAGGTCCATGGATTTTCACAAGACAAGGTATGGCAACCCGTTTCAATGCACATGAACAGTACTTAAACCCTTCTAGGATTCTTTATATTTATCAATTCCTTTTTCTTTCCCCATGATTGTAGATACCATTCAAAATCTGGTCACGAACTGCACCTTATCGACATTCCTATTGGCCATTCCCGTTGTTGTCCTCCTCTGCCATATTATTCCATGGCTTGTAGACCCTCATGACATTCGCAAATACCCAGGTCCGTTCATGGCGAAATTCACCGACCTTTGGTTGGCATATATATCTAGCCAGGGACATCGTTCTGAAGTCATCCACGACTATCATTTGAAATATGGTGGGTAATCCATCTCTTTGAATTATGAGTATGAGTGTGTATTGGTTGCATTAGGTCCAATCGTTCGTATTGCTCCTAACCACGTGTCAGTTGCCGACTCTGTAGCGCTCAACTCCATCTACGGTCATGGAAATGGAGCACTCAAGTCTGAATTCTACGATGCTTTCATCTCTATTGAGCGCGGTCTCTTCAATGTCAGGGATAGGAGTGAGCACACCCGCAAGCGCAAGATCATCGCACACATCTTCTCCCAAAAGAGTGTTATCGCCTTTGAGCCTAAAATCCGGATGTACATTAGCCAGCTCTTCCAACAATGGGATCGTCTATATGATAAAGCAGTCAAAGGGATGTCTGGTGACGACGGTGAGGGTGGATGGAAAGGAAAGAATAGAAGGCTGTATCTTGACGTTTTACCATGTAGGCCTTGAAATTGTTGTCTGGCCTTCATATTCACTCTCTCATTTGAAGGGATGAACTATCTTGCCTTCGATATAATTGGTGATCTCGCGTTTGGTGAGCCTTTTGGCATGCTCTCAGCTGCGAAGGACATAGCTCTCGTGCCCAAGGACCAAAGCAGCATGTTGAATGCTTATGGGAAGGAGGCTACACAAGATGACACCATTAGCATCCCCGTTATCAACCTCTTTAACATCCGTGGTGAATTTAACCTAACCATGAGTGCCATTCCACCTTGTTGGCGCTCTCTTGCTCGCAAGCTTCCCAATTTTTCTCAAGGTTCAGAGAGTGCTAAATTTGTCACTGGTATCGCAATTGCTGCCGTTTCCAAACGTTTGGCTAGTCCTACCGATCGTATTGATCTTCTGAGCAAGTTACAGAGTGGATGCGATGCTAATGGCAACCCTATGGGCAAAGAGGAGCTGACTGCCGAAGCCCTCACTCTTCTTATCGCCGGTTCTGATACTACGTCCAAGTAAGCTTCATTCTTCCGTTTGTTTCATCATTATTCATACCCTTTTTTCACCTCTAAGCTCTACTTCCGCCATCCTATATCACCTTGCTACCAATCGTGAGATCCAGGACAAGCTTCACAAGGAACTTGACGGACAACTCGGAACAGAGGATGAACTTGTTGCCACCTCTGAGCAAATCAAACGCCTCCCTTATCTTGAAGCTTGTATTAACGAAGGTCTTCGAATCCATTCTACATCGGGTATTGGCCTCCCCCGCATCGTCCCTGAAGGTGGTTTGGATGTTTTGGGCGAGCACTTCTCCGAGGGAACTATCCTCTCCGTGCCCTCTTATTCAATTCACCGTGACCCAAAGATCTGGGGTGAAGACTTTGAGGTGTACCGTCCTGAGCGCTGGTTTGAACGTGATCAAGCCTCCATGAACAAGGCTTTCAATCCTTACTCCGTTGGTCCTCGGTGAGTAACCTCATTGCGTAGTCTGTCAATGGACATCCAAAACGCAAGCTTGCCTATCATAGTGCGTGCGTCGGTCGTAATCTTGCTGCTATGGAGTTGTTTATGATCATCGCTTCCATCACACGCCGCTTCGATTTTGAACTGGAGTATCCTGGTCAGATGGTAAGTTTCAGCGGTATTTTTGTCCAGGTACGAACGGTCTGATATTTTTGTTCTAGATGGAAATACGCGAAGGTTTCTTGAGGAAACCTCTCCAAGCTAGGCTTGGAATGAAGCGCAGGGATATATAGATAAAAGCTATGTTGAGAGGGTTCATAAAATTTTTGTAGATTATAATTCATATATCAGAGTTCAGACCGTTCATTACTTATCTGTGCTGTTGAGTATGTAAAGAAACTCCGAGGTCAGGTGTCCAAAGAAATGATCAGAGGTATTCTTGCTTGGAAAGGACTATACTCCATGTCCCTGTCCATGTGCTACCACCGCTACTCCTGCTTTCCTCCTCCTCATGTCGATTCTCCTCTTAATATTGAGCACAAGCAGTTCCCAGCAGGTTGATTTATCGGATGGCGGTGACTCAAGCAGTCCTCAGTCTCCTGTTGGCTCACCGCCTCTCATACTTGCATTCCTTGCCATCGGGGTCTTCTCTGTTGCCATGATAGCTGTCTTTGGCTGGCGGCGTATCCAATCTCAGTTCGGGGGGGAGATTAGTTTTTGGGGTTATCCCGAACAAAGGAGGAGCACCAGAGGCATCGACTCAGCCAGATTAGCGGATCCGAAGTTCGGGGAGAAGCCTATCTTGTGGGAGGTTCAGGTGGAACATGACAAAGAGGGGGAAGAGCATCGATCCTGGGATAATATTTTGGTGTGTATCCAGGCTCTTCCAAATTTCCCAACAATCATCTGTCTAGCCTCTAGCCGTTTTACCTGTACCACATGACGACCCATCAAGCCACATCTCGACCTCAGAAAGCCCCGGCAGATTCAATGAATCGCTAGAACCACGATCTATCTTCCCGCTGCCACAAGTAGCAGACTCTCGAAGTTGGCGGGGCTTGAGCGAGGTCGGCCCCATGTCCATATTTCGTCGTCATCCTCGTAGTAATACGGCATCGAATGTCCGATCTAACTCAGTTTGCCAGGAAGACTCGATTCAAGAGGCACCAAAAGATGCGCAAGTTATCATGATCATTAAAATGCCTTCACCGACAAAGCCACAGTATCATCGTGCCCACAGCTCTGGGCATACAAGAAGATCGAGTCATTACTCTTTCCTCTCTAATTCTGAAACCCTGGTGCAAAATACGAGTCGAATCCAAGAAGACCTATCAGGAACCCATCGTGACGGTGGGCAGTTTCAATATAGCATTGGAGTTCATACTTGTCCTTGGCCTCTTTCCATAAACTTTCCTGCCCAGAGCAGTGATGTCGGCCGAATACCCCACTCTCGCGCAGAGCGAGAGTTTGGTTGAATTTCTTCAATCTCAGAAATAGCGGTGTGCTTTTTCACGTATTTCTGAGTCCAAGATATTTTCTTATACGAGGTCAACTAGCATCCATTTGATTCATTTGTTTTCCGAAACACTGTCCATACAGTTGCTGCAAAGTGATCAATTGTATATTGTAGATCACCATGCTCAGCTGAATATTCTTGTGGCAATTGTAGAGAATAATATATTTGAAGGAGGTATGGCAGCTACAGCAGCATGGTGCAGTGACTGAGCAACTTGCTATCACACTCATGCCTTGGGGATTGAATTCTTGATAGTAAGGCAGTAAGAAAAGTAGAGCAAGATTGTTTTGGTTTATGGAGGGAAGAACCTTCTGTACAAAGTACTTGGATTAGCATTCTAGTAAGAGAATCTTTCTACAGGAATTGACAGTCACCCAAGTCAATATTTATTTTATTTTAATTATTGTTGGATTCTAGACCACAAGATGAATATACTATAGAAAGATACTGATGAGCATAGCATGGTGGTCAATTACACCATACTACTTACCTAGATTGTAAGAGTTTAGTCCTTAGTGAGCAACCTCATGTTATGAATTGCCTTTTCTCTCTAAGTCAATATTTATATTTATATTTATTTTCCTTTCTTTAATTATGTAATATCATCAGATTAGTAAATAAGGACAAATAATCAGACTTGTATAAGTAGTGTACACCAAATAACAAGAACTCTAACAAGTTCTCTTTGTCAACTCTGACTTAGAGTGGGGTTAAATCTAAGGTCACTTACCAAAAACTAAACTTTTACACTAGAACTTGTTTTCACTTTCAGGATACTGATTACCTTGATCTCTGTCCAACTTAACTCTCATCACTCTCTTGGTATGTGATCAACTCAGATCACTCCCAACTTCCTCATAGCCGGGCCATGTAAGAACTTAAGTTGTGGTTGAGTAACCTTAATCTAAGTCCACTCTTTATTGGAGTTTGACAAAGAGAATTTGTTAGAGTCCTCACTAGATTGTATGTACTACTTATACAAGTCTGATTATTTGTACATGTTTACTGATCCAATGTTATTACATAATTAAATGAAGATAAAATAAAAATAAAAATAAATAATGACTTAGAGGAATTAAGCAGTTTATAACAAGCCATAGGCTTAAATGGACTAACTGAAAAGCTTAGATCCCAGAGGTGGACAGCTAGAACCAAGCTCAGATACTAGCTTAGACCAGACCTTACAATTGAATAATGCTTATTAGTTACTTGTATACCTTTCACCTTATAAACTTTGTACTACTAATCCATTGTGATCAGTCTACACAGAAATATAGTAGTCACTCTTGAGAAGGCTACTTAGAGTAGGGATCTTCCCTGTGAAGTAATAGTTTACTCTAGTATTGGGCAGTAGTCAGTAAGGCAGTAGACACCTAGTTGGATGAAGATTTTACATCCTAGTAGATATACAAGTGAGATAGGAGAAGAACACAATGAGTCCCTTAAGAAATACAATTCTTTGTTTTACAATCAATTTATTTCACTGTTTAGAGGCATAACACAATGTCACTAGACCAATACAACTATCTCATGAGCAATATACTCAACCAAAGGTGTTTATCATAAATGGTTACTTACTAGTTTGTGATTTGCAAGAGTAGTCTTCAAAAGGCTCAAAAATGTGAAGTAGTTTAGCAACAAAAGATATTGTTAAGTCTGAGGTCTAATCCTCAGACTATAAAGCCTTATATACAGGAAATGATAGTCTGTGCACCTGGACAGAGCATCACATGTTCTACTACCTATTGTTCTACATATGGCAGTCCTTTTGTGTCTAAAATAGCAATAACTTAACCATATAAGGGTGTAATGACAAGGGTAGTCGGGACGACTATCTTATCACACTCAACGTTATGAGAGAACGAAGAGAACTCGATGGAGTCTCTTGGTGGATTGTGCTACCTACTTATACACTTTTCTTATTTGTC
>Ga0153957_100577_pt1 | contig 11608 bp, 16 predicted proteins | sample TSFL041MetaG_FD_104745 | JGI IMG/M metagenome (GOLD analysis project Ga0153957, IMG submission 104745) | Attine ant fungus gardens microbial communities from Florida, USA - TSFL041 MetaG | ecosystem: Host-associated > Fungi > Mycelium > Unclassified | place: USA: Florida, Wekiwa Springs... | reverse complement strand
GCTTTGTAATACTAATATAATACTCTAGTAGCACAGAGAAAAGAAGAAGAAGAACTCCCATCTTTGCCCTTTGTTGCTTTAGAGCTGAAACTCGACTTGAGTGATTAAGAGCTCTTTTTCTCTTTTTCTTTTTTTATAAAACTTCCCTCAAGGGATACCCACTCTAAAGGAGGACTTGGGCATTTGCTTGGACTAGGAGCTGAACCACTTGCTATGTGTTTTCAGAATAAGTTGCCAACTGTATGGTCAGTTGAGAGCAAGCTTGCATGAGGGCAACATGAGATCTAGGTAGGACTGCTGTATTGATGGTGAGTCAGCCTACTAGACTAGTACCTTGGACAGTAGTGCTACAGTGTGCGAGAAACACATACCTTTGAGATCTGACCAGTGAGAGTACTCTCGAGTGGAAACTAAAAACATTTCTTTCATTCTAGTGTCTAATAACAAGTGTCTACTATTTCGTGAGCCCCTCCCTTTTATATTTGATTACCTCCCCAGTACCTACTCGATTGCACACAATTGTGGAATAACTTGGAGATTTTGATTCTTTGACTTAGTAGTACCCACTTTTGTAAGAACAGTAAAGCACATTTATATTCTTATTTGAAACCCCATTTTCCCCCTTACACACCAAAGCTTAAATTACCTTTACTACCACTCCCATCACCGCCACTTTAATTATCTTTACTACTAACCACTCCTTCTTTACTAGTGTCTACTCCTCATTATCCTTCTCCACTCCAACTTCCCAGTCTAGCCTCCTACTCAATCCATCTGCCTTACCCATTTTACATCCTGAAATGTGTTTTAATACAAAGTCAAACCTGGACAGGTATAGAGTCCATTGCGCTTGCCTGTGATTTAACTTTTGGTTGCTTATGAAATACTCCAGGTTTTTATGGTCTGTCCATACTTTGAATTTACTCCTTGCTTCTTCTAGGAAGTGTCTCCACACCTCCAGACATCATATTACAGCCAGCATCTCTTTATCATATATCTCATAATTTCTTTCAGTTTCGTTTAACAATTTAGAGATATATGTGACTGGTCTCCATTTACTGTCTTTGTATTTAATGGACAGTACTTCTCCTGTTGCAAAGTTAGAGGCATCAGCCTCCACTCTGAATTCCTTGTCTAAATCCAGTGCAACTAGTAAGGGCCTACTCATAAAGACCTGTTTGAGCTATTCAAATACCATCTGTTACTCCATTCCCCAGTTCCACTTTTCCTTCTTTTTTGTCAGATTGTTCAAGGGTTGAGCTATTTTTGTGAAATCTTTCACAAATTGCCTATAGTAATTCACAAGCCCTAGGAACTTTCTAACATCCTGGACTATGTTTGGCACTGGCCAATTCAATACCCCTGCCACTTTATCTTCCTCCATCTCGATTTTCCCCTGACCCATTACTACTCCCAGAAAGTTTACTTTCTGTACCCTCCATGCACATTTCTCTGGTTTCGCATATAGGTCATTTTCCTCTATCCTCTTCAGTACTTCCTCCACAAGTTCATCATGTCCCTCTTCTGTTTTGGTTTCTATCAACACATCATTCATAAATGCTGCCACCTTTCCTTCATTAATCATATCTCTTAGGATTTCATTCATCATGCTTTGGAACATGGCTGGTGAATTATTCATCCCAAAAAACATCACCACTGGTTCATATGACCCCATATGTATAGTGAAGGCTGCCTTCCACTCGTCTTCCTTTTTTATCCTCACATTGTTATATCCCCATCGTAAGTTCATTTTGGTGAACACTCTCTTGTTACCCATACTATCTACTAGGTCTGTAATTAATGGTAGCAGGTAGTTGTTCTTTACTGTTTGCTTGTTAAGCCTATGATAGTCCATAACCATGCATTTTCCCCCATCTTTCTTTTCTACAAAGAATACTGGAGAGGTTTGAGGCAATTTAGAAGGTCTAATATATCCTTTCTTCAAGTGCTCATCAACAAACTTCTGTACCTCCTCTTTTTTGTTTCTAGAGAGAGGATACACTCTTGCTTTGCTTGCTTTGAAGTCGTCTTTGAGATCAATTGCATGATCCCACACCTTCCTAACTGGCATCCTTTTGGACTCCACCTTCCCAAATACTTTCAACCACTTATGGAACCTCTTAGGTACTATCTCTTCTACCTTTCTATGGTCTGCTTCCATTTTTTCTTCTCTTTCCCAATCCTCTTTCTCATCTATTGCCCATCTAACGATTTTCTTTTTATCCTCTCTTATCTCTTTCTTCCTCTCTATTCTTACTGCTTTTCCACACAGTGGTGGACATCTCGTCATTCTCACTTCTCCCTTTTCCCAGTCTATCTCTGGATTATGAGCCACCAACCATGGTATACCCAAAATTACATCTGTCTTTCCTAACTCACAAACATTCATCCATACTCTCTCTACATGTCCCTTGTAGAACATGTTTACTTCCACCTCATGGGTAATTGCACCTCCACTATTACCGGTGCCATCCACATTTCTTACTTGTAAAGGTCGATCTAACTTAATCAACCTATATCCTCCCTTCTGAGCTAAACTTTTGCTTATAAACATCTCCATTGCTCCACTATCCAACAGTGCTTTCACTGTCCTTTCCTCATGGGTATCTATCCTTTCAATACCCATGTTCATCCACACTTCTCTTAGAGGCTTGAATGTTTACCTCACTTCTCTCGCCTTCTCTTTCTACACTGCCTTTTGATTGATAGTTCCTGCCACTCTTTTCAGATCAGTGATTCCAGCTCTCCTCTTCTGGGCCCTAGGCACTGTCCGTTCTAACTTTCCATCCCAATTCCACCATGGCACTTTCTTTTCTGTTCTACAGGGTAGACAGAATACCTCCCCTTTCTTATTCTTTTCTACCTTTCCTCCTACTACCACATCTTTGTCTCTACACATATTGCACTTCACCCTTTCTGCTCTTCTACTTTTGGCCTCTTCCTCTCTCCAATTCCACACTTCTTTGCAATTTCCACACCACATGTTACACAAGTGCTCCTTACTCAAAAAGCCCTGTCCTCTATTCTCTTATGTCTTCGTTCCTTGATAGTCACATCCTCTACACTCTACAAAGATTACTACTTCTCTGGGTGTTGTCCACCCCTCCATACACATCACTGCTCCCCTTGGAGGTAACCCTCTTGCTCCACTGTGCTCCTTCACTTTCTCCCACACTTTTTGTGGTGGAGTCACTTCCTCTCTCTTTCTTTTTTCATCTTTGGATACTCCCACTTCTTGTGTCTCTTTTCCCCACATCCAAAAAATTTACCTCTTCTCTTACTATTTCTTGCCTCTTGACCTCCTTTACTCCACACTGCATCACTCAGCTCCTCAATACTTTGAACCTATTTTCTATCATGGTTTTCTTCTTCTGCTCCTCTCCACTTCTATATTTCTGGGTGAGATGCCCGAACCTCCCATACTTTCTACATATCCTTCTCTCTCTGCCTTCTAGTTCTGTCCTTAATTTGGCAAGGGCATGCCTTTCGTTGAGCATAGTGCTCATAAGTTGATTGTATTGGTCCAGAGACATTGTATTATGTTCTGGATAGGTTATTGTTGTGTAAAAAAAAGAATTGTATTTGTTAAGGGTGTGTCATCTTTTTCAAAGGGCTCACAGTACATCTGCTAGGGTGCACAAGTCTTCTCCCAGCCAGGTGCCTACTGCCTTACTAATTACAGCCCTAATGATACTGTGGCTATCACTCCAAGGAGGAGATCCCTACTCTAATCACCTTCTTAAGAATTCAGTGATATTCCTCTGCATAGACTAATCACAATGGACCAGTAGCATGAGGTATATAAAGTAAAGAATGTACAAGTATACTAGAGAGCATCACTCAATTATGGGATCAGGTCTCAGACATAATACCTGAGTTTGGTACTGTACTTCCACCATTAGTCTCTAACTGACTAATAAGTCCCCTTAAGCTTGGGGCCTAGCTATGTCATAGTGGTTGTCGATTGTGATGATCAATGTACCAAGGACAATGAGAGTGAGTTTGACAAGGATCAAGGCAATCAGTGTCTGGATGTGAAAATGAGTTCTAGTGTAATGATTGAAGTCTCAGTTGGGGTAACCTTAACCTTATTTGCACTCTAAGTCAGAGTTGACAGAGAGAACTTATTAGAGTCCTCGCTAGTTTTTGTACACTAATACACATTTGACTATTTGTCCTTATTTACTGATCCAAAGGTATTGCATAATTAAAGAAAAAAAAAAAGAAAAAGAAAATAAATATTGACTTAGAGGGAATTGGGCAATTCATGACACTATGAAATGAAATGTTAGCAGTGATAAGGTGTTTGGAAGCCTGGAGACACTTCCTAGAGGGTGCAAAGGAAAAGTTTGAGATTTGGTTAGACCATAAAAATCTAGAATACTTTATGAGTAACCAAAAGTTAAATAGACAACAAGCAAGATGTGCACTTTACTTATCTAGATTCAACTTCATTTTGAAACATGTGCCAGGAGGAAAAATGGGGAAGACAGATGGATTAAGTAGGAGACCAGATTGGGAGGTAGGAGTAGAGAAAGACAATGAGGAGTAGATGTTGGTAAAAAGGGAATGGCTAGAAGTTAGAGCAACAGAAGTATCAGAAGTAGTGATTGAAGGAGTGGATATCTTGAACAAAATAAGAAAAAGTAGGGTAAAAGATGATGAAGTCATCAAAGCAGTAGAAGAGATGAAGAAAATAGGAGTTAAAATGTTGAGAGACAAAGAATGAAGAGAACATGAAGGACTAATGCTCAAGGAAGGAAAGGTATACATGCCTAAGGATGGGTTGCTGAGAGCAGAGATAATCAGGCTACACTATGACACACCTATAGAAGGACATGGGAGACAGTGGAAGACAACAGAGTTAGTAACCAGAAATTTCTGGTGGCCAGGAGTGAATCGAGAAGTGAAGCAATATGTAGAGAGCTGTGATGTGTGCGAATGCAATAAGAACTGGACACAAGCACCTGTTAGCAAACTAATGCCAAATTTGATTCTAGAGAAGCTATAGAGTCATATATCAGCAGATTTAATCACCAAGCTGCCTTAAGCTCAGGAATATGATGCAATCTTAGTGGTTGTTGATAGGTTAACAAAAATAGCACATTTCATTCTAACTACAGAGAAGACAACAGCAGGAAGACTGGCACAATTATTTAGGGATAATGTCTGGAAGTTATATAGCTTGCCAGAAAGCATAATCTTAGATAGAGGGCCATAATTCACAGCAGAAGTAATGAGTGAGCTTAATTCTATGTTGGGGATTGATAGTGTAAGGAATGGTTACCCAAGTAACTCAGGTAGGTGGCTCCCAACTCTAAGTCAGAGAAGACAATGAGAACTCGTTAAAGCTCTCGCTAATTGGTTCAGCTACTTATACATGAATGTGTGTTTACAAGTATTTGCCTAACTACTTTTATCCCATGCATCCCTTTTGAGTCTCAATGTCCTGTGCACATTCAATATTACATAAGAAAAGAAAAAGAAAAAGAAATAAAATAATCCACTACTGTAAATCATTTAGCTTGTCTGCCATTTTATAACAGATAGCAAGTTGTTGACAGCATTCCACCTACAGATAGATGGCTAGACAGAAAGGATAAACCAAGAGTTAGAATAGTATCTCCACATGTTCATTGATCATCAACAAGAGCAATGGCCCAAGTGGTTAGAAATGGCAGAGTTTGCATACAATAATAAAACACATACAGAAACTAAAATGTCACCTTTTCAAGCAAACCAAGAACAAAATCCTAGGATGGGGTTCAAAATGAGAAAGAAGAGGAAGTACAAAGGAGCCAAGTGTTATGAAACAGCAGACGAGCTAGGGGATCCACAGTGACAGATTATTTTATTTCTTTTTCTTTTTCATTTATTATGTAATTATATAAAGTGCACGGGACATTATGACTCAAAAGGAGTCCACGAGATAATTCAAGTAGACAAATACAAGTAAACACAAATTTGTGTATAAATAACTAGGTCAATTAGCGAGGACTCTAACAAGTTCTCTTTGTTAACTCTGATAAAGAGTGTGCACCTAAGTTAACCCTAACTTGAGTTTACTACATCAAGAGATTCACAGAAAGGATGAGGAATGTATAGGAAGAAGCTAAGGCAACACTACAGAAAATACAGGAAGATATAAAGCAGTATGCAGATAGAGAGAGAGGAGAAGTGGAAGAATATAGAGTGGGTGATTTAGTGCTACTCAGTACTCAAGACTTAAAGTACCAGATGACTGGGAGATATACAGAGAAATTCACAGAATGCTTTGTAGGACCTTACAAAGTAAAGGCAATCATCTCTAGTAATGCAATAGAATTGGAATTGCCAAGTACAGTTACAATACATCTAGTAGTCAATATCAGTAGAGTATAAAGGTACAAGTTGCAGGTGGAGGGGCAAAGAAAAGAAACACCACAACCAGTGGTAATTGAAGGAGAAGAGGAATGGGAGGTAGAGAAAATTATGAATAAAAGGAAAATACAAGGAAGGGACAAGTATTTGGTATGATAAAAAGGATGTACAGCAAAAGAAGATACTTGGGAGAGCAAGGAGAACCTGAAGAATACAATGGAGTTGGTAGAAGAATTCAAAAACAAATATAACAGAGATGAAGAAGAAGTGAGATAACAAGAAACAAAAGAAGACAAGAAAACATTTAGTAGAGAATTACTAGGAAGATATATGGCAAAACTACTATACAGATAGGGAAATAAAAAGTACAATAGAGAGTACTAGAAGTGAATGGAGGAAAACTGGAGATAGTGTAAAAGAAATCTATTCTCAAGATATAATAGGAACCTGTTCCTGAAAAGAATAGAGGAAGAAAAGAACAAGTATAAGGGAGGAGTAGTAGAAGAGTAGAATGAAGAAGAGAACAAGGAAGATTGGCAAAGAGTCAAAGAAGATAGAAAGTACCTAGAAGGATTAGAAGATGAAGGAGGGGAAATGGGTGACCTAAGAGACTGCAATGACAAGCAAGTCGAGATGACCGTCTTATCACACTCAATGTTTATGAGAGAACAAAGAGAACTTGATGGAGTTCCTCTGTAAATTGCTCTATCTACTTATACACAAATATTATTTGTTTATATGTATGCTTAAGTAATTTCCCACAATCCTTCCAGAAGGTTCCATCATATAACCTCTATCTTATCTTATCTTATCTCTTATTCTATTTTTAGCATCCTTTATCTAATCCATTGGAGAAGAGTTCCTGTTCTTCCTATCTCTCTAGTCATACAATCTTTGGACTGGGCCAGTTTATAACAGAGACCTATATAACAAGCTGTGAAAAGTCCTTGGGACAAAGACCCTTAAGAAGGGGATGGTGTCATGAACCACTCAATTTCTTTAAGTCAATATTTATTTATTTTTTTCTTTTGAATTATGTAATATCATTGGATCAGTAAATAAGGACAAATAATTGTGCTTGTATAAGTAGTGTACACCAAATAACAGGAACTCTAACAAGTTCTCTTTGTCAACTCTGACTTAGAGTGGAGTTAAGCCTGAGGTTACTCAACCAAAGTCCAAACTCTTACATCAATGTTGACAACCAGGCTGCAATCAAATTCACAGAAAACTCACAGTTTCATGCTTGATCAAAGCATATTGACATCTGCCACTACTTCACCAAAGAGCATATCACTTCTAACAAAGTTTCAGTACAATACTGTACAACTGATGATAACATTGCTGATATTTTTACCAAGGCACTCCCAAAGACAAAGCATGAACACTTCACCAAACTTCTTGGCATGACTCAAGTCACCTAGATCCTTGTTGAGAGGAAGTGTTGTGATAATATTAGATTACAACTTTGGATCTATACTATCAGTCTCATAAATGTACTCATTCTGAATCTACTACATAGCCTATCAGTACTCTACAACCTCCAATGTACTCCTCATGGACTATAAAGGCTTGGATGAGCCATATCTCAATAATAATATAGCTTCACATCACAAAATGACTGAGGGAAGGGGAGGTATAGATAAGATACAGAGTATAGACAATATAATAGAGTCTCACTCTAGAATATCTCTGGGCTTACCTACCAGAGTTCCCCTTACAGAGAGGGGTTAGCTCTGAACTTGAGGTGTATCAGGTATTTCCCATAAAAGTCATATTCTCTTTTGTGTGAAACTGTTACATTTCCTCTACAATATGCAGAAAATGGGGGACATAGACAACTCAACAACCCATAGTGATGCCGTTATATGGTCCACTATGGTCAGCAATGTTACCTTCAAAAATGTTTGGAACATCTCCAGTTGAGCAATCGGTGCTAGTATTATCCTGACCATCACAGGCAAACCATAAGTTGTTTTCTGAGATATGAACCTCACCACCGGATCCAGCGTAGCCCAAGAAACGACCTAATAAAGGATATCACAAAAATGTTTTAAAGGGAGTGCATGACCCTCATACCTGGAACGATGGGAATGGGATCTTTTTTGTTCGTGATATGCGTGAAATCGAGATTAGAGTCAGCATAGTTAGCGAGATCTTGGTTGCCGACCTAAATATAATCGGTACTGAATCTAGGGATGTAAAATAAAGCAGACCCTTGGGCATCCGAAACCAATTACTCGGAATCTTACCCCACTTATGTGAAGTGGGAGGTATATGCCATCAATCATTGCAATTGAACAACCCAGGGAATGACCGACAATGGTCACCTTGCCCGCGCTATGCTGCGAGATAGCGGTCTGCACAGCCGAAAGAATCTGGAGTGCAGTCCTACATGATTTCATAAACTCCAGGTAGTCAGGACGAGACGCGCTCACTTTGCCTGTTCATCTGCAAAGCCACTATGGGCTTTTATGGATGAGGGAATTCCAGGGAAAAGAGAACTATCGAGTGATTCAAAGGGAATGTTCGCATCAGTGAGGTCAGCCAGACTGAAAATCTGATTCAGTAGTCTATTTTAGTCTAGATATCGCGAGAACTGACATTTCGGAGGTATCGGTTCCTTGATGCGCAACGATGACAGAGCTCTGCGACGGCGAATATCCAACGTACCCTGAGTAATATCTCAATAGAGGATCGAAGTGACCATTAGTAAAATTCACAAAATTGGACAGCCGATCCGTCTCCCCCTGAAGCGACTGGGATAAAATCAGGATTTGCTTGACAATTTTCTGGTTGAATTAAGTGAGAAAGACGTAGGTGCAGGTAACCATCAACGAGATCTTACCTCCACAGTTCCAGTCGGCCGTAACATTAGGATCGCAATACGCTGTGCTCGCAAAGTTAGTGAAAGGCGTAAATTGATTGATTTGAGCAGTATTCAATGCGGTAACTGCTTGACGCTTCATATGAACCAATGGACTAGCTTTGGCGGCGAGAAATGCCAGGAAGGAGGCAAAGAACACACGAGAAGTCAGCATGTGGCTCTCAGCAGAGGTTAGATGATTTGTGAGTAGGCTCTGAAGACTTTGCACATGTCGTTCTGTGTACTAATATATAATTGACCAAAGTGAGAAGGTCCCAGACAGGTAGCACCTGACATATCCACTCAAAGAAGTCTGTTCAAATCTTATTCTATGCTCATTATGGATATATTCAGACATCGATTTGTGCAGTCAGCTTCTATTCACATGCCACGCTGTCAAATGAAATGTCTTCCATCAGATATACAGGTCAAGTGAGCATAACCAAAGCACGAGAAACTCAAGAATACGGTCGGTACAAAGGTGTCCCTCATTCATTCTTATATAACAATCGATGTCTAGCTAAAGATGGTAAGAGGAAACTATGTTGCAGAATTTCTGAGAACTGACAATAGTGGAAAAGAGTTCAGGAGATTAGAAACAGACACAAGTCGGTCGAGAAATGATGAAGTGGTTGACACGGGTATGACATGAATCGGTTGCCAACAATGGGTGACTTCCCGTAGGCAGTCTAGGGAGATCTGTGTACATAGATTTCCCTAGAATGCTCCATGCCGAGATGCCGAGCACAAATTTCAAATTTGGGGGTCTGTGATCTGGCAGTCTAAAGGCCTTGTCAGACTTCCCTAGATAGTTTCCAGTCTTTTATGGATAGTCAGATGAAATTTACATTTTTCTGGATCATCAATTTATTACACAGTGCTTGTTTGCAGTCTGTGGTAGAGAGAGAGATCTACTTAAATAGATGTCTACCTATCAATACTAAAAGAAGAAATGGAAAGTTTTGTAGGATATAGGGTTCTAGTTGTGTATGACTATGTTATGTTATTAATAAAACAGAAGGCTCTGGGGTTTTGTTTTAAGAAGTACATAATTTCACTGAGGACATTGTTTTATAAAGAGACCAGCAACCATAGTGCAGTAGTATACATCATTATACCACTCACCTAGGCTACATGTGAATTTGCAACAGGATCAAAGAACCTATAACCTGCCAACTGCAGAAGAGATTGCAGTTATTATTCCAGAGGAAGGAATACATTATGCAATGGATAATAGAGATGTAGTTTTGCAAGCAAGAGGAGGACAACTTCAAAGAATCAGCCAGAATAGTCCTTCATATGCTACTCTTCATTATGTTCTTTTGTTTTCCAAGGGTAAAAATGGCTGACATCCAAGAATTCCAATCTGTGGTACCCAACTAAGAGAACAAGAAGAGAATGGAAGATAGAGATAGAGAGGAACAGACTCACTAGATGGTTTCTGATAGATGCTACTGTGCCTATCATCTTCATATCAGAGATGGTCCTCAGCCACCTCTCTTTTATGGTAGAAAGTTGTTCCAGCAATTAACTATGAGCAGAGGAGATTAAACTGGACTAGGACATATCAACATACTCTTAGATCTAAGCTCTACCAGGAACTACAGGATGCTGCTGTACATAATAAACATGATGGAGAAAATGTTAGACCTTTGGGTATTATGATTTGCTCTGATGCTTATTCTTTTCTTTATTAAATTAATTAATCAACAACAATACAAATCATGAACATGATGTGGGAACATCATGATTATAAAATGGACAAGCATGGGAAAGATCAAGTGATGATCTGAGCTTGATCACATACCTATTAGGCAACTGCCATATATGGAAGAACATGTGGGCAGAAGCTGTCTGACGTGGGGAATTACTCAGGACTTGATAGATGGTAGTTAATAGATACCGTGATCTCTCTTAGAATAGACTAGCCACAGCCATATGTAATATTATAAATAGCTGGTCAATTCATAAAGGGAACTCTGTTGAGTTCTCCTCATCTTTAACTTCATACCCTCTGAGGGGGATCTGGGATTGTCCCACGGGTCCCGACATTGGGACATAAACTCATTCTTCCCTCTTTTTATATAGGAAGTCCTAGATTTATAACTTAGTTGTTTTAAGATGCTATGGCTATCTGCAGGCACTTTCATAAACCAGATCTCTTTCTCACTATGACTGCCAATTCAAAGTGGCCAGAAATCATTTATAGTCTTTTTCCTGGACAAACAGCTACTGATTGTCCTGATATTGTATCATATGTTTTTGAGCAAAAGTATCACAAACTTCATTTGGCCATATCTCCACGAATACTTGCATGATTCCCACAGTCTAAGATGTTTCTGAAAGCCCTCAGGAAGACCTTTCAAATAATGCCCAAAATGT
>Ga0153957_100572_pt1 | contig 11749 bp, 6 predicted proteins | sample TSFL041MetaG_FD_104745 | JGI IMG/M metagenome (GOLD analysis project Ga0153957, IMG submission 104745) | Attine ant fungus gardens microbial communities from Florida, USA - TSFL041 MetaG | ecosystem: Host-associated > Fungi > Mycelium > Unclassified | place: USA: Florida, Wekiwa Springs... | reverse complement strand
AAGTTTAAACTAATTTTTTTTTATTCCATTACATCTAATATTTTATCTTAATATTTTTCTTCATATTTAAGATAAGATTCTTTAGATATAAAATAGCTATAGGTAAATCTATCATCCATTCCAGAAAACCTCCAGATAAGATATTGCTAATAAATTGTAATTTAAGGATTTTAGCATACCTTATATAGTAATAATTTTTTATTTTTAATAATTAATTAACATCTCCCTAATTTCTAGCTTAACTATTAATAATACATTTTATTGTTATTTAATTTGTAAATCTTTACGTATTGTGTAACATACCTTTTTTGTATTCTTAAGTAACTAAATTAATTTTAATTATTTAATTTAATTATTAATTTTAATTAACCTACTATCATTCCTATTGTGATGTAATTGTATAATTAGTATTAATACTAATATTAAATTTAACTTAATTTAGTAGTGGATTAGGAGATCCTATTAAGATCTTATTATTAATCGTAATTGAATTAAGCAAAGGGTTTGTATAACTTATTTAAACTTTGTTAAATTTATCTTAAAAATATTTTTTCATTTACTAGGCCATATATTTATAACTATATATTATATATCTGATAATCTTTATTAGGAGTTATAGCTAACTTTAGTTAGGCTTAAATTTTAACAGTTAAAAGTTCCTTCGCTTGGATATCCTCCTTAATTAGATCATACATGCTAACTTATATTTTATATATTTATATTATAATAATTTATTAAATTTTTTAACCTTTTCTTTCCAATCTTTTTTATTATTTAACTAGTTTAATTTAAACTTTTACTTTATTTTACTAAAAATCCAGTTTATCTTTCCTAATTACTGTAATTAGTATATTATTATTATTAATATTATATTTTTATTAGGTTAAGAACAAGAACAAGAACAAGAACAAGAACAAGAACAAGAACCTGCACGTACTATCTACGTAGAATTTAACAAAAGTTGATTTATATTTCTATACTGTTACATTCTTTGTAATTAATTTTGTCTATTTATCTTATTCTTTAATAGGAGTTAAGAGGTAACTTTACTTAAACGCTTAAAATATACACCTTAATGGTAAGATCCCCATATCTTAATACATGCTAACTTATTAGTTTATTTTTTTGTTTTATTTAAATTTAAAATATTCCAATTTTCCTATTGCCTTTTATTTATTTTAATCTTAAACTTATTTAATTAAATACTTTGTATGTTTTTTTATAAACCCACTCTTTAATTCCTACTTACTTCTTAAATAAATTATTAATAATAATATTAAATTTTTACACAGGAAACAAATGTTAAGAAAACTGTATAGAATATACGAGAAATATTTTTTATTCAGAGTTTGTATTTTTTAAGCTTGATTTTCTTTACTATACTGTTACATTATTGTTTTTAATTATTATATTTTGTTAATATTTATTTTGACTTAGAGCTAACTTTACTTAAATATGTTAAGTGTCTGGATAAACTTCAAACATATTTGAATAATTGGTAAGTTATATTTTAATTTTTTATATTTTAAAATTTTACCTATATCGTTTCATACCAGTACTTTAATCTTTAACTAGTTTAATTTAAAGTTTTTAAGTATAACTATGTATCTCTTACTTACTTTAATAAAAAGATTATTATTAATACTATTATTTTTTATACTTAATAAAATTTGAGAACATCCACATAGACCTTAAGATAAAATTTATTTATACAGACTTTTGTCTAATTTTTTAAAAAGGTTGATAAATTTATTTTAAATCTCTTACTATAATTTACATTCTTTATGAAAAAAATCTATTTAGATTAATCTTTACTATGAGTTAGAGGTTACTTTTTCAAAGGTGAAAAATTTAAAATTTAAACTTTAAAAAACATACGATGGCACAGCCACCTTGTGTACCTCATACATGGTATGTTATATTTTAACATTTTATTTTAAAAAAAAGTTTTATTTGCTTCTTCTTACTTATGCCTTTCCATTCTTTTCTCATCTTTAACTAGTTTAATTTAATAATTTTTACTTTATTTTTAATACTGTTCCACTATTTCTTTCCTATTTACTATATTTAGTTAATTATTAATATTAATATTATATTTTATATTTAAATTTAAAAGGTTAAAAACAACCTTCTTAGTAACAATATAACTAGAGAGATAGTTGATTTATTAAGAGTTTTTGTAAAATATTTTTAAACTTGATTTTACTATACTGTTACATCCTTTGTATTGAAAGTTTAGATATTTATTAATATTTATTATGAGTTAAAGGTAACTTTTTATTTTATGTTAAACTTCATCCTTACCTAACTACTAGCTAACTTATAATTTAGTCCCTTTTTACCTTTGTCAGTTCTTTACAGAGTTTACTACATGATGTAACATTAGACAGAGATTCCAGGTTATACCTTAACATTTGTACATATCTACTTTTATTTTTTATCTAGAATATTTGTTTCTTCCTTATGTTATTTCCTAAGAACCTTATTTAAGTAATTAGTATTAATTTTATTATAGTATTTTAATTAAAATTTGGCGTATATTCTATGAATACTATTTTATAATTTAAAAGGTTAGGAAAAAGGTTTTAAAAACGTTGATAACTTTATCTAACTATCACCTTCCTTTAGTAAATGGATAATTTATATTATTTTGATAATATTGAGTTAGAGGTAAATTTACTAATTAATATTTGTCCATAGGATTTTCGGATACTTTCATATCAAATTTAACTTACTTGTATTTAATACATCTTTCTAATTTATGTGTATCAAATCTTAAACATAGAGATTTTATTCCAAGATATAAACTATATTATTTTAATTATATTATCCGTAATTAAAGTTTCGATATGTGAGTAGTCCGTCTATTAATTAACGATTTAAAGGTAATAAGTTAAGACTATATCATAATATCTCTTGGTAGAGAGTTATCGTATATTATCGTGTTCAGAATATTGTTAGCATAACTCACTGATTAGTCGTTGAACGCAATTATTAAGGCTATAATAAGTTCGGTGCAGGTATTAATGAAATATCAAAAGTCCTTGCAATTTAACACTTAAAAATTTAAAAAGTTTTTAAATCGACAGTTAACATAAATCATATATAACCTACAAACTACCAGTAATACCATTAATAAAAGTAAGTTATTTACTAACTTTATACATAAAAAAAGGATGCATATGAGGATTAACTATAGCTCTAATTTTATCCATTTTTGCTTAGGAATAGATATTAGAGGTTGTCCATAGGCATAATGCAGGTTATACTTAATATCATATTTAATGATAATTACATTTATAAGCAGAACTACATCTGGAATAGTAAAACAATTAGTAAAAAGAACAAGACCACCTGCAGTAGCGCGGGTACACCAGTTAAAATTCAGTGTGCAAAGCTAATTTCATTGAACAGAAAAAAGATATCACGTGGAATTCGTTTAATTCCATTTTCAAAAAATATTTTACCAAGTACACCAAAAACATAATAAGTACAAGTTGCAAAGACAATAGCATAGAATATTTTGCCTGCTAGTTTATGGAAATTAATAAAAGGTATATCATTACAAAACGGGTTAAAAATATTTCATACAAACCAAAAGTAATTGAATTTATCCAGGTTTGAGCAAAGATGATTCGTGCAGTTTGCATATTATTATTAGTAGCAAAAGAAGCATCTCCTAGAAGTAGACCAACTACATAAGCAAGGTGAAAACTAGTTAGTTCAGTGTACATTCGTACAAGATGAGAAATTTTCTAATTAACAGTACTACCAAGAGTTTAAGTACCATTCCATACAACAAGATCAGTACATTGATCATTTTGACGGTATACAGATTTTCTAGTACTTTTATAGATACTACTCTTAGAGATAAGTGGTATAATGGGAGTAAGAGGGAATATAAAGACAATGTAATAATGAATCGCAATAGCACCAGCAAGTAGTGGTAGACTAAGAAGTAGTGGTAGTGGTAGTGGTAGTGGTAGTGGTAGTGGTAGTGGTAGTGTAGTGTAGTGTAGTGGTAGTGGTAGTGGTAGTGGTAGTGGTAGTGTAGTGTAGTAGAATTGCAGTTACAAAGATGGGCCAAGAAAATAGATAAAGATAATGAAGTGTTAGACCAGGATTTCGTATATTAATAATAGTAGTAATAAAGTTCAAGGCAGCCAGCATACTTGAAAATCCGGCAAGATTTAGAGTAAAAAGGCAAGATCAAGATCAACAGCACCACCAGAATTACTTTGTATAGTACTTAGAGGAGGATAACTTAATAATAAGGACTATAACTTTACCTTATTTAGGTATGTTTGGCATTTAGTCAGTAGGGGTTAATAATAAAATACCCTGCATATTAAACTTAATAAAGGATAAAATTCTATGCATATAACCACATTTATAAAATAAAAATAAACAGCATATAAATAAAACTCATACTGTTCAACCAGTAGCAGCACCTTGTTAAACAAAAGCACTAGAAAGTAGTAGAATTAGAGATGGAGGTAGAAGCCAATATTAAATATTAATAAGTCGTGGAAATACTATCAAATAAAGTATTAACTTAAAAATTTAATTCAAGTTTAGACTATGTCTTTCTTCTAATAATAGAGATAGGGTTTGTTTATAAAACTATAATATAGTTAGTCGTTTAACTTTCTTAGGTAAATTATATAAATCCTAAACTAAGCTGCAAATAATCATAATTAATGAAACAATAAGAGTTTTTGCAATTATCCCTAATAAAATACGAAATAAGAATAGATAGACTATTTAATCTGGAGCACATACTATAACAGGTACAAAATAGTTAACAAATCCTCATACTATTGCGGGTATACATTTAATTATGACTATATTTTCATCCAATCCTTTTAAAGAATGTTTTGCAAGTAGCCTCCTAAGATCCTATTTTCTAGCAGGTAATAGATATAATACGAGTACTAGATTTAGTTTCCTGCCGATTGTCCAATTTCAATTATTTTATTGATGTAGCTCGTTTAGCTAAAGGAGTTTTTGGCATATAGCAAAAATAAAGTTATATATTATTAATTATTTAATAACTTGGCTATACAATATAAATTATACCATAAAGAAGATTATTACAAAGGCATGAGCAGTTACTACACTATTATAAGTTTGATGATCTCCATTAAGATATTGAACACCAGGTCCAGTAAGTTCTATACGAATAAGTATTGAAAAAGCAGTACCAACTATGGCAGCAAATACAGAAAATACTAGATATAGAGTACCAATATCTTTAGCATTAGTAGAAAAAGTCATCGAATATCAGCTTGTCAACTTGAAACAGAGGAATCAATCATTAAGTGAAGTTAAATAAAAATATGATATAAATATAAAGCCAGCTTCTTTATACCCCAATAAATATATAAATAGTTAGAAAAATAAATAAATAAATATATATTAAAGGATAAGTAAGTAATCTAAAACTTAAAAAAGGTTAAGTTAAGTTAAAAATATGATAATATAATGTTATTAATAAATAAGAAATGATAAACTGGTTTTTAAGATTAAATAAATATATAAATAAACATGAAATTATCACTATCTATTAAATCTAAGAATAGAGGTTCCTACCATTTCAAAAATAAAAATATACCAAAATAAAAGATAATATAAAATATATAGAGTTAGTAAAATATATATCTACAATAACACTGTAAGTTAAACTTTGTATTTAATTACTATTCTTAATTGACTATTTGTATTCATTGTATTATAAACAAGATATATACTAAGTATATAAAAAGTCGCCTTTAATTAATTTAATAAGAGGTAAATCTAGAATAATTAAAATAACGGACAAAAGGAGATTCAAACTCCTAGGAGAAAAACTAAGACGATTAGCAATCATCCACACCGCGCCAATAGAAGTTTGTTCTAATAAATAATAACAATAGAAGTTTATCCTAATAAATAATAATAATGTTATAGGAGTGAATATATTAATAAAAAGAAAGGGAGTTTAACTCAGTGGTAAGAGTGATTGACTTTTAATCAATTAGTCATAGGTTCGAATCATATAATTCTCAGGTAAATATAAATATTAAAAATAATAATAGTAATAATATTCTTCATGATAAAATAATAATTATTATTCTAGCTTATTCTATTAATAGGTAAACGTTTTGTATCAGTATTTTTTATACTTAAAGCTATTACTAAAAAATTAGTAAAGAACCCTAATTATCTAGTTCTTTTTATTAAATTGTCCTAAATCTGGAGAAATGAATTTTCTATTTATTATATTTTTTTCTTGGTGATGCTAACATAAATATTAGATATACAAATAATGGTATTTATTTATTCCTAGTTTTCGTATTAATCAAAATCGAATGTTATTAATCTATCGTTTTATTAAGATATTAAACTGTATATTAATAATCAGGCTATTCCTTGTAATTTTAAAAAAGGTAAAGATAATATTGAAATTAAAGTTGATGGTAAGATAAATATACGAAATATAATAAATATTTTTAAACCATACGAAAAATTAAATTTTGAAAAGAACCTCAATTTACACTTGTTAAAATATTCTTATTCTACAACAATTATAAAAAATATAAATTGAAAAGAAATTGCATGCTCCTAGTAATAAAATCATAAGAAATACACATATTAATCTAAACACATTTGATAACTACATATTTCCATACACTATTAGCTCTAAATTCAATATCTTTATAGTTATTTTAACTAACAAAATATAAAACAAATAATATTTACTAAATAAAACAAATAAAGCTATAATTTAATTAATGTTATAATTACCCTAATTATATATAATATTAAAATAATAAACTAAATAATTAAAACAAAATAATAAATATTTCCTTGCTTTACTGACCTAAATTATTAATCAACACTAAAATAGATACTTATCTAATAATTACTAAAATAAAGTAAACAGAATCTAATTATTTTACCTTCTTATATAAATTATATAATATTGTTTAACTCATATCATTATAATAAATTTTATTATTAAAACTTGCTAAAACTAGATTAAATACCAATATTATCATAAATCTAAATAAATTAGAATAAATTATATAATTAAATTAATAAAACTATGTTAATAATTGCCTTAGTTACCCTAAAAAGTAATTATTAAATAATTAATAAAGTTAATAACAAACATAAACACTTATATATAAAATAACCTAACCTAAATTAATAAAATACCCTAATCATTTCATTATCCAGTACTAAAAAGTAACACCTAATATTATTTCTTAAAAAAGTTTACTAAAGTTAATTAACATCCAAATACCTGTACTCTTCGAAATGCTCTACCAATTATAAAACTATCTGCACTTATTGTTCAACCCACTATCATTAACCGACAATTAATCAACTAAATCTTAAATTAATAAACTTTAAATTAAAACAAATAAGCAAAAGATATTCTCCACGTCAATAACCAAAACAATAATCAGTATCCTCTATTGCATAAAAACTAAACTAACAACAATAAAACTAACTCTCTGTTATTAGTGTTTGAAACAAATTATGTATTAGTGTTCCTAAACTTCCTTACTTTATTTACTTTAACCTACTTGCTTCAATTAACTATAGCTATCAAACCCTCATCTCATCTCCTCTCTTCTCTGAGTTAACCCTGCTCTTTGTAAAAAAAAATACCAAAAATAAATAATAATAAGTATAAAAGTATTTTAGTGAAGTAAATTGATTAATACTTTTATTAACAACTTTTTAAATAAAAAAATAGAAAATACTTTTTGCAGATCAAGTTATCCCAGCTAAATAAGTAAATTTAGGAATATTAGTTTTATTTTTATAATCATGGTTTACTTTCATGGTTTTGGGTCAAGTTAAATGTATTTATGTATTAGGGTCTTTGATTCGTTTTCCAAATTGAACAAAAGATTTAGCGAAATTAATCAATTTGTATTTTCGTGACAATGTATATGCACACGACATTTGTATTAAATATAATACGTATCTTATACTGTTATAATTTGATGCGAAATAATAAAAATTTAATAAACCGTTTATTTTTGAGTTATAGAAAGTAATTATTTCGTAATGACTAAGATTAGTTAATTTAGTATAGGGTTGATATTTACCTAATTTATCTTGTCTTATAAAACCATTTTTCTTTAATGTCTCTAAATTGTTATCCATTTATTTAAAAACTCTAGGGTTTTGTTTACGCCATAAAGAATCATTCACTTTATGTAACAATGTTTTTTAGTTTCACTATTCCGCCACCTAAAAAGTTCAACTTATTGTCACTTAAATTAGTACAAAGAGTTTTATCTAAATTAAGAGTTAAAAATTTTGTAATAAGAAAGATTTGATTAAGTTTCTATGAGATAAGGCATCATCTTTTGATCCTTATATTAATAACACAAAGTCATCAGCATATCTAATAAACATCATTCGTTTTGTTTTTTTATTAGGTGTTAGACCTTAAGCTATAATTCTTATTGTAAGTTTCATAGGTAATTGTTAATTTTTGGATATTTTTTTTTCTTTTGGTGTTTGAATATAAGATATTCACGATTCTTTTTTCTTTTAGCTCCCTTGTCGAATTTATATATTAAACTTTCAATGTATTGCTCCAATTCATTTTTTACAATATTAGCTAATATAGGACATAATATTCCACCTTGTGGAGTACAAATATTAGATATAATAAATTTACAATTTTGGGTTTATAACCAGTTTTATGATATTTATGTATTAATTCTAAGGTCATATTTTTATGTGATATTCTTTTCATGATATTATCATGATGATTAATTTCAAAGCATTTTCTATTATCTCCTTTATTTACTCACCTGTATTTTTAAAATAAAGTGGTAATTGTGAGGAATGTAAAGTTATTCATGGTTGCTATCCTTTACTATAAAGTTTTATAAAATTGTTATAATGATAACTTGTAAACCCTTTTTTATCTATATTATCTCTTAATGATCCTACAGTTAATACTCGAAATTGAAAGGGATTCTTAGCTTTACCTATATGGACTTGACGACATGCTTTTTTGTTGTTTTTAATTTTCCAATATTCAACTCTTATGCAACTGTTCCAAATCATGTTAAATATAACACATATAATGGTTTCACAGTAACTCATGCTTACATATCACCATTCTTACCAGAATCTTCAAATAACAATGGAATAAAAACTTATATTCAGATAAAAGTCTTGTAAATCTTTTCATGTGTTTTATGAACTTTGTATATCTTACTTTGATGTTTTTAAAGCAGTACGTGAAAAGTGCTTTATAATCGTTATTACATTTTCTAATTTAAGTTTTTTATAAGCATGGTCTCACATAAACCCTATGTTGACTTCAATTCATATTTTTTAACTTTTCCTTACCCTTACTACAATATAATCAATATGTTTCAGCGCTATTGAATTAAGTACCCCTAAGAGCTTTTGTGTTCCCAACTTTGCTATTGTATAACGTTTTATGTAAAATTTTCCGTAGAAGGTTGCGCACAATATACTTAATGTATTACCAATATATTATATATTACTATCATGTAACACCATAAATTTTATTTAAAACATATCACCGCTTGCTCATTGTAAATTGCTTAATTATAACTATACAAATATATTCTTCATTAAGAATGGTTAGACCTATTTAAATGATTGCAGCTATACATATCAAGTTTTTAACATCAACCTTACTATGTGAAATTTAATTTCAAGAGTTTGATAGTATTGGATATTCTTAATTTAATTGCTAATATTAAAACTTTTAATTTGTCAAGCTCATAGTTTTATACTGTATGATTTTAAAATAGTTATTCCATGCTTGCATTTAAACCATTTTATGTGCCTTTAAATAAGATTAGCATCTTTATTATTTTATATTAATTAAATATTATATTTTAAATATTTGCGCTAGTATAACATTATTTTTAGTTATTTTTTAAATAAAATTTATTAATTAAAATTGTTTACCGCATGTGATACATTCCTAATATAATTTATCTTGTCCTATTACAGTTTTATATAAAGTTACATCTGGTAGTTTTACCTTATTAATATTTAATATTCTAGTTTTACATAACATATAATTTATATATTAACGTATTAGGTATAACCTGGTTATATTTAACTTTTCCATTATTAATTAATTAATTCTCTTTACATTTAAAACCTTTAGAAGGTTAATATTAGTTATAAAAATATTAAAGTATACAAGATAACGTAAACTAAGAATTTGTGTACCCTTATTAGTTAATAAAACTTATTATTTAATATTATTCTAATACCTATTAATATATTAACTCATAATTTATATAACATATATTATATCTATTGTAAGCAAATAATGTAAAATATATTTTATATTTCATTGTATTAATTTGGATCAATAAGATTTTAGTGAACCTAAATATTAAAAATAAGATTTAAATTTCTTAAACACTAATAACGTAATACAAACAAATTATTAAATAATACATTCAACATTCTCCACATAGCTTTTATAATATAAAAAATAAACCCAAATTACCTAAAATAAGAAACACAATAAACAGTTAAACAAATATTAAATAAAAACTAAATAAATAAATTATATAAAATATAATATCAAAATAGGCAAACTGAGCTATTACTAAAAAGAGGGATAAATAATTAAAAATGAATTAGAATACAATTTTCCTAATCTAAGTTGTGATTCACAGGATGAAGATTATAATGATAAATTAGGTGTAATTGACTATGAAACATTTGGTAATAAAATAAATGGTTTTGTACACCACAGTGCTTCTGGCGGAGGAAGGGAAAATGAAAGTTTTATATATTGAATAAAATAAAAGTAGTCATTACCTAGTAAGAAGAGTTGTAGCTAGTATTTTTTAAAGTGAAGAGAATAATCATGCAACATTTTATGTTCATAATTTATGAAGATTTGATTCATTACTCCTACTTAAGGGTCTAATAGATGTACCTTACTATAAACTAAGGCAATGTGGAAATATAATTCTATAATATCTATTGATGTGAAAGATAAAAGCACAGGAAGAAAAATAAGAGTATTAGATTCACTGTTACAATTAAAGGTGAGTTTAAAATATCTACTTAAAAGTTTTAATTGTCAGATTAATAAAGGTATATTTACTTATTCATTTTTTAATAATGAGAGATTATGGTATATAAGATGTAAAGCGGAGTATTTCTATTACGAAAATAAGTAAAGAGGAATATAATTTAATACCAAATAAAAATTGGTCTGTTAAAGAAGAAATATTTAGAGGGAGATTTTAAAGGATTGTTAGAGATAATGTTAAAATATAGTAAAACTTATTTTGAAAGAAATAGCTTAAATGTGACAAATTATAGAACACTATATGGTTTAAGTATGGCATTAATTACTAGTAAGTATTATGATTAATTATATTAAATAAAAATGATTAAAGGATTCGTTTAAAAAAATATAAGAACTGCATAATTCTTAGGAAATATTGATCTTTATGAAAATAATATACCAAATGGAAGTTTTTATTACGATCAAAATAGTCAATACCCTACTGCAATGTTATTTGATGTGACTGTTGGTAATCCAATCCAATTATAACTTATAAATTAAGATATAAGTAACTTACTCGGATATACATTTGGATAAATTATACCACCTTCAGAGGATTAATTAAAGATAGCATAATTGGGATAGCTAGGCTCGCGCATTCATACTAATAAGCATTAACTATCTCACTTAGATGGATACTCGTTACTTTTTTTT
>Ga0153957_100567_pt1 | contig 11829 bp, 13 predicted proteins | sample TSFL041MetaG_FD_104745 | JGI IMG/M metagenome (GOLD analysis project Ga0153957, IMG submission 104745) | Attine ant fungus gardens microbial communities from Florida, USA - TSFL041 MetaG | ecosystem: Host-associated > Fungi > Mycelium > Unclassified | place: USA: Florida, Wekiwa Springs... | reverse complement strand
GAATGCACAAATGTGCCGCCCTCAAGGGCAATGAGAAATAAAGATGGATGGGTGACTTTATGACAATATTAGTGAGAGGTGTTAGGTAGAGTATGACCCCTAGGGTTATTTCGCCCCAGGGGACGGTGGTGGTAAAAGGAATGTCTTGGTGTGTAACAGGTCTATCATCCCCAATTCAAGCAGCAACTTAATATCTAAATATCCACTTTATGCATCAACTCAGGTTCGAACTGAGGACCTTCTGTCTGCCCAAGAATTAACCCAGTTAGACAGACGCACTTTCCAACTACGCCATCGACCCATGCAGGGTGTTGGGTAATATTTATCAGTAGCTCAACAGAGACATCGAAACCCCGAAGGACTTTTGAATCCACGATACTACTTAGGTGAGAGTATTCCAAACATCTCATGACCACCGTGGTTCTCCGCACCCTATCCGTGAGGTCCCTCTCCCTCCTATATATTACCAGTCTGCAAATGTGAAAGAAGAAAAGAGGCATGGATCTATTCCATTTTTTACTTGCCAGTGTGGATGTAGCTGCGCAAGCTGCTAGTGCATCCCTCGCTTGTAATATTTTTCAGTCTAACTGTTGTATTACCCTAGTATGTGAACATCTGATTGTCTACAAGATTCAAGTTTTGTCCAAACATAGAACTGACTATTGCTCTACATCTGTATTCATGAGACTAGACAAAAATATTGCTATTATCTTTTACTGGCCCTTACTTTCCTGGATAGGGTCTGCCCCCGAAAACCCCTGGTCAAAATCCACTTAGTTGGCAGAATTTATCTTCAACTAGAGAATTTATTGCCATTGCTAATATGTCAAGTGTCTTTCAATAATTTGTCTCAACAATAGAAATCACCGCTAGACAAAGCATATGGATCCATTGATTGGTCACAGACATAGTGCAGGGACTCCACTATTAACATAGATGTATTCCACTAAAGACCAGGCCTGGATGGAGAACAACGCCGATGGTGGAAGTTTAGCGGCACCGCCCAGAGACCTAAATTGGCATCGAATACACCTCTGGAGGCTCAAAAGAGCCACCGAGGAGATGCGAAGAAAATGATCTATTGAGAAGGATCACGAAGAGAAATGTGCCAATGATTTACACATTAGTCCAGTCACCTATCTCCTCATTCGGACCCGTACATTATATCTCTATTCAGTTGCTGGAAGGGAGGCAGCCTCGTTTTGAGAAAGCACGCGAGTGCCCGGGATGCGAGCAAAATTGAAAGAACGATCACAGTCAGCATACGCTCCGCCAGCACCGAAGCCAGTCGAAAAGGCAATAGGCCACGTTCGCCCTAAATTGTCAATACCTTGTAGTCGAACCTAGAGACGTGTGACGACATACGACGGAAAAAGATCACCGAGGCAACAACTCCTACGCTGAAGCCAATACCACTTGACCCAATGTCAGAATCTGATGGGAGAGAAACCAAGATTATGACCCACGATTTTACGAGCAGCTCCGCCACTTTTAGGTCCGGTTAGCTGAGATGAATCAAACCAGACGTGCAAGTCAACTCACGACAACGATCATACTACGAAAAGCAAAAGCTCAGAGCCGATATAAAAGTGCAGGTGGCTCCATACCTTCTGACCCAAGATATCTTCACTCGATGATGGTTTCGACGACATGGCTCAACACAAACAAAATGCAAGAAATGACCGGAGGTACCCGAGCACGCTATTTGGCATTCACCCTTGATCCAAGCACTAGAGATTACTCACAATAGAAGTACTCTCAGTTACTTCTAACATCGTGTCCAACAATGGCGCATCAGTCGCCTATGATATCCATACCAAGGAAACTCACAGGCGACGTTGACTGGACGACTCCGATAAGAAATGTTATCGCCCAGTCGTATGGTGAGAATCCAGACAGTTACGCTGTCGAGTGTCAATCGTTGCAACGGTGTAGGCAGGATGCTGTCAAGGGTGCTGGGAGTGACTTCACCGGTGCGCAATATTGTGTAACATCCTAATGCGAATGTTGATTTTTAAATAGCAAGGGATCTTCTGTATAAGTATTTTGGTCAGCTTGAGTTGCTCGAGCTCCGTTTCCCAGAGATTCGTGTCAACTTTCCCTGGCGCGATGCATTTACCGACAAACTAATTACACAAACTTCTATTGCTTATGAAAAGGCCTCTGTCTTATTCCAGATTGCTTCTACACATAGTGCGATTGCCGCTTCTCAATCTCGGTCAGATCCTGAAGGTGTCAAACGTGCTTTCTATTATTTTCGCACTTCTGCTGGGATGCTCAGTTACATCAACGAGAATTTTCTGCATGCTCCATCAACAGATCTAAGTCGAGAAGTCGTCAAGTTTCTGGTCGACATCATACTGGCCCAAGCGACAGAAGTGTTCTTTGAGAAATGTGCAGATGAGAAGAAAGGAAATGCGTTGATCTCGAAGGTTGCTGCACAGACCACATCCATGTATACAACTCTTGTCGAAGATGTGAAGGATTTTATGGGCAAAGGAATATTTGACAGAAGCTGGGTGACTGTCATCCAGGTAAATCACCTTACACTTTTCGGCATGAGTACGCGAACGCCAATTACATCTCATCCTGCAGATTAAGAGCAAGTACTTCCAATCTCTTGCACACTATTACCGCGGACTTGTCGATGATGCTGCGGGGAAGCATGGTGATACCCTTGTCCGTTTCACGCTTGCTGAAACGCTTGCCAAGGATGCCTCCAAAATGGCTCAGTCCTTCTCCTCTATGTTCGTGTCCACAGCATCACCTAATCTTCCCTCTGATTCTGGGACCTCCATCCACGAACGAACAAAGTCCTACCTTGCTATCTGTACAGACAGGAAATCCAAAGCTCAACGGGAAAATGATTTAATTTATAACGCTATACTCCCTTCACCTGAAACGTTACCTCCCATCGATAAATTAGCCGTGGCAACCGCGATCCACATACATGATGTCTACGCTGCGCCTGAAGCCCAGAAGACCATTGGTCAGGATATCTTCATAAAACTGGTTCCACTCAGCGTGCATGAGAGCGCAAGTGTATATTCAGAAGAGAAGGCGAAACTGGTCAGGGCTGAGGTAGAGAATGCTGATGCTGCTGAGGGAAAAGCAAAGAGCATCATTGACGGGATGGGAATTCGGAAAGGTTTGACGCAGTTTAAAACTATGGCTGAAGGAGAGATTGGAGAAGAGGGAGAAATACCACAAGATATGAGGCAATGGAAAGAAGATATCAGCCTTACTGAAGAACGAGAGGGAGTCCAAGCCCTCTTGGCAGAATTAGCGAAAGCAAAGGAAAATGTGAAGGAGGAATTGGATCGCATCGGGAGGGATTTAGGTGTTGATTTGAGGGATTGCGAGAAGATGAGGGTCCAGTACGGGCACCTATGGACCCAGGATCCATCGGCAACTTTGACGAAGAATATGCGACAGGATCTCAGAAACCGTCAATCATCATTAGAGGCTGCGGCAATATCTGACCAGAAGATTCTATACTTGTGGAACTCGGTTCGGGTTGACGTTGACCTGTTGATAAGTCCGGAGCTTGAATCTGTTTTCAGGGAGAGGGGGGGAACCGGTATACATGATCTGCTGGACTTAGACACCAGTTCTGAAAAAGAAGATACGAGGGAAAGAAGGAAAATCAAAGCCCTTGTCGACGAGATTGAGGAAGGCATGACCAAGTTAGTCAAGATCAATAAAGAGAGGGACCAAACACTCAAGGATTTGAAAGAAAAGGTATCATTCTCATCCTCAAAACAACCATTGCATCTTAGACAAACAATAGATCCAAACAGATGATGTCTCACATCTCCTCCTCCTTAACCGCCGGAACTCAGGTGTCGAATCTACACTGTTTGCCTCTGAACTCGAAAAGTTTCGACCTTATCAACAACGATTGGCATCTGCCTTGAATGCACAAGAAAATCTACTCCAGGAGATTTCCACGCTTTGGAATACCCTCAAAGATCAATTTGGTCGAGGTCCTGGTGCGAAAAAATGGGAGGAAAGAGAAAAGAGAAAGAAGGATATCATTCGACGGTTCTCGAAAGCTAGGGACGGTTACATGGAGGTTCGAGATGGTATAGCTAAAGGTCTACAGTTCTACTCTGAGCTGTCTGGAATGACTCAGGAAATCTCAACAACTGTTCGAGGATACACAAGTAGCAGAGTGGCCGAACGGGAAGCTTTGGCTGGTAAACTCGAAATTGACAAGCGATTGAGCGCCTCTGTGCCTTCTTCGCCTCCTCCTAAACCTCCTCCATTTCCAGCATCCAAAAATTCCGATCTGAGTTCCACTTTGGCTGGATTAGGTCTACACGATGTATCACAGCATAATCAAAGACCCCTTCCTTCAGTTCCTGTGCATCAGGAACCATATAGTTTGTATACCTCATCACAATCACCTTCTCAATCTCTCTCTTCTCCGTCCCAACGATATCAGCCGGTACCCCCACAATCACTACCACCCTCAACTCTTCAACTATACCCGGACCACCAGACTCAGCATCAACACCCTCCATCTCAAGGATATAATGTTCCTCCTCCACCCTCCCAGCAACAGCAACAATATTATTCCATCCCTCCTCCTCCTCCTCCTCCCCCTCCTCCTTCAATGCCGCATGGAGATATCTACTCTTCTCGACAACCCTCAACAACTTTTCCATCACTACCATCTAGTTTCAGACAACCGTCCCTGAATTCTGCTTCAGCCGGTGGAATCGATAACGGTGATCAGCGCAACGATCCTTATGCTAGTCTTGCGTTTTTGGGGTCGCAAGGACTTGATGTGCCTACGCAAACACCGGGGCAATCAAACAATTCATCATTTCCCCCACATTCATCTTCTGGATTCCAACAACAGCATTCAAGTTACGGATATAATCCATATTCCCAGCAGCCAGAACAATCTAGAGCACCGCCTCTATCCCAGCAGCAGCAGTCGAATGGATCTGGCGGAGTGGGATCTGCCCCTCCTTTTCCCCCTACTCTACCACCACCACCATCACAACAACAACAGCCACAACCGCCATATTGGCAGCAGAATTATTCACAGGGGTATAGCGGATACAGGTATGGTCAATGAGTTTTTTCATTATAATGAGAATATAGACTCAATCAACAATGATTATTGTACTTTTACTGGAGGTGAAATTTCTATTTGAATGGCGCCTTCACCTCGCATCTCATACATGAGTAACTCGTTTACACTAAGTGTATCTTGGTCCCAGGACTCAACAGCAAAGTGATTATCTGGTCCCCTTAGCTGCCACCATCTAAGCATTGCCGTGCGGCGTCTGTTCACCATACAAAACTTTTCGACCCCACTCCGAAAATCTCTGGTCCCAGTCAATAACTTTGGCGAAGAGGTGGGCGACTTCTTGGTTCCACCGTGACTGAAAGTTGATCGACCGAGGATGATGATTTATACGTGAGGCAGCAGAGGGTGGTGCATTTGGAAGTTTTGGTGGATCTACAAGACGAGAGCTCAAGGCGTGCATGCTGGTAAGGTTTCAATGTTTAGTGTAGTTCCAGGGACACAGGGAAGGAAGAATAGAGAATTCTTGTCAGGTTTGATAAATTGAGATGAGAAAATATGCGCACTCCCGACGCAACTGGTCCGTTCTATCTTGAACTTAGAAATCAAGAGTTTTGATAGAGACGGATGGAGTGTACCTCGTTTGGATGAGATTGGAAAACCCATAGTACACCTGAGATCCAACGCGTGATTAATTTCCGGAAGTGCTCATATGGACATATTTGAAATTTACCCCTCCTGCGACAAGTGCTCCTGCAATAGAGCCCACGAGAACCATGGTATGAGTATGAGAGGGTAGTGCACCTCGTGACACAGATGGTGTGACTAAGTATGATGCACCGACAAAATAATTCAGACGGTTTATGTCCTTGTAATTCTCCACGGTGCAGGCATAAACTAAGTCTATACATCAAATCTACCATATCATAACTTCTGCCAAAACTTGATTCTCCGCTACTATTTACATTGAGATCCACCATCCCGAGTGATTGAAAGGCAATGGATCAAGATGATTTCCTGGGCCGTAATCAATGGTCTGGCATGGCAGTCAACTATGTCTCTGTGACAATATATCCTAAGCCCCAGCATCTTGCCTGCCCTCACTCATACAACAGATGATATTACATACTTGTTTGAATTGCAGCAGTAATGGCTCTTCTTAAACAAGATACATTACCTGAACATTGTTAGAAATAGTTTTTAATATCAAAGTCCAGTAAAGGGAGTGACTACTACAACAGTGACCCAAAAAAAAAAACTACTGCAACAGCAAGGCAGGATTGTAAACCAAGTATGTCAGAAATGGAGCTTCGTGGTCTCTGACAATCTCTTTGAACTAGTGTTTTCCTCCGTCATTATGTCTGTACTATCTTGCACGATATACTTGTAGGCGCCTGAGCTCTGTGGAAGTGGACCACCGCGGTAGCTTTACAGTCTCCAAGGAGTCCGGTTGCCACCATCATAATATCAGTACCTCAACAGTCGCACCACTCCAGTTTTAATGGACGCTCCATTCTACCTGCACCTCAGTCATCAATCTGTATTGTTGACCACTGAGGTGAGGCTCACTCAATTAGCTCTATTCCTGTATTTGACATACCTTATTTAGACTTACTGCGTAAAATGTAGTAGTCGTCAATCTGTATTGTTGACCACTTAGATTGAATTTCCTGCCACAGTCCTACCCATACTCGCCAAAGAACCGTGGAAAATTAATCGCGGAGCACCTTCCATTTTTGGAAGTATATGTTTGAAATGGAAGCATTGTTTGTTGATTGCCAAACAAATAGTAATTTGATGATCTGTCATAGATATTTTTGTTGACCATCTCGGGAGCTTAATCATGATTCCGTAATGATTTGATCCTTGAACCTTGCTCTGGAATGTTTTTTCTTTAACAATAACCCACATCTTAATAATGTGGAGTTGACAAACTGCAGCTTGGCATCTGCATTAATCAACTCTTCCTCGCCATAACAAGCAAATCTTCCAATGGCATCAGATAGCCTTTTCACACCTCTTTGGATCAGAAACTCTTTCTTGGCTGATATCATATCTATTCAGAATTGGAAATATTTCAGTAACATTGAGTGACAGAGTGGTAAAAGTTGGCCATTTATATCAGTGGTGCTAATGGGAAACCAAGTTCAGTGTAAGGACTTTAGTTGCAGTTGGGTAACCTTAACCTCGATCCCACTCTTTATTAGAGTTTGACAAAGAGAACTCGTTAGAGTCCTTGCTAGATTGTGTACACTACTTATACATGTCTGATTGTTTGTCTGTGTTTACTGATCCAACTATATTACATAATTAAATAAAATGAAAAGAAAAAGAAAATAAATATTGACTTAAAGGGAATTAGGTGATTCATGATAGCTGCCTTTGCTTCCTTCTATACATTTCTCATTCTCTCCATAAACCTTTCTGCTCCTTCATACTTTCTCTTCTTCCTCATCTCAAATCCCATCCTTGGATCTTGTCCTTGATTTGCCTTAAAGGTAACACCTTAGTCCCAGTGTGCACTTGATTGTTATAGGCGAATTCAGCTGTACCCAGCTATTCTGGCCATTGTTCTTGTCAGTGATCTATGAACATTCAGAGATACTGTTCTAACTCCTGGTTTATCCTCTCTGTTTGGCCATCTGTTGGTGGATAAAACACTATAGACAATTTTGTCTCAGTCCCTAGCATACAATTCAGTTCCTTCATAATACCCACCACAAATTGTGGTCCTCTATCAGAAATAATACTGTCTGGTAGTCTGTATAACTTCCAAATATTATCTCTAAACAGTTGTGCCAATCCCTCTGTGCTTGTTCTTTCTGTAGTAAGTACAAAATGTGCTATCTTAGTGAATCTATCTACCACTACTAGAATTGAGTTGTATCCTTGTACCAAAGGCAACTTTGTAATGAAGTCTGCACTGATATGAGTCCATGCCTTCTCTGAAATCAAATTTGGTATTAACTTTTCTGCCAGAGGTTGTGTTTGATTCTTATTGTATTGGCAAGCATCGTACCCCTCCACATACCACTTCACTTCTCTAGTGACTCCTGGCCACTAGAAATTTCTCGTCACCAGTTCAGCCATCTTCCACTGTCCTCCATGTTCCCCCACAGGCATGTCATGATGCAACCTGATTACTTCCGCTGATGGGGATAGGTAAAGAGAATTTGGAATGTGTGTATAGATTTGATTTGTAGGGGGGGAATAGGATTTCGGATAGAAATATAAATATGCTTTACTGTCCTTACAAAAGTAGGTACTACCGAGTTAGAGAATCAGAATCTCCAAGTCATTCCACAATTGTGTGCAATCAAGTAGGTACTGGGGAGGTAATCAAATATAAAAGGGAGGGGCTTACAAGATAGTAAAAGCTTATTATTAGACACTAGAATAAAAGAAATGTTTTTAGTTTCCACTTAAAAGTACTCTCACTGGTTGGATCTCAAAGGTGTGTGTTCCTCTCACACTGTAGCACTACCATCCAAGGTACTAGTCTAGTAGGCTGGCTCACTGTCGATATAGCAGTCCTATCTAGATCTCACGTTGCCCTTATGCAAGCTTGCTCTCAACTGACTATACAGTTGGCAACTTACTCCGAAAACATGTAGCAAGCGGTTCAGCTCCTAGTCCAAGCAAATGTCCAAGTCTTTCTTTAGAGTGGGTATCCCTTGAGGGAAGTTTTATAAAGTTTTATAAAAGAGAAAGACAGAAAAAGAGCTCTTAGTCACTCAAGTCAAGTTTCAGCTCTAAAGCAACAAAGGACAAAGATGGGGGTTCTTCTTTTTTTGCTTCTCCATGCTACTAGAGTATTATATTAGTATTATAAAGCCCAGAATGCAACAAACAAGATAAGAAAGAAATCCTCCAGATTACTCAAAAAGGCAGATAGAATGAGTCGAGTCCACATCTGATTATGCAACAGCTGCTCTCCATACTCCCTGTCCATTTTCTACCAACTTTCTTTATCTCGTCGGCTGACCTTGAGCCTGTTCTAAGTATTCTAGGGTGCTCGAGAGGTTCTTTGGATATTAGTCTGACTGCTCTCAAGTATGTCTTCATCGTCAATATCACTTCTCTCTGCTTCCAACTCTCCTAATTCCTCTCCTAAACCTTCCTCTATTCTCTCTTCTGCTTCCTGTTTACATCTCTTAGGTCTTTCTTCTTCCTATTCCTTCCTGATGATGTTCTTCTATATTTAGATTGCCAATCAGGACTGATGTGCAGCCTCTGATAGTGTTCCTATTATAAACCAGGGGTCAGTTATCTGATGATATTATTATCAAGGGAAATGCTTTTAAGGTCAGTTCGCTCTCAAGAGCACTTCTAGAGGGGGAGTCCATCTTATAGATATAATATGAGACCATCTGGAAAGTGTTATGAGGTACTAATAGTGGTGATCGTGGCCATTACTCCACTACTCGAATAGCATTCTCAAGTACATGACCGGACTTCTAGTAGTTATATCTGGGAAGCCAATTCTCTCTCGAGAGCCATTTATTATAATTACTAGGTTCTGAATGTTACTTATATTACCAAAATTAATTGTCTGGCATGACACTGCTTTCAGCTTCTCGTCTTTGGAAATGTATACCTTCTCTTCTTTTAACATCAGACTATCTTCCTAATGCCACTCTTTATCTTTCAACATCTTTATACCTGCCTGCTTCATTTCTTCCACTGCCTTGACAACCTCATCGTCTTTTACTTTGTATTTCCTCACTTTGTCTAACAGATCTACTCCTTCTATGATTACTTCTGCCACTTTTATTCTCTTCACTTCCAGCCATTCCTTTTTCACCAATGTCTGCTCCTTGTTGTCCCTTTCCACTCCAATCTCCCAATCTGGTCTCCTACTCAATCCATCTGCTTTCCCCATCTTGCTTCCTAAAATGTGTTTCAATATGAAGTTGAATCTTGACAAGTACAAAGCCTATCTTGCTTGTCTACAATTAAGCTTTTGATTACTCATAAAGTACTCTAAGTTCTTATGATCCATCTAAACTTTGAATCTACTTTGGGACCCTTCCAGAAAGTGCCTCTATGCTTCCAAGTATCTTATCACAGCTAGCATCTCTTTGTCATGTATTTCATAATTCCTTTTAGTTTTATTTAGCAACTTAGAGATATATGCCACCAGTCTCCACTTATTATCTTCACACTTGATCAACAATACTCCTCCTGTTACAAAGTTAGAAGCATCTGCTTCTACTCTGAATTTCTTGTCTATGTCTGGTATAACTAATAAGGGTCTGCTTGTAAAGACCTGCTTAAGCTATTCAAATGCTTTTTGCTGTTTGCTTTCCTATTTCTACTTCTCCTCCTTTCTCATCAAGTTATTCAATGGCTGAGCTATTTTGGCAAAGTCTTTTACAAATTGCCTATATATCATAAATCCACTGGAATCAAAAATAGTATACCTAGAGGGATGGGAAGAACAAGAACTATTCTCAGATGGATTGGATGAAGCATGCTAAAAATAGAACAAGAGATTAGATAAGATAAGATAGGGATTATATGACCTGGTCACATAATGGAACATTCTGGAAGGATTGCAGGAAGTTACTTAAGCATACACATAGACAAATAAGAATTGTATATAAGTAGATAGACCAATCCATAGAAGAACTCCATTGAGTTCTCTTTGTTATCTCAAACATTGAGTATGATAAGTTGGTTGTCTCGACTAACTTACCATTACACTATAGTAATTTGCAAGGCCCAAGAATTTCCCAACATCTCTGACCATCCTAGTGTAAGGAACGGTCACCCAAGTAACTCAGGTAAGCAGATCCCAACTCTAAGTCAGAGTAGACAAAGAGAACTCATTAGAGTCCCCGCTGGATTTGAGTACACTACTTATATCTATTCTACTTGGTCTGTGCACTACTTTCCCATGGTGATCATGTGACATCAATGTGACATGTCATCTGACTGATCATGTGACCTCTCATGTGACCTCCCTGATTATGTAAGTCCATTCTAAAAATAGAAAAGTAAAAATAGAAAAGAAAAGTTCTCGTATCATGATTCATGATACCACCCCCCTCTCAAGGTTCCTTGTTCCAAGGAAATTTTTTTTCTTCTTCACAATTCATTCTCCATGTTCTTTATATTTCCCATCTCATCTTCTTCCAACTTCTTTATTTGTAAGAATGGATTTCGACTAACTTTTGTGAATGGATTTTGTTTCCATCGTCTCTAATTCTCTTCTAACCTCCTCTAATATTCCCATTTATACTTCTTGTCTCCCCATCCATATAACATTTTGGCTATATACCTTCCTGGTATTTCTCGACTAAAAGTCTTCCTATCTTCTTCAATTTCTTGTCTTTTTGCTTCTTCTTCCTCTTCTCTACTATATTTTCTCTCAAATTCATCTACCGCTTCCATCGCATTCTTGAGATTTTCCTTGTTCTCCCAAGTGTCTTCTTCTGCTGTACATCCTTTCCACCATACTAAATATTTCTCTCTCCCTCTTACCCATCGCTTATTTATGATTTCCTCTACCTCCCACTCTTTTTCTCCTTCAATTACCACAGGTTGTGGCTTCTCCTTTCTTTGCCCTTCTACTTGGCTAGTATACTTCCATACTCTACTAACATTTACTACTGGATGTATTTTAATACTGTTTGGCAATTCCAGCTCAATTGCATTCGTTAAAATAATTGCTTTGACCTTATAAGGCCCAACAAATCTTTCTGTTAGCTTTTCTGTTCTTCTACCAACCATCTGATACTTGAGGTCCTTTGTGCTGAGCAGCACAAGATCTCCTACTCAATACT
>Ga0153957_100565_pt1 | contig 11863 bp, 21 predicted proteins | sample TSFL041MetaG_FD_104745 | JGI IMG/M metagenome (GOLD analysis project Ga0153957, IMG submission 104745) | Attine ant fungus gardens microbial communities from Florida, USA - TSFL041 MetaG | ecosystem: Host-associated > Fungi > Mycelium > Unclassified | place: USA: Florida, Wekiwa Springs... | reverse complement strand
TGGGCCCCAGTGTAGACCAGACCTTACAACCAGGTGGTGCTCAGTAGTTACTTGTATCTCTTTCACTTTATCAGCTTTGTGCTGCTAGTCCATTGTGATTAGTACATGCAGAAGAACATCGTCACACCCCTAAGGAGATGATTAGCATAGGGATCTTCCCTGAGAAGTGATAGTGTAACCCTAGTATTAGGGCAGTAGTTAGTAGGGCAATAGGTACCTGGCTGGGTGAAGATTTGTGCCCCAGCAGACATAAGTAGTTGGTAAATAGTCAGCCAAAGAACAATTGGTCAGTAAACCTGCAAACATATATTCCCTACACACAACCAAGCTAGCCCCTCTAAGTACAATACACAATGTCCTTAGAGGCATACAACAACATCCTGAGCAAAATGCTCAACACTTGGCAAGCACTCGCCAAAATGAGATCAGAACTAGAAGGAAGAGAGGGCAGGAAATGTTGGGGATGCAAGCAGTTCGGCCATATGGCTAAGAATTGCTGGAACAAGGGAGGAAGGGTGGAAGAGAAGAAGAAATCGATAAATAGATTTGAAGCCCTGGCAAGCAGAGTAATGCAGTGTGGCTGTAAGGTCTTGGATCAAGGTTGAGTAACCCTAACCCTTAACCCTCTCTTTATCAGAGATTAACAAAGAGAACTCGTTAGAGTCCTTGCTAAATTGTGTACACTACTTATACATGTCCAATTATTTGTCCTTGTTTACTGATCCGACTATATTACATAATTAAAAGAAAAGAAAAGGAAAAGAAAATAAATATTGACTTAGAGACAGAAGGCGATTCATGACACTACCCCCCTCTCAAGGGTCCTCGTCCCGAGGACTTCTTCATAGTTCGTTGTATGGGTCCCTTAGGTCTCCCATATCCTGATTTTCATCTCCCAGCTCCTCTAAATATTTTCTATCTTCTTCAAGCCTCCGTTGATCTTCCTCGTCCACTTCTTCGTCCCATTCCTCTATCTTCCCTCCCTTATATTCTTCCCTTTCTTCCATCCTTTTCAGGAATGGATTCCTACTATACCTAGAGAATGGATTTTTCTTCCACCGTCTCCAATTCTCCTCCATTTGTTTCCAATACTCCCTGTTGTACTTCTTGTTGCCCCATCCATAGAGCAATTTCGCCATATATCTTCCTGGTAACTCCCTACTGAATACTTTCTTGTTTTCTTCAGCTTCTTGTCACCTGACTTCTTCCTCTTCCTCCCTGCGATATTCTTTCTTGAATTCTTCAACTAGCTCCATCGCATTCCTCAGATTTTCTCTGCTCTCCCATATGTCTTCTTCCGCCATGCATCCCTTCCATTGTACCAAGTATTTCTCCTTTCCTCGCACCTTTCTTTTGTTCATGATCTTCTCCACTTCCCACTCTTCTTCTCCTTTGATTACCACTGGTTGTGGCGTTTCTTTCCTCTGTCCCTCTACTTGTGACTTGTACCTTTGTACTCAGCTAACATTGACTACTGGATGTATTCTCACTGTACTAGGCAGGTCCAATTCAATTGCATTGCTAGAAATGATCACTTTCACTTTGTAAGGTCCCACAAAGCGTTCCATGAGTTTCTCCGTTCGTCTTCCGACCATCTGGTACTTTAGATCTTTAGTACTGAGTAGCACTAAGTCGCCGACTCGGTATTCCTCCACCTCTCCTCTCTCCCTATCTGCATATTGCTTCATATCTTCTTGCGCCTTTTGTAGCGCCACCTTTGCTTCCTTCTGTACATTCTTCATCCTTTCCGCAAACTTCTCTGCTCCTTCATATTTACTCCTTTTCCTCATCTCAAATCCCATCCTAGGATCTTGTCCATTGTTTGCCTTAAAGGGTGATACTTTGGTTCCAGTGTGCACCTTGTTATTGTAGGCGAATTTGGCCGTACCCAACCATTCTGGCCATTGTTCCTGTTGGTGATCTATGAACATTCGGAGATATTGTTCTAACTCCTGGTTCATTCTCTCCGTTTGACCGTCTGTTTGTGGGTGGAAGGCTGTGGACAATTTTGTGTTGATTCCCAGCATGCGGTTCAGCTCCTTCATTATTCCTGCTGCGAACTGTGGTCCTCTGTCAGAGACAATACTGTCTAATAGTCCGTGTAGCTTCCAAACATTGTCTCTAAACAAGCGTGCTAGTCCCTCTGCACTTGTCTTTTCTGTAGTTGGTATAAAATGTGCCATCTTTGTGAATCTGTCTACCACTACTAAAATAGAATCGTATCCTTGTGCTAAGGGTAACTTCGTGATGAAGTCTGCACTAATATGTGACCAAGCTTTTTCTGGAATTGAATTTGGCATTAACTTTCCTGCCGGTGGTTGTGTTTGATTCTTATTTCGCTGACAGGCATCGCACCCCTCCACATACCACTTCACCTCTCTAGTGACCCCTGGTCACCAGAAATTCCTTGTCACCAACTCTGCCGTCTTCCACTGTCCTCCATGTCCTCCTACAGGTGTATCATGGTGTAGCCTGATCACTTCTGCTCTTAACTTCTCGTCTTTGGGGACATACACTTTCTCTTCTTTCAACATTAATCCATCTTCCTGACGCCACTCTTCATCTCTCAACATCTTTACCCCTGCTCGCTTCATTTCTTCCACTGCTTTCACCACCTCATCATCTTTTGCTTCACACTTTCTCACTTTATCCAGCAAGTCCACCCCTTCTATGACTACCTCTGTTATTCTAATTCTTTTCATTTCTAGCCACTCCTTCTTTACCAACATCTGCTCCTCGTTATCCTTTTCCACCCCAATCTCCCAATCTGGTCTCCTACTCAATCCATCTGTCTTTCCCATCTTGCTTCCTGAAATGTGCTTCAATACGAAGTCAAATCTAGACAAGTATAGAGCCCATCGTGCTTGTCGCCGATTTAATTTTTGGTTGCTCATAAAATACTCCAGATTCTTGTGATCCGTCCATACTTCAAATTTACTTCTTGTTCCTTCCAGGAAGTGCCTCTATGCCTCCAAACAACGTATTACAGCTAACATTTCTTTATCATGTATCTCGTAGTTTTGCTCAGTTTCATTTAATGATTTAGAAATGTAGGCAACTGGTCTCCACTTGTTATCTTTGCACTTGATGGACAACACTCCTCCTGTGGCAAAGTTAGAAGCATTGGCTTCCACTCTAAACTCCTTATCTAGGTCAGGTGCCACTAATAGAGGTCTACTCGTGAAAACCATTTTCAACTGTTCAAAGGCCCTCTGCTGTTCATCTTCCCACTTCCATTTTTCTTCCTTTCTTGTTAGATTGTTCAAGGGTCAGGCTAGCTTAGTGAAGTCCTTCACAAAGCGCCTGTAATAATTGGCTAGACCCAGGAATTTCCTAACGTCTCTGACCGTTTTGGGTGTAGGCCAGTTTAACACCCCCACCACTTTGTCTTCCTCCATTTCAATCTTCCCCTGACCCATTACTACTCCCAGGAAATTCACCTTCTGTACCTTCCAGGCACATTTCTCTAGTTTCACATATAGGTCATTCTCCTCTAACCTCTTCAGCACTTCTTCCACCAACTTGTCATGTCCCTCCTCCATTTCTGTTCCTATCAACATATCATCTACAAATGCCGCCACCTTTCCCTTATTGATCATATCTCTCAGAATTTCATTCATCATGCCTTGGAATGTGGTAGGTGAATTTGTCATTCCAAAAAACATCACCACTGGTTCATATGACCCCACATGAGTAGTGAAGGCTGCCTTCTACTCATCTCCTTCCTTAATCCTCACATTGTTGTAGCCCCACCGGAGATCCATCTTAGTAAATACTCTTTTGTTGCCCATAGCATCTACTAAATCTGTAATTAATGGCAGAGGGTAATTGTTCTTAACCGTCTGCTTATTGAGTCTCCTGTAGTCCATAACCATGCATTTCCCCCCATCTTTCTTGCCCACAAAGAACACCAGTGACATTTGGGGCGATTTAGAAGGTCTGATGTAACCCTTCTTTAAATGCTCATTGACAAATTTCTGTACCTCTTCCTTTTCGTTTCTGGAAAGAGAATACACTCTTGCTTTGCTTGCTTTGAAATTGTCATTGAGATCTATCGCATGATCCCATGCCTTTCTAACCGGCATTCTTTCTGACTCCACCTTTCCAAACACCTTCAACCACTTGTGGAACCTTTTGGATACCATTTCTTCCACCTTCCTATGATCCGCCTCCATTTCCTCTTCTCTTCCCCAATCTTCCTTTTCATCTACTGCCCATCTTACAATTTTCTTCTCATCTTCTCTTGTCTCTTTCTTCCCCTTTATGCTCACTACCTTTCCACACAATGGTAGACATCTCGTCATTCTTACTTCTCCTTTCTCCCAATCTATTTCTGGATTATGAGCTGCTAACCATGGCATACCCAAAATTACGTCTGTCTTTCCTAGTTCACAGACATCCATTCTCACTCTCTCTACATGCCCTTTGTAGAACATGTTCACTTCTACCTCATGCGTTATTGCACCTCCACTATTCCCAGTGCCATCCACATTTCTTACTTGCAGAGGTCGATCCAACTTCATCAACTTGTATTCTCCCTTCTAAGCTAATCCTTTGCTCATGAATAAGCCCATTGCTCCACTGTCCAGCAACGCCTTTACTGTTCTCCCTCCGTGCATATCTACCTTTTCAATACCCACATTCATCCATACTTCTTTTAGAGGCTTAAACATTTGCCTCACTTCTCTTGCTTCCTCGTTTTGCACTACCTTCTGATTGACAGTTCCTGCCACTCTCCTTGGATCAGTGATTCCAGCCCCCTCCTTCTGGGCCCTAGGCACTGTCTGTTCTATCTCCCCTCCCCAATTCCACCATGGCGTTTTCTTTCCTGTCCTACATGGTGGACAGAAAATCTCCTCTCTCTCGTTTCTCTCCACCCTTTCTTTCACTGCATCTCTTACATTGCATGCACTACACACCACTCTTTCTGCTTTCCCACTTTGTGCTTCTCTCTCTATCCACTCTTTTGCTTCCCTGCAACCTTCACACCACATGTATAACAATTGCTTTTTACTCAGGAATTCTTGTCCCCGGTTCTCTTGCGTTTTGGTGCCCTTATAATCGCACCCATGACATTCTACAAAAGTTACCACCTCTCTCTGCATCATCCATCCCTCCATACTCATTTTGGCTCCTCTTGGCAGCAGTCCTTTTGTGCAAGAGTACAATTTCACTTTCTCCCAGACTTCCCGCGGAGGTGCCGCTTCTTCCCTTTTACTTTCTCTCTTCCTAGGACACTCCCACTTCTTGTGTCTCTCTTTCCCACATCCAAAACACTTTACTACCTCCCTCACTATTTCTTGCCTCCTCACCTCCCTTACTCCACACTGCATCACCTGACTCTTCAACACTTCAAATTTATTTTCCACTCCCTTCTCTTTTCTTTGTTCCTTCCCACTTCTACAGTTCCAGGCCAGGTGCCCAAATCTGCCACATCACCTACACAGCTTCCCCTCTCTTCCTTCCAGTTCCACCCTTAATTTGGTGAGGGTACGCCTTTCGTTGAGCATGTTGCTCATGAGTTTGTTGTATTGGTCCAGAGACATTGTGTTATCTTCTGGACAGGTAAAATGGTAAAAAAAAAAAAAGGTTTTGTATTTGAGGGTGACTCATCGTCTTCTTCAGAGGTCTCACAGTACATCTGCTGGGGCACACAGATCTTCTCCCAGCCAGGTGCCTACTACCTTACTGACTACTGCCCTAATAGTACTTTGGCTATCACTCCATGGAGGAGATCCCTACACTAATTGCCTTTTTAAGGATGCAGCAATATTCCTCTGCATAGACTGATCACAATGGACCAGTAGTACGAAGTATATAATGCGAAGAAATTACAAGTAAACTAAGGAGTACCACTCAGTTGTAAGGTCTGGTCTGAGCTAGTACCTGAGCTTGGTCCTAGCCATCCACCTCTGGGGTCTAAACTTCCCAGTCAATCCACTTAAGCCTGTGGCCTGGCTATAAGGAAGTTGGGAGTGATCTGAGTTGATCACCCACCAAGAAAGTGATGAGAATTGAGTTTGCTCAGAACTGAGGCGGTTAGGAGCTAGATGTGATAACAAGTTCTAGTGTAAGGTCTTGGATCAAGGTTGAGTAACCCTAACCCTTAACCCTCTCTTTATCGGAGATTGACAAAGAGAACTCGTTAGAGTCCTCACTAAATTATGTACACTACTTATACATGTCCAATTATTTGTCCTTGTTTACTGATCTGACTATATTACATAATTAAAAGAAAAGAAAAGAAAAAGAAAATAAATATTGACTTAGAGACAGAAGGTAATTCATGACAGTGGCATAAAAGAAGTAAGAAGACAAGAAGTGGTGAGAGAGGTGGTAAAGTGTTTTGGGTGTGAAAAAGAGGGGCACAAGAAGTGGGAGTGTCCCAAGAAGAATGAGAGGAGTAGAAAGAAGAAAACAGCACCTCCATGTAAGGTGTGGCAGAAAGTGAAGGAGCATAGTGGAGCGAGAGGGCTGCCTCCAAGGGGAGCAGCAATGTGCATGGAGGGGTGGATGACACCAAGAGAAGTGGTGACTTTTGTAGAGTGCAGAGGATGTGATTACAAGGGGACGAAGACTCAGGAGAACCAGGGGCAAGGGTTTTTGAGCAAGGAGCAGTTGTGTAATATGTGATGTGGAGGATGCAAAGAAGCATGGAATTGGAGAGACAGAGAGGTAGAATGTGGAAGAGCAGAAAGAGTGAAGTGTGACACATGTGGTGGTAAAGATGCGGTGACAGGAGGAAAGGTAGAAAGAAACGAGAAGGGAGAAGTGTTCTGTCTGCCCTGTAGGACAGGAAAGAAAGTCCTGTGGTGGAACTGGGGAGGGAAGGTAGAACGGTCAGTGCCTAGGGCCCAGAAGGGGAGGGCTGGAATTACTGATCCAGAAAAGAGACAGAGAGAAGTCAGAAGAACCTTGAGGGGGCTACGAGAAGTGTGGATGCAAATAGGAGTGGAGAAAATTGACACTCATGAGGGAATATCAGTGAAAGCATTGTTAGATAGTGGAACTACAGGACTCTTCATGAGCAAGAAGTGTGCAGAAAGAGGGGGCTTCAAATTGATAAAGCTTGAGAAGCCAATATTAGTGAGAAACATGGATGGTACTGGAAATAGTGGAGGAGCGATCCTACATGAAGTAGAAGTAAATGTGTACTTCAAAGGACATGTAGAAAGAGTAAGGATGGATGTATGTGATCTGGGAAAGACAGAAGTGATATTGGGAATGCCTTGGCTACAGGCACATAACCCAGAAATAGATTGGGAGAAAGGGAAGGTTAAAATGACGAGGTGTTCACCAATATGTGGATGATACATGGGCAAGAAGGAAATGGGTCTGGAAATTAAGAGGAGAAGGAAAGGAAAGAAGAAAATCCAAGGGGATGAAATTGAAAGGATTAGATGGGCTGCAGACAAGAAAGAGGACTGGGGAAGAGAGGAGGAAATGGAGTTGGACCATTGAAAAGTGGAAGCAATGGTGCCACAAAAATTCCACAAGTAGCTGAAGGTGTTCAGAAAGATAGAGTCGGAGAGGATGCCGACAAGGAAGATATGGGATCATGCCATAGATCTCAAGGAGGAGTTCAAGACCAGCAAAGCACGAGTATATCCACTCTCTAGGAATGAGAGAGAAGAGGTTCAACAATTCATTCAGGACCACTTGCAAAAAGGGTACATAAGGCCTTCAAAGTCACCACAGACTTCTCCAGTTTTCTTTGTGGGAAAGAAGGATGGTGGAAAGCATATGGTCATGGACTATCGTAGACTCAATAAGCAAACAGTGAAAAATAACTACCTGTTGCCATTAATTACCGACTTAGTAGACTCAATGGGAAACAAGAAACTGTTCACTAAGATGGATTTACAATGGGGCTACAACAATATACACATTAAGGAGGGTGATAAGTAGAAGGCGGCCTTCACTATACATGTGGGGTCATTTGAACCGGTGGTGATGTTCTTTGGGATGACAAATTTGCCAGCAATGTTTCAGGGGATGATGAATAAGATCATGAGAGATCTTATTAATAAAGGAAAGGTGGCAGTCTTTGTGGATGATGTGCTGGTAGGAACAGATGGTGAAGAAGGGCATGACGAAATTGTGACAGAAGTACTGAAGAGGTTGGAAGAGAATGACTTGTATGTGAAACCAGAAAAGTGTTTATGGAAGACAAACAAAGTAAACTTTCTGGGAGTAGTGATGGGTCAAGGGAAAATTGAGATGGAGGAGAATAAAGTAGCAGGAGTGTTGAACTAGCCAACACCAAGAATGGTCAGGGATGTTAGAAAATTCTTGGGACTCACCGATTATTATAGGCAGTTTATTAAGAACTTTGCAGCACTTGCAAAGCCCTTGAACATGTTGATGAGGAAGGATGAGAAGTGGAAGTAGGAGGAAACCTAGCAGAAGGCATTCGAGCAATTAAAAGAGATCTTCACAACTAGACCATTGTTAGTAGCACTAGACTTAGACAAGGAATTTAGAGTCGAGGCAGATGCTTCCAATTTTGCAACAGGAGGTGTATTGTCTATTAAATGTGAAGACAACAAGTGGAGACCAGTGGCCTACATCTCAAAATTGCTAAATGAAACTGAACAAAATTATGAGATTCATGACAAAGAGATGTTGGCAGTGATTTGATGTCTGGAAGCCTGGAGGCACTTTTTAGAAGGTGCAAAGGGGAAATTTGAAATTTGGTCAGACCATAAAAATCTAGAGTACTTTATAAGTAATCAGAAGTTAGATAGATGACAAGCTAGATAGGCACTCTATTTATCTAAATTTGACTTTGTTTTGAAGCATGTACCTAGAAGTAGAATGGAAAAGGCGGACGGATTGAGTAGAAGATCAGATTGGGAAATAGGAGTGGAGAAAGATAATGAAGAACAGATGTTGGTAAAAAGGGAATGGTTAGAGGCTTGAGCAGCAGAAGTGTCTGAAGTAGTAATAGACAGAGTAGATATTCTGGACAGAATAAAGAGGAGTGAAGCAAAAGAGGATGAAGTTGTCAAGGCAGTAGAAGAGATGAAATGAGCAGGGGTTAAAGTCTTAAGAGATAAGGAGTGGCGAGAACATGAGGGGTTAATGCTAAAGGAAGGTAAGGTATACATACCTAAGGACGAGAAACTGAGAGCAGAAGTGATCAGGCTACATCATAATACACCTGTAGGAGAACATGGAGAACAGTGGAAGACAACAGAGTTGGTGACAAGGAATTTTTGGTGGCCAGGAGTGAGTAGGAAAGTAAAGCAATATGTGGAAGGATGTGATGCATGCCAGAGGAATAAAAATCATATATAAGCACCTGTTGGCAAGTTAATGCCAAATTCAATACCAGAGAAACCGTGGAGTCATATATCAGCCAATTTTATTACGAAATTACCATTGGCACAAGGATACAATTTGATTCTGGTAGTAGTAGATAGATTAACTAAAATGGCCCACTTTATACCTACTATAGAAAAGACAACAGCAGGGGGATTGGCGAGGTTGTTTAGAGATAATGTCTGGAAGCTGTACGGCTTACCAGAAAGTATTATTTCAGATAGAGGGCCACAATTTGCAGCAGGAGTGATGAGGGAGTTGAATACAATGCTGGGGATTAATAGTAAATTGTCAACAGCATTCCACCCATAGACAGATGGACAAACTGAAAGGATGAATCAAGAATTAGAGCAATATTTATGAATGTTCATTGATCATTGTCAGGAACAGTGGCTGGAATGGTTGGGAACTGCAGAGTTCACCTACAATAATAAGGTGTAGACAAGTACAAAAGTATCGCCCTTCATGGCAAATAGTGGGCAAGATCCTCACATGGAATTTGAACTTAGGAAGAAGGGGAAGTTTGAGGAGGCAAACAAGTTTGTGGAAAGGATACAGGAGATACAGGAGGAAGCAAAAGCAGTGCTGGGAAAGGCACAGGAGGACATGAAGAAATATACAGATAGGCATAGAGGAGAGACAGAAGAATATTGAGTGGGAGACCTTGTACTACTTAGTATGAAGGATCTCAAGTACCAAATGACAGGGAGGAGAATGGAAAAGCTTACAGAGAGGTTTGTCGGGCCTTACAAGATTAAATCAATAGTGTTGACAAATGCAATAGAATTGGAACTACCGAGTACAGTAAAGATACACCCAGTAGTCAACATAAGTAGAGTATGCAGGTACACAGGACAAGTGGAAGGGCAAAAAAAAGAAAAACCACAACTGGTAATAATTGAAGGAGAGGAAGAGTGGGAAGTAGAAAAGTGTTATAAAATGGCAAGTGAGCTAGACGATCTACGGCGGTGGATTATTTTATTTCATTTTCATTTTCTTTTATTATGTAATAGTTTGAAGTGCGCAGGACACTATGACTCAAAAGGAGTCCACGGGATAATTTAAGTAGACAAATACTAGTAAATACCAATTTGCATATAAGTAGCTAGACCAATTATCAAGGACTCTAACAAGTTCTCTTTGTCAACTCTGACTTAAAGTGTGAGCTGAGGTTATCTCTACCAATGTTCACTACACTAAAACTCGTTTACACATCCAGACACCGATCGCCTTGATCCTTGTCTAACTTACTCTCATTGCTCTCTCTCAGTGTGTGATTGACTCAGATCACTCCCAACTTCCTCATAGCCAGGCCATAGGCTTAAGTGGACTGACTGGGAAGTTTAGACCCTAGAGGTGGATGGTTAGGACCAAACTTAGATACTAGCCCAGACTAGACCTTGCAATTGAGTGGGCTCAATAGTATACTTGTAACCTTTCATTGTATCAACTTTGTGCTACTGGTCCATTGTGATCAGTCTACGCAGAAGAATAGTAGTCGCTCTATAGGAGGCTACTTAGAGTAGGGATCTTCTCCATGAAGTAATAGTCTACCCTAGTATTAGGGCAGTAGTCAGTATGGCAGTAGGCACCTGGCTAGGTGAAGATCTTGCACCCCAGCAGATGTAAAAGTGAGACAGGTGAAGAACATGACGAGTCCCTCAAAAATATACACAAACTTTTTTTTACAACAACTCGCCCCCCTAAAGTACAATACACTATGTCTTTAGAGGTGTACAACCAACTCATGAGCGACATGCTCAACCAAAGGTGAGCCCTTGCCAAACTAAAGGCAGAATTAGAAGGTAGAGAAGGGAGGATATGTAGGAGGTGTGGGAGGTTTGGGCACCTCACCCGAAAGTGCAGGAGTAGAGAGAAACAGGAGAAGAAAGTAGTAGGGGGAAATAGGTTTGAAGTGTTAAAGAGTAGAGTAATGCAATGTGGAGTAAGGGAGGTGAGGAGACAAGAGGTGGTAAGGGAAGAGGTGAAATGCTTTGGATGTGGAGAAAAGAAGTGGGAATGTCTGAACATGAGGAAGAGAAAACAGGAGGAGGTGGCACCGCCGCGGGAAGTGTGGAAGAAAGTGAAAGAGCACAGTGGGGTGAGGGGATTGCCCCCAAGGGAAGCAGCAATGTGCATGGAGGGGTGGACAACACCCAGAGAAGTGGTAACTTTTGTGGAGTGTAGGGGATGTGATTATAAGGGAACAAAGACAGAAGAAAACAGGGGACAGGGTTTTCTGAAGAAGGCACAATTGTGCAACATGCAGTGTGTGTCATGAATCGTGACATGAGAACTTTTCTTTTCTCTTTAGTTTCTATTTTTACTTTTCTATTTTTAGAATGGACTTACATAATCAGGGAAGTCACATGAGGAGTCACATGATCAGTCACATGGACATGTCACATGACTACCATGGGAAAGTAGTGCACAGACCAAGTAGAATAGGTATAAGTAGTGTACTCAAATCCAGCGGGGACTCTAACGAGTTCTCTTTGTCTACTCTGACTTAGAGTTGGGATCCGCCTACCTGAATCCT
>Ga0153957_100564_pt1 | contig 11897 bp, 14 predicted proteins | sample TSFL041MetaG_FD_104745 | JGI IMG/M metagenome (GOLD analysis project Ga0153957, IMG submission 104745) | Attine ant fungus gardens microbial communities from Florida, USA - TSFL041 MetaG | ecosystem: Host-associated > Fungi > Mycelium > Unclassified | place: USA: Florida, Wekiwa Springs... | reverse complement strand
GGCGAGATGGCTGAGTTGTTGGAGCATGAGACTTGAACGCAGAAAGTCACAAAGTGACAGATGTGGTTAGGTTGGACGTTCGAACCTCATCTTGACCACTAAAATTTAAAAAGAAATAAAGATACTAATTGCACACAAAAGTGTGAAGAATAAAAGAAAAACAATTCAGAGCTCTGGAAATAAATTCCACAGCTCTGAATTGTTTTTCCTTATTGTCTGTCGACCGCAACTTATTTTCAGATGCCTATTCTCTCAATTTCACCTGCATTTTTGGGCTACCAAAAACCAAGATGACAGCCTTCATTCCTGGTATTTGAATTTGGAGTGCACTGGTCATCTCATGTGTAATGCTGATCTTATGCCAAGAATCAAGAAGGCAAGGCTGCTTAGTTCAAAAGTTCTAGCTGATAGCCAGCATTGATATTATAGCTTTTCAACAATGACAGATCCGGTTATCAGTGTTGATCCCTTGTCTAATCTAGATTTCTGGAGCATCATCTGCAGATCTTCCAGAGGTAAAATATCACATGTTTTTGCAAACTCCAATATAGGCTTTGCAAAGAGTATGAAAACATATTGCGACACATCTTCCAGCTGAATGAAGCGGATCATGTTTGGAGCAGTATTTTGTATGTGACCTGTCACATTTATACATGCATTTATGCATGCATTCTGGTCAAAAGTATTATCAACCCGGGAAAAACCAATAAATAATTTGATTCACCAAATCAAAACCATAAAAAACTCCCCCTATATCATGATCCGGGTTTATTTCGATAATTAATTGTCCACTTGTAGGCCATTGGCCTTGCATACTGGAGAGAGTCTTTAACACTTCCTTGGGAGTTGCAGTTCTGCTCAAAGTTTCTTGAAGGAAATCCACTGAGTCCGTTGCAACACATAGCAAGTTCCATGACAACATCGATGGTGAGGTCGATTTGCGCTCAAACGGAGCTTCCATGAAGTTTGCTGAAGGAGACACAAAGTCTCCCATATTGTCTTCGAGTAACTTTGATTGCCACTTTTGGAGAATTTCCTTTGGGATTTCAAAGGTTTCTTCGAGCACATCAGGTTCACTGGAGCCCTGCTTGAAGAGCCAAATGCCTGGAATGTCACTGAAAGGTCTCCAGTGATGATTCTTTCCCTCCTTGACCTGAGCGCTGATGTGAGTCTCAGTGTCAGAAGATGTGTCCATGTCAGTATCAATCTCACCCTCTTCCTCAGAGGTAATATGAGTATCTGCTGACGATTGAACAACTCCCGACGCTAACTTGGACGAAATATCCAAATTCGCGTCTTGCGATGAAGTCTTTCGCGACCTGACGCCGTGATCAGCGAGGGATGACATCTGCTCTGATGGCATCAGACGCATTGATGGTTGGCTTGTGGATTCATCAGGTGCACTAGCTCGGCCGTCTACGATGTTTTTACCCGTAGAAGCGTTGTTTTGTTGAAGTTCATTCTTGTTTGAGTATTGTTGAAGGGTTAAAGACCGTTCTGATGGCTCAGAAAGAGACTTTTCTCGATACGCTCCCAGCTTGTGTGAGCGGGACGGCGAGATTTGACGACAATTGTTCGAATAACTAGAATCCCATTGTCGGGGGGATCGCGAACTTCGGGACTGCGACGACGATGCAGATCTTCGGAGTCGAGCCGATGGTGAACTAGAACGTCGTATGGTTCCGGTTGACCTGGGAGGCCGCGCATCATTGGGTGATGATCGCGAGCTGATACCCCGATCATGTTCCATAGAAAATACGGTACCGAGTGGGGAAGCGGTGTTTGGAGGTGTGGGGAGATTGGACGCTCGATTGAAGATCGCAGAGTTGAGTGGAATGAGCATCGTTTTTCTCTGAATATCCACCAGAGATGCATTTAAGCCAGCTGGAATAATGTGTTGACTCGAAAGACTGGCAGTAAGGTTACTAGCCCAACTAGATTGCTGATGATCTGAAGAGACCTCTATGTCTTGTCCTTGTTCAAGCGTCCGTATCGGAAGGGATGATTGTATTTGCGCGTTGGATTTGGACCCAAGAGGAATCGTAGGGGAGCCTACCGGTAATTCTATACTTGTATCCTTGTCTTGTTCGCTGATTGAATAAAAGTCTTGCTGAGATGATTTGGCTGATCTTTTCTCAGCTAATTGTGCTGTATTTAGAGAGTCAGACATAGAATTGTAGAATTCAGGGGTAAGAATTGCATCCAAGCTTTCATCATCCAGGATCTGTTTGTCAGAGTTTGAACTGGGTATAATCTTATTTTCGCTAAGATGAAGCTTGGAGTTCTTTCGTACGAGCGGTGCAATCCTATCCTTCAGGGGTAATCGAGACCACTCAGAGCTTTCAGCTCTATTTAATGATAATGAGTTTGAGACGTTGGAAGAGGTGGCAGTTAAATCGTCGGAGCGACGATCGTTGGAAGTGTGCCTCCAACAAGAGTCAGCACGGAAGTCCCGTGGAGCATGACTACCAGCCGGTGACTTAGAATGAAGATCAGAAGCAAGCTACATGATTAGAGAACATTGGCTACCCACAAATATTCTCTTGCCTATCAATGGGCTGCGAAAGGCGCTGATATGCAGATTTTCATCGGTGATTAAGCTATCCTTAATCATCCCGGTAGTATTGTCAAGGTAATGCTTGTTTGGTGTGACTCCGTCCATGATGGGTTCCCCCAGAATATCTCCGTCTTGCTCCGAATAATGTCGACGTCCGTTATCTACAGTTCCTTGCCTTGACGATGCATCCAGATTCATCCGTGCAAGCTCGCCTTCTGTGGTGGCAGAACAATTGTCCATGCTCCGATTATTTGAGAAGCGCCGTTTCCTCTGGGAACGGGATGGTTGATATCCTGGCCGAGTCCAAACCTTATGGTTATAGATGGACTTTACCTCTTCAGAGACCCTGGGCCCTATACGTAATCCAAGGTCAGCCATGCAGGATGAAATGATTGGTGTGGAATATGTGTTGTGTGATATTTGAAGTTCAAGAAAGGACCGCTCGCAGATCCTCTCTGAACCTATCTAGGAGGATCTTGAAGCTCGAACAGGGTATAAAAGGCCGTACATTAGGCATCACGTGAACAACAGGTCACATTCGAATTGAATTCTCAGTCGATCTGAAATGGCTCCGGTCACGAAACCAGTCAAGGTCATCAGAATACATGTGCCGAGGCACAATGCCCAGCGCATAGGCAATAAACTGAACGCAGAGGTGAAAAAAATTGCCAAGCAGCGCGCCATCGTTGTGGAAACTCATCAGACAAATCCTGACCTAGCTCCTGCTGCTGTGCGTGACTGGTTCCTTTTTCAATCTCGTTTACCGACTTTTTGAATCCCTTCATAGGGAAGCGCCTCTGAGTGGAATTCCTTACTTATGACTGCTCGTGCAGAGCGAGGTCCTCAATGGGATATTGGAACCCAACAGTACGTATCACTGTCCTTCATTGATAGACCCTTACCTCCGCGCACTAGATTCCATGTGGACACAAATTCTGACCTTTATTACAATCCTACTCCATTGTTAGAAGTTGTCAGGAAAGAGTTAGAAGACGACAGCTCTGATATTCAAGCTCAACTTCATGTCACACAGCATGGCCAACATCTCCCTCCAGGTCATCCTGGATCTATGTCACATCCAGGTCAACAACTTCCACCTGGTGTATTTCATCCGGGTACGCGCCATCAAACTCCTATGCGAGGTGGTGATCCTCGGGGTGAATTCCATAATATGCCTCCTGGGATGCACCCTCAAATGGTCCAAGGGGGAGGACATCCTCACGGACCTCCACCTAGTGCACAGATGAACTTCCCTTCTGGTGGGTTTCCCGGTGCGTCTGGTGCGTCTGTCATGAATATGCGACAAGGCTTCCCTGTTACACCATTCAATGCTGGGCCTCCAGGCCAATTCTTTAGCAGTGATTCTGGGGCATCACCAATGAGAGGCCCACCAGCACACATGGGTGGGATGAATGTGAGTGTAGGAATGCCTGGTGGTGGTATAGCTGGAATGGGTGGGATGCCTCGAGGTATGCCCCCACCTGGCATGAATTTGAATATGCCTCCAGAAGTGAGGAGGATGAGGGGCATGCCGGAAGATTTCCCAATAAATTAATTGTCCAAGGATGCGTTGCTTCGCTTAATACTATATGATTAGTTCCACGTCCGGTAAGTGATCTCACGGTCCGTTTGGCAGTTCATGTTGATTCGAGCGCCAGGATGTATCTGTATGTAATGATCTTACCATAGGAAAACACTGGTTTTTACCCACAGGAACGTGCCAAGCTCCTTAAAGCTCTCGTTACAGACCTCACCAGAAATGTTACATATCACCCCAGTGACCCCTTTAGAAGAGTCGGGACACATTCTCCATAACTCTCGTAATTATCGAAACCCGACGTCCTCTTGGCGTCGACACGACGAATTTAACTCATCCAAGAAATGAGCTGTCATTTCACAATCAATGCTATCAGTTCTCTCATTCTCCATTGAGACATCCGTGAAATCCTCCTGATCAGACAAGCGAGAGAGGTCTGACACACATAGGTCTGCACGACTTGATTTTGAACAGAATGACTAGGGCAGTACCCGTTTAGAGTCACCGACTGTTCTCACTTCTCAATACTCATATATTTATATCTCCACCAAATCCACTTATGGGACAGAATATCGACCTTACTGCGAACGGATTGAACAGCACTTTGGACTATATCCCCTTACGTATGTTGGAAATTGGATTATGTGTCAACTCTTTGTTCTCTTGGAACCAGGGCCCATATGAGTCGGATCTGCAAGACTGCAAATTCTGAGGCGACATTATTTGATGAACTCATCTGTATCGACAAGTTAGTGGAATATCGTCAAAACTGAATCTACACCATCGCACTAATCTCTTATATCATGCAGCATGTCCATTCGTTGCGCATGGTGTCTTTTGACAAATACAAGTCCCTCGCTCTGATCAACTATGCTATCAGCCACTGCCACTCCAAAACCTCTGTATTTGCTACTTGAACCGAAACCTGTCTTCTGTCTTGTCTTCTCGCTTGACATGGCAGGGACGGTTTACGCCGCTGTACAATTCCAGTACGCAGTCCCTTAATTTGAAGCAAGGGTTGAAGATAAACTCCTCTTCCATCCAGTCATAAGGCTCCCTGAGAGTGTGTGGGTCAGATAAGCTGGAAAGGTCAGATTGGAAGTCCAATAGATCCAATGCTCACATGACCGGCAGCTCGTCTATCGTCTAACTGAAGAGCACTTCATGCAGGTAAATTGCTAGAGTAAGTCCGTTCTAATGCATTATCGTACGTAATTTATCACAGCAACAGACACAGGATTGGCGGGTATCAAGGCACACACGCTAGTAACTGAGAAAGAGACGAGAAAGAGTTAAAGTGTGCTTGAAGCAAAGTAGGAACAGAAAAAACTATCCGATCGGAAGACTGAAACAAATGGATGTGTTGTACAACCAGCGAGAAAGAGCGGCGAAGGACACGACATAACATCATTGCGAGTGGTATACGACGTGACAGGTTGCGTGTGTGAATATGATGGAGGTAAGGTAAAAGAAAGAAGACATTATCGAGCTGGAAGTGTCGGATGAGTCGAGAGCGAAAGTGGTGTCTCTTCTCGTTTTTCGATGATCATAGTACAATGTATGCTATGATGGATCGCTGAGATCGATCACTATTGGGGGCAGAAGTCAACACAAGCAGCCGAAAAACAGCTAAAACTCACAAGGAAGTAATCGGGAACACGGCGTGTAACGAGGGGTTCCCCGGCCCGAGGAGCCGGATCAAATTGTAGGCTGAATAAAAACTTAGGGGGAAATGGCTACAACGTACATAGATTACCCACAAGCTGTAAGATAATTTTTCATCGATCTCCATGATTGCAGCCTGATTCCCGCAGCGATAGCAATAATTAGGAGCACTAAATATTGTTACAACATTCCTGTCTTGACCCCAGCTGTAACCTAAAGCAAGCGATTCATCACCTGAGCATGAATGGCAGGATAAATCGCGCACCTTCCATCACCAACTGATGGGCTCTTGCAACCAATGTGAGCCCATTATTGTGATTGAACGCCTCGGAGATATCTTGTCCAAAGGTATAACCAGCACCACGAGGTGATATTCCCCACCCGCAGCGATCGTCAGGATCTGACCAGAGGAGATCACACATTGGACCCTCATGTGGCACTTCCTGCACTCTGTCGATGGATCTCACGTGATCAAGGGTGTCAATGGAAGGTGATAGGCCACCGTGTAAACAGAAGATCTGGGAAAGAAGGAAAGTAAACCTCTAGCACCAAAATGAGGGCGAGAAGACAGAACATGATAGTGTGGAGCGATCGTTTTGAAGGAATAAAAGGGGCTGTGGATGATTAGAAAGGCAAGTTTATCCAGATGGGATCACCAGGCAGATGATTGAAAGGAAGGGGAGCAAGCAGTGACATACGCACTTGGTTATCAATGAGAGCAGTAAGAGGAAGGAAATCGAAGAGGTCTGTGAAGATTCGCCAGACGTTGGCGTTGCCGTATTTGCGCAGACATTCATCATAAAAGCCATATACTTGAGTAATCTGCCTAGACTCATGGTTTCCACGCAAGATTGTTACGCGGTCCCTGTAGCGCAGCTTGAGAGCGACGAGTAACGTCACTGTTTCAACAGAGTAGTAGCCTCGATCGACATAGTCACCCATGAAGAGATAATTAGTGTCTGGCGAATTCCCTCCAATGCGGAAGAGCTCAGAGAGATCGTGCTGTTCCAAAAGAGCAGTAGGATAAGCAATCCTGATTATGACTGAAGCTGATGAACTCACGAATTGGCCATGGATATCACCACAAACGGTGACTGGACACCTCACTGGCTGGACATTTGACTCCTCCATGAGAATCTCGCGTGTCTAGAGAAAAAACAATCAGTGGTTATGCGGGCCACAAAGCCACAGAGTAGCAGACGATACGTGTGGACAGAGCAGAAGGCTTATCTGACCTTGTCGCAGAGTTTCTTGACGTCTACCTCAGAAAGTTGCCTACATTGGCTGAGCTGTTCAATCCAACCATCAATTTCGTGTTCCATTGGTGTGGGATAATCGTGAGTGCTAGTGTCGTACGAGAGAGAAAGATAGTGAGAGCACTATTGATGTTGCTCCCTGTTACCATCACACGTCACATCTTGTGAGCTCAAGACAACGCACACCGCTTATCATCATTGTCATGGATGCAAATAATGCTGTCTACGCCACGGACGAGGTATGTCGCATGTAGTGCCAGCTTAAAATTAATCTTGATATTGTGCAGTATGGAAGGCCCTTCATTATCGTCCGGGAACAGGCCAAGAAAACTAGGGTCCACGGCGTTGAGGCAATCAGGGTCTGTGTTGTATTAGCCAGTCTTAAAATTTCTCACTATTCTCCTCCCAGTCTCATATTCTTGCTGCACGTACAGTAGCAAACATCATCAGGACATCTCTTGGTCCTCGAGGTCAGTATGCCGTTCCCAAATTCACCAAGATCATACATCAATCAGTCATCCTACAGGTCTTGACAAAATTCTGATCTCCCCAGACGGAGAAATCACTGTAACCAATGATGGTGCTACTATCCTAAGCCAAATGGAGGTCGAACACCAAATTGCAAAACTGCTTGTGCAGCTTTCAAAAAGTCAAGATGATGAGATTGGCGATGGGACGACTGGCGTTGTTGGTACGTTCCCAACCTGACGGCAGCCATGATCACTTTCGCTCAAATCAGACGGATAGTCCTTGCAGGTGCTCTGCTAGAAAAGAGTGAAGAGCTTCTTGATCGTGGAATCCACCCTATCCGCATTGCAGATGGCTTCGATCGCGCATGTGCGGTTGCCGTTGAAGAATTAGACCGTATCAGCGATCGTGTTGAGTTCTCGATTGACAATACCGAAAACTTGCTCAAGACTGCCATGACGAGCCTTGGAAGCAAAATGTACGTACACCCGTTCATCCGCGCGTTGCCAACCTGATTCTGGGCACCAGCGTATCCAAAGAACACCAGAAATTTGCTCAAATTGCTGTTGATGCCGTACTTACGGTAGCGGACCTACAGCGAAAAGACGTCTCTTTCGATCTAATCAAAGTCGAAGGCAAAGTTGGAGGTTCGCTCGCAGACACCCAACTTATCAAAGGTGTCCTTATCGACAAGGACTTTTCTCACCCTCAAATGCCCTCAGCCGTCAAAGATGCCAAACTTGCCATTCTTACGTGTCCCTTTGAGCCTCCACGCCCCAAAACCAAGCACAAACTTGATATTACAAGTGTAGAGGAATTCAAGAGGCTCCGTGACTATGAAAAAGAGAAATTCAATGATATGATCAATCGAGTAAAGGACACAGGCGCAAACTTGGTCATCTGTCAGTGGGGTTTTGATGATGAGGCGAATCACCTCTTGCTTCAAAACGAACTTCCTGCTGTACGATGGGTTGGAGGACCTGAGATTGAGGTATTTATTTCCTTTTTTTCTCTTGCTGTCATGCAATCCTGATCACGAGATAGTTGATCGCTATTGCCACTCAGGGTCGCATCGTCCCCCGCTTCGAAGATCTCACAGCCGAGAAACTTGGCCATGCCGGAATTGTGCGCGAGCTCAGCTTCGGTACAACACGAGATAAGATGCTTGTCATCGAGGAATGCGCCAATAGTAGGGCAGTGACTGTGTTTGTTCGTGGAAGTAACAAGATGGTGAGCATTAACCTCGTTCCTGCACATTGTCGATCCTGAGTCTTTTACCTACATAGATTGTGGACGAAGCTAAGCGAGCACTACATGATGCCATCTGTGTAGTCCGAAATCTGATTGTTGATAACCGAGTTGTCTACGGTGGAGGTGCAGCTGAAATTAGTTCAGCGATAGCCGTTGGAAAAGCCGCCGACGAAGTACGTCTTGTTTTTGGAACTAGGTGTAAGCTCAAGCAATTCATCTGCGGACCTAGATCCCGTCAATTGAACAGTATGCCATGCGAGCCTTTGCTTCGGCTCTCGAAGCGGTTCCTTTGGCTCTCGCTGAAAATAGTGGTTTGTCACCCATTGATACCCTGGCGGAGGTACGAAGCAGACAAATTAATGACAAGAATCCTCGACTTGGAATTGACTGCCTGGATGAAGGCGAGAACGGTGGGAGAACTATCAGCTTTCCGATAGCCCTAGTCTCAACTCTGTGATCGTAGATATGAAGAAACAGTTTGTGTACGATCCTCTAATCTCCAAACGCCAGCAATATTTGTTGGCGACTCAGGTATGAATCTCTTCCAACTGTACGGACGGATTCTAAAATTGTTTCCCTTCAGCTCGTGAGAGCTGTTCTCAAAATTGGTAGGGTCTCCTTTCCATACGCACAAACAAATGTTGACATCCTTCCAGACGATGTCATCGTGGCTGGAGAAGCAGAAGACTAGAATTGTTGGGACGAGCATATAACGTGCAACAGTAGAAGTTATACAAGTTTTAATTGCATCATACGATCACGCTATCTCGAAAACAGCGAGTCGGCACTCAGTAGTGAAAATTCAAGAATACTAGGTGCGGATATAAGAATAATTAGTTAGCGTGAACACCCCATAAAAATCAAATTTCATATTTCTCCTCTATCTGCTTTAACCTTGGCGCAGAAAAATGTTTAGTTCACGATGGTGAGTTGGAATATAGATCCTTACATCTAATTCGCTTTCTGTAGGTTGCATCTTACGCATCAGTTCCGACGCTAGGGATTTGTGGATTTTTTCATTTCCACGGTCCTGATCTTCTAGAACCTCTTCTTTTGCCTGGGCACCCGATAAAGGACCCGTGACCGTATCATGGGTGTAATAAGCTGTAGTGTTCTCGCTGTCTTCTGGTTCCAAATGTCGAGCCTTCAGATGTGCGACGGTCGCCGATTGAAGCTCCTCTGGAGAACCAGTGGTTAACCTATCGGCCTACATAGGGATGATCATGAGTTGAGCATTAGTTATAAAATCATCCCTCACTTTGACATTTGCTTCCGATGCACTGGCGAGATACTCATTCCAACCTGGTGCATCCTTTTTGTGGGGAGTAGAAGTCTTGTGCTGAGATTGGGTGAGATTCCGATGCTTTTCTCTTTCCAAAAGCTGCAGCGGGTAGTTTCTTCAGGTTAGCTATTGTCAGTCTGCGGTCAAGAGCTTACCTCCGGATCGTTATCATGCATCGTACTGAGCGTTGTAACTCGTCAGTACTGGTCTCTCATAGAAGATAGCCGAGAGAAAAACGTGTTCCACCTGGTGGAGTCTGCATTTTTGACGCCGCTTAAACCAAACCTCTCCACGCAGGCAGGCGCAAGAATTTGGCAACATACCTAGTCGAGTTCAATCTGATCATGTTTGAGGAAGACATCATTGTGGTGCGCAAAGTGCTTCTGAAAATTTTGTGGGCATATCGAGCAGGGTACATGTTGTCCTAATTACTGGAGCAGTGGGAAAGAAGATAAGAAGACGATATGAGACTTCAGCTTATATTTGAGACTGTCAGTGGGGTACATGCCCACCTGACGTCATTCCCGCGATCATTTGACAGTCACATGTAGACCAACAATCATACCATATCATTTTCTGTAAATCTCTTCAGTTACTTCTATTAATCGACAATCAAACGTGTCCCTATCTGGTGCATGACCGTTGCCTTCGATCTATCTGATTGACTGGCTCATATTATATATATTATTACATATATTTTTCAACTCATTGCTGCAACTGTTTGACAACATTATGTCAGGAATATCATCATGTTGCGTAACGTATTACTTGCTGTTTAACCCCTCCGAATTTATTCTGGAAGCCAATGAATACGACGCAGACTTTATCAATGACGGCGTACAAAGTATGAGCTCTGCATTTTCTAAGCTCTTTTGACAGGTCTTAATATTTCGATGTCGGTATGTAAGTGAGCTTCGGGCATGACCCAGATACAGAAGTTCGGAGAATCCGCAAGATAAACCTGGCGTTTTCAAGCCTGTCACTGTACACAGGTTGATGTCAGCGCAATGCTTGTTATGTCTTTGGATTCTGGAGAATTGGAACATGTTTTCCATCTATTCCCGACTGGCTGACAATTTCCTAGGGATTTGGCGACGTCATTGTCCCCCCCTCGTTTCCCATAAAACACCTTTTATATCCTCCACTGTTCTCAATACGAGTGTTTGCCGATAGAAGGGATGCGATGGCTTTGGCTGCCTTCTCTGATTAGACGGAGAAGGGAAAGATCTTCAGGTACCAGCGGAGCAGAGTAGGACTGCAGTTGGCAATGTAACACTGGTGCGATAGGGATTGAAGGATCTGGGCTGTGGCGACGAGAATGGAGCGAGGTTAAAGGGCCGTAGCTGAGCCGTAGCTGGCACTGTCAAAATGGCTGGCAGCGGGCTTGTGTGATTTTATCTAGGTTGTGGTTAATTCTATCTGTTTTAGATGCATGAACTGCTCAAGTGTGCTACTATCCAAAGCAGCTTCCCAATGTCAACTACCATCACTCTTTTCCTAGCATCGACTGAGCTTGTTCGAGGTCATCGCGTCACTATACCATAGCCTGGTGTAACTAATACTTACAAGTGACAACATCAACTTCCTGTTCTGAGTTCCCACTCAGCTGTGTGATGTTGATCACTAGTCTACCAGAAGAATTAAGAGTCTGAGAAATTTCGATACAATCTTGAATGTGCGACCTTCATTTATTTAAAGCCACTGGCAGGTATTTTGATCAAGCGACTAGCATTATCAACCACGCGGCAACAATGGAGATTCAAGCCCACACTCCATCAGGACCTGCAGATGTTGCTCTTGTGAGGGACTGACAACAGAGCTGTAATGAGGTGTGGCAGGTAAAAATGAGAGAATAGGCTGAAAAAACAATTCAGAGCTGTG
>Ga0153957_100563_pt1 | contig 11955 bp, 12 predicted proteins | sample TSFL041MetaG_FD_104745 | JGI IMG/M metagenome (GOLD analysis project Ga0153957, IMG submission 104745) | Attine ant fungus gardens microbial communities from Florida, USA - TSFL041 MetaG | ecosystem: Host-associated > Fungi > Mycelium > Unclassified | place: USA: Florida, Wekiwa Springs... | reverse complement strand
TGCAGGAAGAGATGAAGCGGTATGCTGATAGAGAAAGAGGGGAGGTGGAGGAGTATAGAGTAGGTGACTTAGTGCTACTCAGCACTAAAGATCTGAAATACCAAATGGCTGGAAGACGTACAGAGAAGTTTACCGAACACTTTGTAGGACCTTATAAAGTAAAGGCAATCATTTCAAGCAATACAATAGAATTGGAATTGCCAAGAACGGTCAACATATATCCAGTGGTCAACGTTAGCAGGGTACGAAGATATAAGTCACAAGTAGAAGGACAGAGGAAAGAAATGCCACAACTAGTGGTAATCGAGGGAGAAGAAGAATGGGAGGTGAAGAAGATCATGAACAAGAGAAAAGTACGGGGAAAGGATAAATATTTAGTATGATGGAAGGGCTATACAGCAGAGGAAGATACATGGAAGAGTAGAAAGAATCTGAAAAACGCAATGGAATTGGTAGAAGAATTCGAGAAAGAATATTGCAGGGAAGAAGAAGAAGAAGTGAGATGGCAAGAGGCAGAAAGGGATAGAAAAATATTTAGCAGAGAATTGCCAGGAAAATACATGGCAAAATTGCTCTATGGATAGGGCAATAAGAAATATGACAAAGAGTATTGGAAGCAAATAGAGAAAAACTGGAGATGGTGGAAGAAAAATCTGTTCTCTAGATATAACAAGAATCTGTTCTTACAGAAAATAGAAGAAGAGAAAGAGGAATACAAGGGAGAGAAGATAGAAGAATGGAACAAAAAAGAAAATGAGGAAGATTGACAGAGAATTGAGGAAGATAGAAAATACTTGGAAGAATTAGGGGATGAAGATTTTGACATGGGCAACCTAAGAGACCCATATGATGAACTATAAAAGAAGTCCTTGGGATGAGGACCCTTAAGAGAGAGGTAGTGTCATAAACCGTCCAATTTCTCTAAGTCATTATTTATTTTTCTTTTCATTTAATTATGTAATAACATCGGATCAGTAAACATGTACAAATAATTGGACTTGTATAAGTATCAAACACAATCTAGTGAGAACTCTAACAAGTTCTCTTTGTCAACTCTAACTTAGAGTGGGATTAAGGTTAAGGTTACTCACCCACAACTAAGATCCTTACATATTTGTTCCTTCCTCATACTTTTCTCTTGTTCATGATCTTTTCCACCTTCCATTCTTCTTCTCCTTCAATTACCACTGGTTGTGGCACTTCTTTCTTTTGCCCTTCTACTTGCAACTTATACTTCCATACTCTACTGACATTGACTACTGGGTGTATCTTAACTGTACTTGGCAATTCCAATTCTATTGCATTACTAGAAATGATTGCTTTTACTTTGTAAAGTCCTACAAAGCATTCAGTGAACTTTTCTATACATCTCCCAATCATTTGGTACTTCAGATCTTTAGTGCTGAGTAGCACTAAGTTGCCTACTCTATATTCCTCTACCTCCTCTCTCTCTCTGTCTGCATACCGCTTCATATCTTCCTGCACTTTCTACAGCACTGCCTTAGCATCCTCTTGCACACTTCTTATCTTTTCTGCAAACTTCTCTGCTCTTTTATATTTCCCCTTCTTCCTTATTTCAAATCCCATCCTTGGGTTCTGTCCTTGGTTTGTCTTAAAGGGCAACACTTTAGTTTCAGTGTACACCTTGTTGTTATAGGCAAATTCAGCTATACCCAACTATTCTGGCCATTGTTCTTGTTGGTGATCTATGAATATTTGGAGATACTGCTCTAACTCCTGATTCATTCTTTCTATTTGGCCATCTATCTGTGGGTGGAATGCTGTAGACAACTTTGTCTCAATTTCTAGCATATGATTCAACTCCTTCATAATTCCTGCTACAAATTATGGTCCTCTATCCAAAATTATACTATCTGGTAATCCATGTAACTTCTAGACATTATCTCTAAATAGTCGTGCTAGCCCTTCTACGCTCATTCTCTCTGTAGTAGGTACAAAATGTGCCATTTTTGTAAATCTGTCTACCACTACTAAGATTGAACCATATCCTTCAGCTAAGGGCAACTTTGTAATGAGGTCTGCACTGATATGGGTCCATACTTTCTCTGGAATCAAATTCAGCATTAAATTTCCTACTGGTGGTTGTGTTCAATTTGTATTTTGCTAACAGGCATTGCACCCCTCCACATACTGCTTTACTTCCCTAGTGACCCCTGGCCACCAGAAATTCCTCATCACTAGTTCTACCGTCTTCCACTGTCCTCCATGTCCTCTTACAACTGTATCATGGTATAGCCTGATCACCTCTACTCTTATCTTTTCATCCCTAGGGACGTATACCTTTTCCTTCTTTAATATTAGGCTGTCTTCTTGATGCTATTCCTCATCTCTCAGCATTTTCACTCCTGCTTATTTCATTTTTTCCATAGATTTTACTATCTCATCATCTCTTACTTCACATTTCCTTACTTTGTCTAGTAAGTTGACCCTCTCTATTATTACTTCCACTACTCTAATTCTTTTTGCTTCCAACTACTCTTTCTTTACCAGTATCTGCTCCTTGTTATCTCTCTCCACTCCAACTTCCCAATCCGGCCTCCTACTCAATCTATCTACCTTGCCCATTTTACTCCTTGAAATATGTTTCAACACGAAGTCAAATCTAGACAGGTATAGAGCCCATCGCACTTGTCTGTGATTTAATTTTTGATTGCTCATGAAATATTCCAGGTTTTTATGATCTGTTCATACTTCAAATTTACTCTTTGCTCCTTCCAGGAAGTGTCTCCATGCCTCCAGACATTGTATTATAGTCAGCATCTTTTTATCATGTATTTCATAGTTCCTTTCTATTTCATTCAATGATTTAGAGATATATGCTACCGGTCTCCATTTACCATCTTTACATTTAATAGACAATACTCCTTTCATTGCAAAATTAGAGGCATTTGCCTCCACTCTGAATTATCTGTCCAAATCTAATGCAACTAATAGAGGTCTACTCATAAAGACCTACTTAAGCCGTTCAAACACCATCTATTAGTCTACTTTCCAATTCCACTTCTCCTCTTTTCTTATCAAGTTGTTCAAGGGTTGAGCTAGTTTTGTGAAATCTTTCACAAATTGCCTGTAATAGTTTGCAAGTTCCAAGAATTTTCTCACATCCCTGACTATCTTAGGTGTGGGCTAGTTTAACACTCCCACCACCTTATCCTTTTCCATCTCAATCTTCCTCTGATCCATTATTACTCCCAGAAAGTTTACTTTCTCTATTATCCATGTGCATTTCTCTGGTTTCACATACAAGTCATTCTCTTCTAATCTCTTTAATATTTCTTCCACAATTTCGTCATGTTGTCATGAACCACCAAATTCCTCTAAGTCAATATTTATATTTCTTTTCTTTTTCTTTTCTTTGAATTGTATAATAATGTTGGATCAGTAAACAAGGACAAATAGTTAAATATGTATAAGTAGTGTACAAAATCTAACAAAGACTCTAATGAGTTCTCTTTGTCTACTCTGATAAAGAGTGAGATTTGGGTTAAGGTTAATGCAACTATAACTTGAGTCTTTACACATGTTCCTCCTCTGACTCTGTTCCTACTAGAACATCATCCATAAATGCTGCCACCTTTTCCTTATTGATCAAGTCTCTCAGTATTTCATTTGTCATTCCAAAAAACATTACAACTGGTTTGTACAATCCCACATGTGTAGTAAAGGCCATTTTCTACTCATCTTCTTCTTTTATTCATATATTATTGTCACAAACTTCATTTGGTCAATAACTCCATGGATACTTGCACGATTCCCATGGTCTAAGATACATTGGAAAGCCCTTAGAAAGACCTTTTGAAAAATGCCCAAAACATGTCAAAGTAATCAGTACTCACTGAGATATCAGTTAATCAGTGCTGGACACTGATCAGCAGATATCTTAGGAACCGCCAAACGCAGATGTTTGCTTCCACATGCATATGGAAGCTCTCTTCAATACACTCCTGATGACTATAAATAGATTTTAGGGCAATAAGATCCTGTGGAGATACAAGGACTGCCCCTTTTATGGTTAAGTTATTGCTATTCTGGACACAAAAGGACCACCATATGTAGAACAATAGGCAGTAGAACATGTGATGCTCTGTCTAGGTGCACAAACCATCATTTCCTATATATAAGGCTTCATAGTCTGAGAATTAGACCTCAGACTTAACAACATCTTTTGTTGCTTATCTACTTCGCATTTTTGAGCCTTTTGAAGAACACCTTCAACAATCACAAATTAGTAAGTGACCATTTGTGATAATTATTATAGCTCCATTGCAAGTCTATTTTAGTGAATACTCTCTTATTACCCATACTATCTACTAGATCTGTAATTAAGGGTAGTGGGTAATTATTCTTCACCATTTGCTTGTTAAGCCTACAATAGGCCATAACCATGCATTTTCCCCTATCTTTCTTTCCTACAAAGAATATTGGAGAGGTTTGAGGCAATTTAAAAGATCTAATATACCCCTTCTTTAAAACTTTTGTATTTTCTTCTTTTCATTTCTAGAAAGGGAGTACATTCTTGTTTTACTTGCCTTGAAGTTGTCTCTGAGATCAATCACATAATCTTATACCTTTCTAACCGGCATCCTTTCAGATTCCACCTTCCCAAACACTTTCAACCACTTATGGAACTGCTTAGATACCATTTCTTCCACCTTTCTATGGTCCACCTCCATCTCTTCCTCTCTTTCCCAATCTTCTTTCTCATCTACTGCCCATCTGACAATTTTCTTTTCATTTTCTCTTATTTCCTTCTTGCCCTTTATCTTCACTGCTTTTTCACACAGCAGTGGATATCTCGTCATTCTAACTTCTTCTTTCTCCTAATCTATTTCTGGATTATGGGCTACTAGCCATGGCATACCCAGAATGATATCTGTCTTCTCTAACTTGCATACATCCATCCATACTCTCTCTACATGTCCTTTATAGAACATATTTACTTCTACTTCATGTGTAATTGCACTCCCACTGTTTTCAGTGCTGTCTACATTTCTCACTTGTAGAAGTCAATCCAATTTAATCAACCTATATCCTCCTTTCTGAGCTAAACTTTTGCTTATGAACATTCCTGTTGCTCCACTGTCAAGCAACATTTTCACTGTTCTTCCCTCATGTGTATCCTTTCAATGCCCATATTCATCCATACTTCTCTTAGAGGCTTAAATGTTTGTCTCACTTTTCTCGCTTCCCCTTTCTACACTATCTTCTGATTGGCAGTTCCTGCCACCTTCCTCAGATCAGTGATTCCAGCCTTCTTTTTCTGGGCCCTAGACACTGTCCATTCCAATTTTCTACCCCAATTTTACCACAGCATTTTCTTTTCTGTTCTATAAGGTGGACAGGAAATTTCCCTTTTCTCGTTCTGTTCTATCTCCTAAATAACTGTATCTTTTTCTCCATACATACTATACTTTACCCTCTCTGCTCTTCTCTCTTCAGCTTTTCTATCTCTCTAATTCCACATCTCTTTGCAACATCTACACCATATATTACACAAGTGCTCCTTACTCAAAAAGCCCTGTTGTAGTAAATATTGATCAAGATGACCTTAGCTTACACTCTAGGTCAGAGTTGACAAAGAGAACTTGTTAGAGTCCTTACTAATTGTTCTAGCTACTTATATGCAAATCAGTATTTACTAGTATTTGTCTACTTGAATTATCTCATAGACTCCTTTTGAGTCATGATGTCCCATGCACTTCAAACTATTACATAATAAAAGAAAATGATAAAGAAATAAAATAATCCATTGCCACAGATGCCCCAGCTTATGTCATAAATTGCCTGCCCAAACCAAAAATAGTATGGCTAGAGGGATAGGAAGAATGAGAGCTATTCTCAGATGGACTAGATGAGGGATTCTAATTATAGAAAAGGAGAGATAAGATAAGATGAGGTCACATGACCTGGTCACCTGATAGGTCACATGATGGAATCTTCTGGAAGGTTTAGTAGTTACTTAAGCATACACATAGATAAACAGAAATTGTGTATAAGTAGGTAGCACAATCCACCAAGAGACTCTATTGAGTTCTCTTTGTTTATCTCTAACATTGAGTGTGATAAGATGGTCGCCATGACTAGTTTGTCATTACAGCTCACCTGCCATTTTATTACATCTGTCCTCTATTTTCTTGTATCTTTGTTCCTTTGTAATCACATCCTTTACATTCTACAAAGGTGACTACTTCTCTGGGTATCGTCCACCCCTCCATACACATTGTTGCTTTTCATGGGGGCAATCCCCTTGCTCCACTATGCTCCTTCACTTTCTCCTACATCTTTCGTAACAGAGCTGTCTCCTCCCTTTTCCTTTCTTTCATTTGCAGACATTCCCACTTCTTGTGCCCTTTCTCTCTATACCTAAAGCATCTTGGCCTCTCTTCTATGACCTCCTGTCTCCTCAGCTCTTTTACTCCACATTATATCACCCAACTCTTCAACACTTCAAACTTGTTGCCTACTACCATCTTCTTCTTCTGTTCCTCTCCACTTTTACACTTCCAGGCAATGTGCCTGAATCTCCCACACTTCCTACAAATCCTTCCTTCTCTGTCTTCTAATTCTGCCCTTAATTTGGCCAGGGCATACCTTTTGTTGAGCATGTCCCTTATGAGTTTGTTGTATTAGTCCAGAGACATTGCGTTATGTTCTGGACAGGGTTTAAGTATATGTGTAAAAAAAAGGTTATATTTCTTGAGGGTGCGTTGTCTTCTTCAAAGGGTTCACAGTACATCTACTGGAGCACACAAGTCTTCTCCCAGCCAAGTGCCTACTGCCTTACTAACTACTGCCCTAATAGTACTTTGGCTATCACTCCAAGGAGGAGATCCCTACTCTAATTGCCTTTTTAAGGATGTGGCAATATTCCTCTGCATAGACTGATCACAATGGACCAGTAGCACAAAGTATGTAAAGTAAAGAATGTACAAGTATACTAGTGAGTACTGCTCAATTATGAGATCAGGTCTTAGACACAATACCTGAGCTTGGTACTGTGCTTCCACTGTTAGTCCCTAACTGACTAACAAGTCCTCTTAAGCTTAGGGCCCAGCTATGCTATAGTGGTCATTAATTGCGATGATCAATGTACTAAGAACAATGAGAGTGAGTTTGACAAGGATCGAGGCAATCAGTGTCTGGATATGAAAATGAGTTCTAGTGTAATAATTGAAGTCTTAGTTGGGTAACCTTAACCTCACTTGCACTCTAAGTCAGAGTTGACAAAAAAAACTTGTTAGAGTTCTTGCTAGTTTTCGTACACTACTTATACATGTTTGACTATTTGTCCTTGTTTACTGATCCAAGGATATCACATCATTAAATAAAAGAAAAAGAAAAAGAAAAATAGATATTGACTTAGGGGAATTAGGCAATTCATGACATCTATCAGCATAAGAGGACATGAAGCAGTATACAGATAGAGAGAAAGAAGAAGTAGAAGAGTACAGAGTAGGCAACTTAGTGCTGCTCAGCACTAAGGATCTCAAGTACCAAATGGCCAGAAGATATACAGAAAAGTTTACTAAATGCTTTGTAGGACCTTATAAAGTAAAAGCAATCATCTCTAGTAATGCAATAAAATTAGAATTGCCTAGTACAATTAAAATACATCCAGTAGAATGCAACAGAATTAGTAGAAGAGTTCAAAAAGGAATATGATAAAGAAGGAGAAGAAGAAGTAAGACAACAAGAGACAGAAGAACAGAGGAAAACAATCAGTAGAGAGTTATCTGGAAGATATATAGCCAAATTGCTCTATAGATAGAGAAACAAGAAATATAACAGAGAATATTGAAAGCAAATGGAGAAAAATTGGAGATAGTGAAAGAAAAACCCATTCTCAAAATATAGCAGGAACCTGTTCCTGAAGAGGATGGAAGAAGAGAAGTATGAATACAAGAGAAGAATGGTAGAAGAGTAGAATGAAAAAGATGATGAAGATGACTGATGGAGGATAGAAGAAAATAGAAAATATCTGGAAGATCTGAAGGATGAAAATCAGGATATGGGTGATCTAAGGGACCCATACAAAGAATTATAAAGAAGTCTTCAGAATGAGGACCCTTAAGAGAGGAGTAGTGTTATGAACTGCTCAAATTCTCTAAAATAATATTTATTTTTCTTTTCTTTTTTGTTATCTATCAGATGTGCCAGAACTTATTACCAAATCAGGAATGGTGACTTAATAGGGAAATATAAGAGAAATATAATATATACAAATAAATAAATTGTATAAGTAATGTAAACCAATTAGCAAGAACTCTAACAAGTTCTCTTTGTCAAACTCTAACTTAGAATGTGATCTTAAGTTACTTCAACTAACGGTCACTATAGTCTACTCCTCAGACTAGGAAGCCTTATATATATAAATAAGATAGTTTGTATATACCTGGATAGAACATCACATATCTACTAACTATATAGTAGTCTTTTTGTGTCTAGAATAGAGATAACCTAACTATAAAAGGGCAGTCCTTTGTTTATATTCAAGGATTGATGAGTATTTATAGATAATAGATCAGTATTATATTAAATATTGAGGTCCTTGTATCTCTACAGGATCTTATTTTTTCAGGGTCTATTTATAGTCATCAGAAACATATTGAAGAGAGCTTCCATATGCATATAGAAGCAAACATCCATATTCAGCAGTTTCTAAGATATCAGCCAATCAGTATCTAGTACTGATCACTTGATATCTTAATAAGTACTGATTACTTTGGCACATTTTGTACATCATTTTAAAGGTCTTCTTAAGGGCTTTCAGAAACATCTAAGACTGTCAAAATCATACAAATATCTATGGCTGAATAAAGTTTGTGACACCTAAGGAGAAAATATATGATTTCTGTATTTATGTTTTTTAAATTATTTTTCTTTTAATTAATTAATTATTATTCTCCTTTTCATAGTAGAACTCCTAGTTTCCTAATCTTCTGTAAAATTACATTATTGTTCATGTTTTGTATATATCTTCTTTTTTGGACTTGATATATATACCAAGTAGTTATATTGTAGTTCTCTAGTTTGTAGATTAACATTACTTGTGTCTACTCTTCCTCTTTCTATATATCTTCTGTTATGAATGACAGATAGAGTCAAAATGATGCCCTGATCTAAGAACAGCTAGATCTTATTGATTAACTTTATTTGGATAACCTTTGGTTTGAAAACAATATAACTGATAATATGTTAGGACTTGTATTGGACAATTAGGGTTTGCTTTCTATTATCTGATCTATTTGGACTTGTGGTTAACTATTTCCTTGACCTATCATTGCTCATAACTTGTTATAGATTGTTTTCTGATTCTCAGAACTTGTTATAGGATGTTTTGACAGACAATTGGACTTGTGAGCTTTCTATAACTTGAACTAACTTCTTTATCTCTAGGTAGTTACAAAGTAGTACAAATGACAGTAATCTTAGATAGTATAAATATAGACAAAGAAAGGAGAAGAATGACAAGTTCTGTCACAAACTTCATTTGGCCAATAACTCCACGAATACTTGCACGATTCCCATGATATAAGATACATTGGAAAGCCCTTAGGAAGACCTTTCAAACGATGCCCAAAACGTGTCAAAGCAATCAGTACTCACTAAGATATCAGTTAATCAGTACCAGACACTGATCGGTAGATATCTCAAGAACTGCCGAACACAGACATTTGCTTCCACATGCATATGGAAGCTCTCTTCAATATGCTTCTGATGATCATAAATAGACCTTAGGGTGATAAGATCCTGTGGAGATACAAGGACCTCATAGTTTGGTATAACACTGATCTATTACCCATAGATACACATTAATCCTTGAACACAAACAAGAACAGCCCCTTTTATGGTTAAGTTATCGCTATTTTAGACACAAAAGGACTGCCATATGTAGAACAATAGGCAGTAGAATATGTGATACTCTGTCCAAGTGCACAGACCATCATTTCCTGTATATAAGGCTTCATAGTCTGAGGATTAGACCTCAGACTTAACAACATCTTTTGTTGCTAAACTACTTTGCATTTTTAAGCCTTTTGAAGACCACTCTTACAAATCACAAACTAGTAAGTAACCATTTGTGATAGTGATATAACACTTTCTTTCCAACTTATACTTCAATTACTCTGTCACTCTAAAATTAGTAACCAATACAGCAACAAAAGATTGGTGTAAGACTTTGAGTTGTGGTTGAGTGACCTTAACCCTAAACCTACTCTAAGTCAGAGTTAACAAAGAGAACTCGTTAGAGTCCTTGCTAGATTCTGTATGCTACTTATACACATTCAATTGTTTGTCCTTATTTACTGATCCAAAGGTATTACATAATTAAAAGAAAAAGAAAATAAATCATGATAATTGGGATGTAATACACAAGTTGAAGCCAAAGTCATTCTCTTTATCATTAATGAAATTAGACTCCAGACCTTACTTAGGATTTTATATTCATTCTCTTTATTTTAGTAGCATACTTGTAATTAAGTTCTGGACAATATTCGTCTTGGACCTCAGAGTATTTAGTTTTATTTTATTTTCTTATTAATATTAGTACAGATCAACTCTGCTATCTCTAACACTACTTCATGACACTAATCATCACTTCTTGAACTCTTACTACTATCACAGTATGGTAGTGCCTAAGTTTAGTACAGCAAATACAAACCCTGATAGCTTTTAAGTAAACCCATACATGAATCATCCCAACCTTGAAAAACCTCTCAACACTGCCGTCAACATACAGTACAGTTGAATGCCTTCCAAAAATAACTACAGAACACCTTGTAGTCTGTTCTTCTTACCTATGGATTCCTCATTTCCTTCTAAAGAAGACTATGCTGAGAGAATAGTAGCTATAAGCAACAAAATAGACGTTGAAATGTCAAACTCTGTAACGGTTACCTCAAGCGACCCTGTACATCAACTTCCACATGTCTACAATGAGGCGGCACCTATCACCTCAAGTTAACCTGACCCTTCCACACTGTCTGTTTCTCCATTAGTCATTCCCTATGAGACCAACATCTCTGCAGATCCTAACCTTTGGGACAGTCACTTTGGTCTGATTTCTCTTTTCAGTACAAATAAATTTCTTCAAAGTAATGCATGCAATATATTATGCTCCTTGCTACAAATGGCTCAATTTATAAGACAAAGGAATATCTCAGATCATGATAGTAACAAAATCCCTCAGATTGACTCCTTTGGCGAAGCCACTCTTGAGTTCATTACAGCTATATACAAATCTGGCTGGGATAAATTAAATACAACTGACAAAACCCCCATTAGGAACAGAATTCAAAAACAATTCAGCAGTACAATAATGGTCAAATCTAAGCACCAGAACATAACAAAGAACTCTATTGCCAAATTACCTCCACCTATCTCTACCTGCTTACCCCATAAGCAAGTGGAAGAAATAAGGAAATGGATAAACCAAAGGCAGAATAAGGAAAAATACACCTCTATCAAGTCATATGCTTAGGCCACAATGACAAGCAAGGACATTCTCAAACTAAGGGATATATTCCCTGCCCTTCCCAATAAGAGAATCATCAAAATTCACAATGTGATGCTCAATAAGCCCATTCAAAAAGATAAAAAAATTCAATATACTACTAAAGGACCATTTAGGAAACAGGCCATTGTTCTACTCTTGGCCCAACATTCTAATACTATTATGAACAATGCAAGTCAATACATTGAATTCATCAAAAACTTATTGAAAAGCTTAAAGTCAACCCTTTGAGCTGAATTCATAAGACCATCAGCAGAAGGAATTATCATAGCCACTAATAATGTCCTGGTGATGGGGATTTTTTAAAGTAAATAGGGGGGATGTATGTTTGTAATTGGTGTGTAGATAGAAATATCAAAGTGCTTTACTATTCTTACAAAAGTGGGTACTACTGAGTTAGAGAGTTAAAATCTCCAAGT
>Ga0153957_100559_pt1 | contig 12046 bp, 10 predicted proteins | sample TSFL041MetaG_FD_104745 | JGI IMG/M metagenome (GOLD analysis project Ga0153957, IMG submission 104745) | Attine ant fungus gardens microbial communities from Florida, USA - TSFL041 MetaG | ecosystem: Host-associated > Fungi > Mycelium > Unclassified | place: USA: Florida, Wekiwa Springs... | reverse complement strand
TTTTTCTGCAGTGTACACATCATAGTGCTATTGTCCTATATCTTAGTTGTTCAATCATAATGTAGCTATGAACTCCATCATTAACTCCATCTCTTTCTTTCTCTGTTGTTTCTCTGTTGTTTTTGTTGTTGTTATTGTTGTTGTTGTTGTTATTAGTCTTCAGTTTCCAACCCTAAGTCAACCCTGGCATTCTTCAATAACCTATTTCTCTTATCTCATTAACAAATTCAGTATAACATCTCCTCGTTCAATCTTTTACCTTTACACTGCTTAATCTAGACATTATCACATTCACATTATCACTGTCATCTGCTACTTTCATCTTTTCAAGTAACACCTCTTTGTACATTTTTCTATATACTACTATAGTTTTTGATAGTACATCAACCTGTATAAGTAATGTTTCCAGTACTTCATCACCAACCAACAATAGCTGTAATTTCTTTCATCAGCTCCTGGCTATAATGAAGATAATGCAATCTCTTTCAAGCAATACTCTTTCCTAGAATACTAACAGAGCCATTTGTAGGTACACAGCAAGAATTTACTAATGTCAAATATACAATACTTGGTAACTCAAAGGAGATACATAGAAGCAACTCTGACTTATTATCCAATAAGTTCTTGACTATCACACTTCACTATAAATCCTACTATTATTCTTCCAACTTCTTTATATTCTTATTTTCTTATCTTCTTTGATTACTTACCATTCACAATCACCTCACTTCTATCCATCATCACTTTTCTTTTCATCATCTATTACTTACTTTTTTCATTTGTCCTCTTTACTTACTTTCTACTCTTATTATGATTCTTTTTCTTTTTCTCATACTTACTACTTACTTTATAGACTCAACTCTTTCTCAACTCAATTTCTCTCTTTTTCAATTCAACTTATCTTGCTCATCAACTCACAGATCCTTTATAACATCATAACACCTCCAACTATATCAGGCACTTACTCTTGTACTTAAGGCTAGTGTTTACTATCTTGGCAGTACAGTATATCCTCTGCTTTCTCCAACTTTAACTTCTCTTCACCTCACTTCTTTGCTTGTTAAATCAATTCAGATTACCAGTCTTCATGTCCAATACTTTCTACTTTCTTTTCATTTTCTTGCTATTCACTTATACTTTCTTATAAACTTTATTCAGCCATAACTCCACACATCCCTTAACAATTTATATAATCTCAAATCCATCTTAGACCCCTCAAAAAGACCTTTTAGACAATGTCCAAAATATTCCAAAGCAATTAGTACTTATCTGTCCTTGAATACAACAAACAACTTCTAGATGTACAACAATAGCCAGTAAACATCGGATCCTCCATCTCTTCTTCAATACACTCACTTACTCTTAATACTTGTCATTCTCATTCTAGTACTTACTCTTTCTTTTTTGACATTTACACTTACTCTTCATTTCATTTCTTATTCACTTTACTCTCTACACACAACCATTCCTCTTGTTTACTCCTAGGTCTTCACTTTTCTCTATCCATTTCTCTCTCTTCTTCCATCTTAGATCAGTGTTTATACTATACTCCAACTTACTCTTTTCATTTGACTACTAATCACACTCATCTTACTTTCTATACTCAACTCAACAATCAAGTCTATACTTTTTTGCTTATTTTACTCTCTTCATTAGTCTATAACTTACTCAACCATCAACTGTCCTAGTAACATTTTTAGTTCAATCTCACGTCTCTACTTTTATCTCATACTCTTCTCTTTCATATTTCCACTCTTGATATCCATTTACACAATCTTCTATTCCTCTTTACAGTCTTTGAACTAGTATTGTAAACTATCATAAATGATAGTACTCTTCTAGTCTCCTATTGTTTCCCTGCAATTCTACTTCTTTCTCTTTTTTTTCTTACTTACTACTTACTTACTCAACTCAACTTCCTCAATTCAACTTGCTCTGCTAATAGAGTAACAAGTGTTCTATAACCTGATAGGATCTCCAACTACATTAGGTGCTTACTTTGACACTGTAATAGTCTGCTAGCACTAGTTTTTCCAATGTCCTATGTTCAACTTCTGTTTAAATTACTTCTTTACTTCTTAAATGAATTTGGATTGCTAGTTCCAATGTCTAATACTTTCTACTTTCTTTTCTGAACTGTATTTCCACTCCTTGTACTAATAACTTGCTCTCAATGTCATCTTCCTCTTTTACTATTTTCTTCTCTTCAAAATACTCACTTATCACACTTCTTTTCCTATATCTATACTTACTTTTATATCCACTTCATTTTCTACTTACAATTATCTACCTTTCTTGTTATATTCCTCTTGCTTGCTCCTACATCTTCACTCTTCTTTATCCATTACTCTTTCTCCTTTCATCTGGAATCAATGTTTCTACTCTATCTTAACTTGTATATTGACTTGTAATCTTCTTTTCTTTTCACTGTTAACTGCACTTATTTTACTTTGTATACTCAACTTAACAGCACTTTCTTTATATCTACACTCACTTTCAGTTTTATTTGTTATTCTCTTCACTCTTTACTTATAATCATCTATTTTTCCTTGACATCCTTCTTGCTCACTCCCAGGTCTTTACTCTTCTCTATCCATTTCTCTCTCTTCTTTTATCTTAAATCTACACTCCAACTCATTCTTTTCATTTGACTACTTCTTACTTTGCAGACTCAACTCAACAATCAAGTCTATACTTTATCATACTCTATTGCTTATTTTACTCTCTACATTAGTCTATAATTTACTCAACCATCAACTGTCCTAGTAACATTCTTAGTTCAATCTATTGCTTATCTTACTGTTTATATCAGTCTACAACTTACTTTATGTGCTCAAGTGTTCTAGTAAGATTTTCAGCTCAACCTCATGTTCTCTCTTTCATATTCTTATTATTTACACAATATTTATCAGTTTACTGGCTTGAACAGTACAAACTGCTATGGATAAGAGTACCCTACTGGTACTCTATTATTTTCCTGAATTTTGGCTATTTTTTCGTGATTTTTTGAGGGTTTTTTGAGAATTTATGATGAAGTTGAGGAAGAAATTCCAGATTAAGGGTGTGACATGCCATCAAAAAATGTCACACCTTCCAAAAAAGGACCAAGTCCAAACTAAGTACTCCAGGAAGGACCAATTACCAAACTAAGTACTCCAGAAAGAACCAATTTCCAAATTAGGTACTCCAGAAAAGGACCAAAGTCTAACTGTGACCCAGAACATATTTGTGACACAAAAGTGTGACAACTGTGACAAAGTGTGACATTTTTACCATATATAGTAAAAGGGTCCTCCAGGACAACATACTGCTAGGAAGTTGGAAGTGATCTGAGTCAATCATCTACCAAGAAAGTGATGAGAATAAAGTTGGATAGAGATCAAGATGATCAGTGTCCTAGAAGTGCAAATGAGTTCTAGTGTAATGATTATTAGCTTGGGTGGGTGACCCTAACCTCAATCACACTCTAAGTCAGAGTTGATAAAAATAACTTATTAGAGCTCCTACTAGTTGGTTTATACTACTTATACAATTTATTTATTTGTACACATTATAATCCTCTTGTGTTTCCCTATTGAGTCACCATTCCCAATTTGGTAATAAGTTCCTGCATGTCCAATAAATACAAAGAAAAGAAAAGAAATATTGTCTTAGAGGAATTGAGTGGTTTATAATAGAAACACTGAGTTATTCAAAGTACATGTAAGCCTTGTCAACATCATCCACAGTAATAATAATGTGACCAAAACCATAGTCAGGTTCAGCACTTCCACTAGCATATCTCTTGCAGTTAGGATCAGACTTTGTTCTATGATTATGTGTTAACTCCAAAATTCCTATTTGTTATGAATTGCTCATTCCCTCTAAGTCAATATTTATATTTATATTTCTTTTATTTTCATTTAATTATGTAATATCATTGGATCAGTAAACAAGGACAAACAATTAGACTTTGTATAAGTAGTGTATGCAATCTAGTGAGAACTCTAACGAGTTCTCTTTGTCAAAATCTGACTTACAGTGGGTTTAGAGTCAAGGTCACTCAACCTCGACTTAAAGCCCTACACTATTGCAGATGAATTCTGATACTATTAAGTGGGATATGTTTCAGAGAAGGTGCAAGGCAATAAAGAAGGTATACAGTTGAACCTCAACAATCAACAGGCAAGTGCCTGAAGTCCAAATGAAGTGAGCTGAACTTCAATAAAATGGTGAGTACATTTTTATATCATAAGAAAATTTCTGCAATGACTAATAGAAATTTTTTGTGATAGAATGAAGATGAAATCAAATCAAATAGATGACAGTTTCAGCTATTGAAAGAGTCCAGAACCAGTCTCGAATTGCATCCTTTGACAATATGGCACATACCTTCATGCCCGAAGTGAGTGTTTTTTTTCAGCTTATAGGTGAGCTCTTTTCCCTCATGGTTGTATGTGAGGAAGTAGAGTGTAAAATCACTGAACTCAATCTCTAGATCATGTTAGTCACAATGTGATCAAGAAGTGCATAAGACTGTTTATCCTCACTGTCATACAACTCCATCCTGAAGATCTAGTACCAAGTTCAAGACAATCTCGTGTAGAGATTGGACGCTCATTACCACCAAGAAAGTGTCCTCCTCAACTAATTTCTCATAAATCATCTACCTCTCTAAATTCATGTTACTAAATATGGACTAGTCCAGCTGGTAGGAGTACCTATGCAATGAGGACCTCCCCAGTACTCTCTTCGGTTAAGGATAGTCTATGAAGTTATTTTGTATATAGAGCCCCCTTACTTCGGGCAGAGGAGGGAAAAAAAAAAAAATTTGTATTAGAAAACCCCCCCCCCCTTTTATTTTTATCTGAGTACTTCGTCTCGAATTCAAACTTGCAATAATCTTGGGTCAGTAAAGCCAACAACAGACGGATGCTGTTGTACTCACCAATCTTACATCTTGGACGCTGTTACACGTCCCAATCCCTTCACTCGACAGCCAATTATTTCATGCCTACCATACAGGAAAGCTCGTGCATTGGCTAGTGCACAACTTCCCCGAGCTTCAGTGAGTTGTAACGTGGCTTCGGTCGCATGTGGTATCTAATATTTGTCGAGTAGGTTTCAGGCTCAAGTCCAACCTATCACACGGTCAGTCCTCCGCGTTGATCTTTCTATTGTCCCCGATTTCCACTGGGATGAAAAGGTTCATGAATTTGCGGGAGCCCTTGTAATTCTCGTCGAGGACGTCGACAGAGAGATAATCCTTTTCCATGACAGCTTCATTTTGCGACAACGTTATGAAGATGAGCATAACATTCACCTTCACCGTATCAATTTTCGAGCCTGTCCCCCCAAACTATTATATTTTCTATCATTTCAGACAGGTCGTTGCCGATTTCATTCAAGCACTTGATTCTCCCTGCCAAGTTCCCTCGACCTTCAATCACTACCCATATCCGCATTGCACAATCAAGAGTTTGAAAATACTTATACGTCGACGATTCCATCCGGAGGCTTCAACAAGATCCAGACGAAGTGTTTCAAGCATTGTACATGTCTGAAGAAAATGTGTTCACTGAGGCGCCGACAGGCAGTGGCAAGACTATGCGCGGAATTTTCACTGTTGAGGATATGGAGCAAGAGAGAACAACTGAGGATGATTTGCATACTGCCATTCCAGGAGATGGTGGATATGAGACTGGAAGAGCGGAAGAGAAGTTTGGAAGTGTGCAAGGAGGAAAAGAGGTTCTTGAGCTTACCGGGGAGACGAGTGCGGACTTGAGGTTGTTGAAAAAGGCGGGTGTGGTAATTTGTACGCCGAATCAGGTAGGTTTCTCATCTTCAGTTTCTCATCTTCCGTAATATCGCTTCTTGATTAATTTCTTTCTGTAGTGAGATGTGTTTCAAGACGGTGGAAGCAGAGGAAGAATGTAAGAGTATTGGGCTGTTGATTGCTTATGAGATTCGGCAGTTCAGAGGAGAAGTTGGATATGAAGTAGTCATCTCGAGGACGAGATATGTGCCATTCCAGACAAAAATTCCGACGCGTGGTGTGTCGCTTACCAATCGGAGGATCTGGAAAAGTGGATTGGCGCCAAGTCACATGCTGTTTTAAATTTCTCTTTTATCTCTTTTCATGATCTCCCACTTTGTTTAAAATAGTTATAGTGCTCGATCATTAAATATAGAATGAATATCCAATTGTTCATGATCCTCCATTTCCCGTCTCTAATGATTGCCATGTCAAAGCCACTCTATCTTGCTATACTCGAATACCCGCTCACGAAACCTGTACTGGTATTGGTACCATCGCGAAGGCAGTGTCGTCTCACAGTCCGTGGCGAGCACTGATTTTTGTTATCCAAAAAAAAAGCACTGATTTTTGTCACACGGTGTGAGATATTTGCCTGTTATGGAACACAAATGCCAATTGAGGGGTGGATACACACATTATCATATCACATCCTATTCTGCAGTGAACCACCATGCCTTATCCTCGAGCGATTGTTATGATGACCCAAAATCTTATTCAGGTGATTGCCGATAATCCGGAAATTCATGAAAACCGATTCTACATGCTCTGGAACAGCATTCTGAATTTTCATTTCCCCATCCTCCTCGATTATGGAATAGCTCCCCAGACATCCATGATAGGCACTGGAACTAAACCCGAGTTTCTCATCGTGAAAGTCGCTCGGTTGTCTGAAAGCATTGTGCTTGTTGTGGAACTGAAGAAGCCATCCGAAGACACGGATGTAGGGCGCGAGAATGTCCGAAGGGAGCTGGTGGAATACATTGAAGAACGTTTCGAAGAAACCGAGTTCACCACGATCTACGGTATCGCTGGTATAGGTCTTTCATGGTCTGCCTTCAAGATGTCGGTAAATGGTTCATCAGAGCCAGAGCTAGTGTTTGGTTGGACGAGTAATGTCACATCTGCAGCGTCCTTCAATCGGATGGGTGAGCTTGCTCTTATGATCGATCAAATGACTGGGACTACGCGAGGATAGTTCGTAATCGCCTCCGCTTTTGATGATATAATGCTCAATTACTTCTGTCAAATCAGGGCTGATGACAAAGCCAGAACATATTCATGGGGAGGATGCACAAGTACAGGGTTTCTAGTGCAGTAAACAAGGAGGTATTTTACTAAAAAAAACCTGGGCTTGCAATGTTATAGCTTATGTGAAGTACTAGCCATTCAAATAAAACTAGTTTAAGAGTGATAAAGATAGATAAGATTCTATTAAAGAACTAGCTAAAGAAGGAATGAGACAGTGCTATAGGGAGTAGCAGTGCCTGGGCAGTAAACAGGTATGCAGAGTATGGGTAGTTCAGAGGAAAAAAGAATGGAAAAAATATGTTAAGAAATCTTATAACATTATTGTCATGAATCGCCTTTTCCCTCTAAGTCAATATTTATTTTTATTTATTTTTCTTTTTCATTTAATTATGTAATATTGTTGGATCAGTAAACAAGGATAAATAATTGGACTTGTATAAGTAGCATACACAAAATAACAGAAACTCTAACAAGTTCTCTTTGTCAACTCTAACTTAGAGTGGAGTTAAGCCTGAGGCCGCTTACTAAGGACTGAACTCTTATACTAGAACTCGTTTTCACATCTAGGACACTAATCACCTTGATCCCTGTCCAATCTTACTCACATTGCTCTCTCAGTATGCAGTCGTCTCAGACCAATCCCAACTCTCTTATAGCCAGACCATAGGCTTAAGTGGACTGACTGGGAAGTTTAGACCCCAGAGGTGGACAGTTAGGACCAAACTAAGGTACTAGCCTAGACCAGACCTTACAATTGAGTGGGCTTTGTAAAGATTCAAGTTACAGTTGTATTAACCTTAACCCTACTCGCACTCTAAGTCAGAGTTGACAAAGAGAACTCGTTAGAGTTCTCACTAAATTGTGTGCTCTACTTATACTAGTCCAATTATTTGTATATGTTTACTGATCCAATGTTATTACATAATTAAATGAAAAAGAAAAATGAAAAGAAAAATAAATATTGACTTAGAGCAATTGAGCGGTTCATGACAACTACAGAGTGAGCATTATAACCCCGGTACAAAGGACCATTCAAAATAATAGAAAAGTTGTCCTGTGTTACCTTCAGGCTTAGGATGCTACCTTGCTACTGAGCCATGCACCCAGTCTTTCACACTAGCAAGTTAGCTCAGTACTCCAAATCCACTATCTATAGACAGAAATCCACTGCCCCACTGTCATAAACCGCCAGTTTCCCCTAAGTCAATATTTATATTTATATTTATATTTATTTTCTTTTAATTATGTAATAACATCGGATCAGTAAATAAGGACAAATAGTCGAACATGTATAAGTAGTGTACAACAAACCAGCAAGGACTCTAACGAGTTCTCTTTGTCTACTCTGACTTAGAGTGTGAGTGAGGTTAGGGTTACATAATCCTAGCACCAATCATTACACTAGAACTTGTTATCACATCTAGCTCCTAACCACCTCAGTTCCGAGCAAACTTACTCTCATCTCTCTCTCGGTGTGCGGTCATCTTAGACCAATCCCAACTTTCTTATAGCCGGGCCACAGGCTTAAGTGGACTGACTGGGAAGTTTAGACCCCAGAGGTGGACAGCTAGGACCAAGCTCAGGTACTAGCTCAGACCAGACCTTACAACTGAGCGGTGCTGTTTAGTTACTTGTATACTTCTTTACTCTATCTATTTCGTGCTACTGGTCCATTGTGATCAGTCTATGCAGAGGAATATTGCTGCATCATTAAGAAGGCGATTAGTATAGGAATCTCCTCCTTAGAGTGATAGCCAAAGTACTATTAGAGCAGTAGTCAGTAAGGCAGTAGGCATCTGGCTGGGAGAAGACTTGTGCGCCCTAGCAGATGTACTGTGAGCCTTAGAAGAAGACGACGCACCCTCAAGAAATAAAATCCTTTTTTTTATACAAACATCTTTCCAAAGCATAACACGATGTCTTTGGAACAATACAATAACCTCATGAGCAAAATGCTTGACCAAAGGCGTGCCCTAGCCAAATTAAGGGTAGAGTTAGAAGGAAGAGAAGGGAAATTGTGTAGAAGATGTAGAAAGTTCGGGCACTTTGCCCATAACTGTAGAAGTGGGAAGGAACAGAGGAAAGAGAAGGTAGTGGAGAACAGATTCGAAGTGTTGAAGAGTTGGGTAATGCAATGTGGAGTGAGGGAGGTGAGGAGGCAAGAGGTATTGAAGGAGGGGATGAAGTGTTTTGAATGTGGAAAGGAGGGGCACAAGAAGTGGGAGTGTTCTCAAAAGAAGGAAAGGAGAAGAGGAGAGGAAGCGATGCCTCTGCGGGATGTCTGGAAGAAAGTGAAGTTGTACTCCCGCAACAAAGGACTACTGCCAAGAGGAGCTAGGATGAGCATGGAGGGGTGGACGACACAAAAGGAAGTGGTAACTTTTGTAGAATGTCGAGGGTGTGATTACAAAGGCACCAAAACTCAAGAAAACTGGGGACAGGGCTTTCTGAGTAAGAAACAATTGTTACACATGTGGTGTGAGGGTTGCAGGGAGGCGAAAGAGTGGAGAGAAAGGGAAGCGCAAAATGGAAGAGCAGAAAGAGTTGTGTGTAGTAAGTGTGATGTAAAAGATGCGGTAAAGGAAAGAGTAGAGAGAAATGAGAGAGGGGAAATTTTCTGTCCACCTTGTAGGACAGGAAAGAAGACACCATGGTGGAATTGGGGAGGAGAAGTGGAATGGACAGTGCCTAGGGCCCAGAAGGGGAGGGCTGGAATCACTGATCCAAGGAGAGGGGCAGAAACTGTTAATCAGAAGGCAGTGCAGAAGGAGGAAGTAAGAGAAGTGAGGTGAACATTTAAGCCTCTAAGAGAAGTGTGGATGAATGTGGGTATCGAAAAGATAGATACACACAAAGGAAGAATGGTGAAAGTGTTGCTGGACAGTGGGGCAACAGGTTTGTTCATGAGCAAAGGATTAGCTCAAAAGGGAGGATATAGGTTGATCAAATTGAATCAACCCTTACAAGTGAAGAATGTAGATGGCACCGGGAATAGTGGAGGTGCAATAACGCATGAAGTCAAAGTGAACATGTTCTACAAGGGACATGTGGAGAGAGTTCGAATGGATGTATGTGAATTAGGAAAAACAGACATAATTCTGGGTATGCCATGGTTAGTAGCTCATAACCCAGAAATAGATTGGGAAAAGGGAGAAGTGAGAATGACGAGATGTCCACCATTATGTGGAAAAACAGTAAAGATAAAGGGGAAGAAAGAAACAAGAGAAGATAAAAGAAAAATCGTGAGGTGGGCAGTAGACGAGAAAGAAGATTGGGGAAGAGAGAAGGAAATAGAGGCGGATCATAGGAAGGTGGAGGAAATGGTACCCAAAAGGTTCCATAAGTGGTTGAAAGTGTTTGGAAAGGTGGAGTCAGAAAGGATGCCAGTTAGAAAGACATGGGATCATGCGATAGATCTCAATGACGACTTCAAAGCAAGTAAAGCAAAAGTGTACCCTCTCTCTAGAAACAAGAAGGAGGAAGTGCAAAAGTTCGTCGAGGAGCATTTAAAGAAGGGGTACATTAGACCCTCAAAATCGCCCCAAACATCGCCGGTGTTCTTTGTAGGCAAGAAGGATGGGGAAAAGCGCATGGTTATGGACTACAGGAGACTCAATAAGCAGACGGTTAAGAACAACTACCCTCTGCCATTGATTACAGATTTAGTAGACTCTATGGGCAATAAAAGAGTGTTCACTAAAATAGATCTCCGGTGGGGCTATAATAATGTGCAGATAAAAGAAGGAGATGAGTGGAAGGCGGCCTTCACTACTCATGTGGGGTCGTACGAACCTGTGGTGATGTTTTTCGGAATGACAAATTCACCTGCCACTTTCCAAGGCATGATGAATGAAATTCTGAGAGATATGGTCAATGAAGAAAAGGTGGCGGTATTTATGGATGACGTGTTAGTAGGAACAGAAACAAAGGAGAATTACGATGAATTAGTAGAAGAGGTGCTGAAGAGGTTAGAAGAGAATGATCTGTATGTGAAACCAGAGAAATGCACTTGGAAGGTGTAGAAGGTGAATTTCCTAGGAGTAGTAATGGGGGAGGGGAAAATCGAGATGGAGGAAGACAAAGTAGCAGGGGTGCTAAACTGGCCTATACCCAAGACGGTCAGAGATGTTAGAAAATTTCTGGGTCTAGCCAACTATTACAGACGCTTTGTGAAGGACTTTTCCAAGCTAGCCCAACCCTTGAATAACCTAACGAGAAAGGAAGAAAAATGGAGATGGGGAGAGGAGCAGCAGAAGGCCTTTGAACAGTTGAAGATGGTTTTCACGAGATGACCTCTATTAGTGGCACCCAACCTAGATAAAGAGTTTAGGGTGGAAGCTGACACTTCTAACTTTGCCATGGGAGGAGTATTATCCATTAAGTGCAAAGATAACAAGTGGAGACCAGTCACCTATATTTCTAAGTCACTAAATGAAACGGAACGAAACTACGAAATACATGACAAAGAAATGTTGGCAGTAATACGTTGTTTGGAGGCATGGAGACACTTCCTGGAAGGAACAAGAAGTAAATTCAAAGTGTGGACGGATCACAAGAATCTGGAATATTTCATGAGCAATCAAAAATTAAATCGACGACAAGCACGATGGGCTCTATACTTGTCCAGATTCAACTTTGTATTGAAGCACATTTCAGGAAGCAAGATGGGAAAGGCAGACGGATTGAGTAGGAGGCCAGATTGGGAGATGGGGATAGAAAAGGATAATGAAGAGCAAATGTTGATAAAGAAAGAATAGTTGGAAGCAAAGAGAATACGAGTGATAGAGGTAATCATAGAGGGAGTGGACTTACTAGACAAAGTAAGAAAATGTGAAGCGAGAGATGATAAAGTAGTAAAAGCAGTAGAAGAAATGAAACGAGCAGGGGTAAAGATGTTGAGAGATGAAGAGTGGCATCAGGAGGATGGATTAATGTTGAAAGAAGGGAAAGTGTATGTTCCCAAAGATGAGAAGCTGAGAGCAGAAGTGATCAGGCTACATC
>Ga0153957_100558_pt1 | contig 12063 bp, 14 predicted proteins | sample TSFL041MetaG_FD_104745 | JGI IMG/M metagenome (GOLD analysis project Ga0153957, IMG submission 104745) | Attine ant fungus gardens microbial communities from Florida, USA - TSFL041 MetaG | ecosystem: Host-associated > Fungi > Mycelium > Unclassified | place: USA: Florida, Wekiwa Springs... | reverse complement strand
CATAAAGTCAGCTCATGCCTAGATATCACCAGTCCTAGCCATTGTAGCAAGGTTTGTTTTTCTAAAATTCATCTTCATTCAACTGATAACATATTTCACAGACACATCATCTACATCTGCCATTATCATCCAAATGTCCATCTGCATGTCACTGTACTCAATACTTGGTCTCCCACTATACTGATGCCTCAGCGGCAGCAGTAGTGGTAGTAGGTATCATCTCAAAGCAACTTAAAATGCAGAAGTCCAGCTTTGCATTTTGAATCAGCATAGACAACCTTAGTTGAAGCTGGGGGTACTATTTATAGGAGGGGTTGAGGACTCCAATTTGGGCATCCTGGATGAGTAGAACCAGGTTAAAAATATTATTTAATGCCTGGGTGAACAGAACTGGGCATCCTGAATGAGTAGAACCAGGACTAAAATATTATTTAATTGCAGAACTGAGTAGCCTGGTTGTAGAAATCCAATGCTTGTACATTATGCCAAATGAATTTGCCTATATGTACCTGGTACAAATCTATTTGGTACCCGTTTGATGTGCCAATATGTGCATATCTTTCCCAAATACAGTCACATGGTTATCTGTCCACTTACGACTTATACTTTCATACTTGACTGACATTGACTACCAGATGTATTTTAATTGTTCCAGGCAATTCCAATTCTATTACGTTGCTAGAAATGATTGCCTTTACTTTACAGGGTCCTACAAAGTGTTTGGTAAACTTTTCTGTATATCTTCCAGCCATTTGGTACTTTAGGTCTTTAGTGCTGAGTAGCACTAAGTTGCCCACTTTATACTCGACTACTTCCTCTCTTTCTCTATCTGTATATCACCTTATATCTTCCTATGCCTTTTGTAGCACTGCCTTAGCTTCCTCCTGCATATTCTTCATCCTTTCTGCAAACTTTTCTGCTCCCTCATACTTCCCCTTCTTCCTCATCTCAAATCCCATCCTTCAATCTTGCCCTTGATTCACCTTAAAGGGCAACATTTTTGTTCCAGTGTGTACCTTGTTGTTATAGGCAAATTCAGCCATACCTAACCACTCTGGCCATTGCTCTTGTTGGTGATCTATGAACATACAGAGATATTGTTCTAACTCCTGGTTCATTCATTCTGTCTAGCTGTCTGTCTATGGGTGAAATGCTGTAGACAGTTTTGTCTTGATCCCTAGCATGCGATTCAGCTCCCTCAGAATACCTGCTAATGGGGATTGGTAAAGGGGATTTGAGTGTTTGGTTTGATTTGTAGGGGGGGAATAGGATTTCAGATAGGAATATAATGTAATGATAGGCTTAGTCGAGACGACCCACTTATCACACTCAACGTTATGAGAGAACGAAGAGAACTCGATGGAGTCTCTTGGTGGGTTGTGCTACCTACTTATACACTTTTCCTATTTGTCTATGTGTACGCTTTAAGTAACTACCAAACCTTCCAGAAGATTCCATCATGTGACTTGTTATGTGATCAAGTCATGTGACCTTCTTATCTTATCTTATCTCCCTTCTCTATTTTTAGAACCCTTCGTCTAGTCCGTCTGAGAATAGCTCTCGTTCTTCCCATCCTTCCAACCATACTATCTTTGGTTCCGGCGGGCGATTTATGACATATAAGTGTGCTTTACTGTCCTTACAAAAGTGGGTGCTAATAAGTCAGAGAATCAAAATCTCCAAGTCATTCCACAATTGTGTACAATTGAGTAGGCACTGGGGAGATAATCAAATATAAAAGGAAGGGGCTTGTAATGACAAGGCTAGTCGAGACGACTGTCTTATCACACTCAACGTTATGAGAGAACGAAGAGAACTCGATGGAGTCTCTTTTGTGAATTGTGCTACTTACTTATACACTTTTCTTATTTGTCTATGTGTACGCTTAAGTAACTACCAATTCTTCCAGAAGATTCCATCATGTGACTTGTCATGTGACCAAGTCTCGTGACTAGTTTTATCTTATCTTCTTTCTCTTTTATCTTTAGAAACCCTCGTCTAGTCCGTCCGAGAATAGCTCTCGTTCTTCCCATCCCTCTAACCGTACTATTTTGGGTCCCAGGGGGCGGTTCATGACAGGGCTCATGAGATAGTAAACACTTGTTATTAGACACTAGAATAGAAGAAATGTTTTTAGTTTCCGCTTGAGAGCACTCTCACCAGTTGGATCTCAAAGGTGTGTATTCCTCTCACACTGTAGCACTACTGTCTAAGATACTAGTCTAGTAGGCTGGCTCGCTGTTAATACAGCTGTCCTACCTAGATCTCATATTACCCTTGTGCAAGCTCACTCTCAACTGACTGTACAGTTGGCAACTTGCTCCAAAAACACACAGCAAGCAGTTCAGCTCCTAGTCCAAGCAAATGCCCAAGTCCTCCTTTAGAGTGGATATACCTTGAGGGAAGTTTTATAGAGTTTTTATAAAAAGAAAGGGAGAAAAAGAGCTCTTAGTTACTCAAGTCGAGTTTCAGCTCTAGAGCAACAAAGGGCAAAGATGGGGGTCCTTCTTTTTGCACCTCCCTGTGCTACTAGAGTATTATATTAGTATTACAAAGCCCAGAATGCAACAAACAAGATAAGAAAGAAATCCTCCAGATTACTCAAAAAGGCAGGTAGAATGAGTCAAGTCTGCATCCAATCATGCAATAGCTGCTCTCCGTACTTTCTGTTCATTTCCTACCAACTTTCTTTATCTCATCAGCTGACCTTGAGCTTGTTCGAAGTGTTCTAGAGCACTCAAGAGATTCTTTGGACATTGGTCCAACTACTCTTGAGTGCGTCTCCATCATTGATATCACTCCTCTCTGCTTCCAACTCTCCTGATTCCTCTCCTAAACCTTCCTTTACTCTCTCTTCTGCTTCCTACTCACATCTCTCAGGTCCTTCTTCTTCCTATTCCTTTCTGATGACATTTGGCATATCCTTGTCTTGTTCTTTTATATTTGGACTGCCGATCAGGACTAATGCACAGCCTCTAATAGTGTTCTTATCATAATCCAGGGGTCAGTTATCAAGTGACGTCATTATCAAGGAAAATGCTTCTAAGGTCGAGTTTGCTCTTGAGAGCACTTTTAGGGGAGAGTCTGTCTTATAGATATGATATGAGACCATCCAGAAAGCATTATAAGGTACTGATAGTAGTGATTGCAACCACTACTCTGCTACTTAGATAGCATTCTTGAGTACACGACCAGACTTCTAGTGGTTATGTCTGAGGAGCTGATTCTCTCTCAAGAGCTGTTTATTATGATTATTAGGTTCCAAATGTCACTTATATTACCAAAATTTATTGTCCGGCATGACATCATATCCTTGGACCAAAGGTAACTTTTTAATGAAGTCTGCACTGATCTGAGTCCATACCTTGTCTGGAATCAAATTTGGCATAAGTTTTCCTGCTGGGGGTTGTGTCCAATTCTTGTTATGTTGGCAAGCATCACATCCTTCCACATATCTTTTCACCTCTCTAGTGATCCCTGGCCACCAGAAATTCCTTGTTACCAGCTCAGCTATCTTCCACTGTCCTCCATGTCATCTTACCAGCATGTCATGGTGTAGTCTGATCACTTCTGCTTTTAATTTCTTATCTTTGGGGACATATACTTTCCCCTCCTTCAACATTAGACTGTCTTCTTGTCGTCATTCTTTGTTTCTTAACATTTTCACTCCTGCTCATTTCATCTCTTCCACTACTTTCACCATCTTGTTGTCTTTTGCTTTACATTTCCTTACTTTGTCTAATAAGTCCACTCCCTCTATCACTACTTCTGTCACTCTAATCTTTTTCGCCTCCAGCCATTCTTTCTTCACCAGCATCTGCTCTTCATTGTCCTTCTCTACTCCAACCTCCCAATCAGGTCTCCTACTCAATTCATCTGCTTTTCCCATCTTACTTCCTGAAATGTGTTTTAACACAAAGTCAAACCTAGATAGATATAAAGCCCATGTTACTTGTCTACAATTAAGCTTCTGATTACTCATAAAATATTCTAGGTTTTGTTGATCTGTCCACACTTCAAATTTACTCTTAGATCCTTCCAAGAAGTGTCTCCATACTTCTAAACAGTGTATTATAGCTAGCATCTCTTTATCATGTATTTCATAATTTCTTTCAGTTTTGTTTAATGATTTTGAGATATACTACCGGTCTCCATTTATTATCTTTGCATTTAATTAGTAATACTCCTCCTATTGCAAAGTTAGAAGCATCTGCTTCCACTCTGGTTTCACATAGAGGTCGTTTTCTTCTAACTGCCTCAGTATCTCTTTTACAAGCTTGTCATGTTCCTTCTCTGTTTTTATCCCCACCAGAACATCATCCATGAACGTTGCTACCTTTCCTTCATTGATCATATCCCTTAAGATCTCATTCATCATGCCTTGGAATATGGCAGGTGAATTTGTCATCCCAAAGAATATTACTACTAGTTTGTATGGCCCCATATGTGTAGTGAAGGCCACCTTCTACTCATCTCCCTCCTTTATCCTCACATTGTTATATTCCCATTGTAAGTCCATTTTGGTGAACACTCTCTTATTACCTATGCTGTCTACTAGATCTGTAATTAATAGTAGTGGGTAGTTGTTCTTTGCTGTCTGCTTGTTAAGCCTACAATAGTCCATAACCATTACTTGATAGTAGAACAAAACTTCAAACCCTCTATGCACACCAAAACCCCAGATCATGTCGCAAGCTCCTACTCCTGACCTCCAACTAGAACATTGCATCTGACATGAAGGAACCTGCCCTGGACCCCCAAGAGAAACCACTACCATCCTAGTTGAATGACCCCTCATGGCCTCGCAGACCAGAAACCAGCAACTGGCTTTTCTCGAGCCAGTAGAAGAACTGGAGGAAAGAAATGTCGAAGAAATGGCTAGTGAACCCTCAATGGGACCACCAAAAACAGCAGAAACCCAGGCACCAAGCCCAACTACACAAGTATCTAGCGGAGAATTGCAAGCTGTTCTGGCAGCACTAGCCAGACAATCAAGTAACTGTTTACAGAAGAAATTCTGCATGATCAAGGAACCCGACCCTTTTAGTGAGGGGGGGGCCCAAAGGAGTTATGAGCATTTGTGTTCCAATGCAAGATCTTGAAAGTAGAAGAGCAGAAAGAGTGAAGTGTAGTGCATATGGAGGCAAGGGGTTAGTTGAGTGTATAAAGTAAGTTGTAGACTAATAAAAAGAGTAAGATGAGCAATAGAGTATGGTAAATTATAGACTTGATTGTTGAGTTGAGTATACAAAGTAAGAAGTAGTGAAATGAAAAGAGTGAGTTGGAGTATAGTATAGACGTTGATTTGAGATAAAAGAAGAGAGAAAAAAAGTAAAGACCTAGATGTGAGTAAAAAAGATATGAGAAGAAAAATAGATGATTGTAAGTAGAAAGTGAAATGAATAAGAAATGAAATTGAGAGTAAGTGTAAATGTCAAAAAAGTAAGGGTACTAGAATGAGAATGACAAGTATTAAGAGTAAGTGAGTATATTGAAGAAAAGGAAATAGTAAGTATGACAAAAGGCCACTTACTGATTATGATACTAGTGTTCTGATATTTGAAAGGGCTTAAAAGGCAAAGTTAAACAAATAGCAAAAGATATTATTAAGTCTGAGATCTTATGCTTAGACTGAAGAGTTTTATATAGATGAATGGGATAGTCTGTATATTTGAACAGAGCATCCCATATCTACTGCCTATTGTTCTACATTTGAAAGTTCTTTGTTCTATTCAAGAACAAATGAGTACTGATTGCTTTGGAATGTTTTGCATATTGTCTAAAAGGTATTTTTGAGGGCTCTAAGCTGGATTTGAGAGTATTTAAATTGTTAAAGCATCTGTGAAGTTATGGCTGAATGAAGTTTGTGACAGAGTATAAGTGAATAGCAAGAAAATGAAAAGAAAGTAGAAAGTATTGAACATGAAGACTAGTAATCCAAATTCATTTAACAACCAAAGAAGTTGAAGTTGGAGAAACTAGAGCATATACTCTACTGCTAAGATAGTAGACACTAGTCTTAAGTACCAGAGTAAGCACCATATGAGCTCATGTTCTGGGGTCTACTTCTTCACAGATGTCACTTTGTGACACAACTGTTTGTCCGAGATGATGTGACATTACTGTAACAACTTTTCAACTTCTCATTTGCCACCATGACGGCCAAAATCTGGTGTCTCCTCTTCAACGAAGAGAAGGAAATACTTGGTGCACCCTCTAAAGTGGAAGCCAGAGATATTGATGGTTTGAAGAAAGCCATCAAGGAAGTAGCATTTTTATACTTGGCGAATGTCCAGGCTCTCGATCTGGTTGTTTGGTGATGCAAGGAACCATTGCTGTCCACTCAAGACAAGGATGAGCTGCAGGAACACCTTTTAAGAATCAATTTTTGTAATAAAGAACAAGTCATCAAGCTTGCTAGCGGGGTAGATCTTACAGATCTTGAGCTTGGTGAAAAGGAGGTATTGCTAGTCCAAGCTCCTAGTACGATTTCAAATTCATATTTCATCTCTTGTTCTGAACTGCATTCTCTAGTTGCAATAGGTTTCATATCTAAGAAGCAAAAGCTCAAAGAGAAGGAAACGTCTTCGGCCAAGCTCTTCAAGGGTGAGAACCACATTTTTCTTACTGCATGGTCCAAGACTGTGACGATTACCTTTTGGCTGTTCGTAATGGCCCTTCTGCTTCTGGTGGTGCAAAAATAGGAAATTTTGTGGAAGAGCAAAAATTGAGCAGAGCAGTTTGGAATGGTCGCCCATCAGAATGCCACGCCAAACCCTTGGGCTTATATCATCCGGTGTTCAACAAGTTTCATGATGCAATGGAAGATACAGAACCCTTTTGTGCTGATGTAGCAACATACGATGCAGTGAGGAATATTATGGATGCCTTCTCTAAAATCCATGATGACGAGAATAAGCGAGCTAGCACAATAGAAGAGTCTCTAAAGATTCTTCTTGACTGAGCGTTCACATCGACGATAGCAAAAAAGGTCAAATCCAATGGGGTGATGACTCAGCCATGCAGTCAATTCACAGCATTTCTGATGATTCTAGAGATGAAGAATGAAATTGGGGAGAGCGGCTCTGACCCTTACAACCAAGGTAGTCTTGCCTATTAGAAGTATTGGACCTCTCGTAAATTAAAGTGATCAAATTATGATCTTTTGCTGATGTTATCTTGGCTAGAGGGGAACTTTATCAAAAAATGCTGTTGCCCAAGCATCATCTTGGCGATTGCAGGTCCATGGATGTGTGTCTCCAGTGGTGTCTTTGTTAAGAAGGCGATCATACAACGTTTAACAGACTATGTCTAGCTTGGTAGCGATCCCTTTGTTTCAACACGACAAGATTATGTGGCTTGACTTTTCACTGCACTCAAATCAGCAATTTCAAGCCTCGACAAATACTATAAAGACCTTGCACTGGATCTGCTGCTCGTGAAAACTAGCGTCTATCCTTTCATCACCAAATATGGAGCAGAGAAAATCAAGTTTACGTACTTATCTTGCCTTGGTACTGAATACCAATACAGACTACTGTACTGGGCAACACTTGATGATGTGCCTAATAGCCCAATCGTTGTCAAGTTCGTTGAACGATACAACGTGGGGGCATATCGCTTGTTAGCCGCTCAAAGCCTAGCCCCAAAACTGTACTACTCTAGCACTGACAATAACATGCACTATGGCAAATGGTTCATGATAGTGATGGACTATGTCGATCTCAAGCACCTTTCAGGTTGCCTCACTAACCAACAACATAAACATCTCAAGGATGCGATCACTATCCTTCATTCAAAAAACATGGTGTTTAGTGATCTCAGGTGACCCAACATCCTTGTTGGAACTGATACTGTTATGCTCATTGACTTTGATTGGTGTGGAACGGCAGGTGAAGCTCGTTACCCTCCTGAAATAAATCTTGATGCAAGTATTGGCTGGCCCCTTGACATGGGACCAAAGTACCTTATGTATTGTCATCATGATGATCATATGTTGAATAACTTGATGTAATAACAGTAGTATTGAATACATGTATCCCAATTTGGATCAGTCTTAGATAAACCAAAATTTGGTTGACTCATCTTTTTTTTTAAAATCAACAATTTATTATATGGGGCTTAATAGCTGACTGTGGTAGCTACATATGTGACTATTAACATCCTTATTTGGTTTGTCCAACTGAAATGGCTATCACTGAGAACCCTCTTTGTCTCTTAGAGTTAACTGTCAGTTCCTTTATGGAGTCTAAACTCATTGCTATTCTTATACAATCATGCCTCTAGAGTATGCATATTAATTATCTCTTCTCTAGGATAGATAAATTTGAACTTTTATTAGGGATGTTTACTCCTATGTTCATGTTGATATACTAGTTACTGGTTTATTGTAAGCTATGTAGTTGCCCACTAAACAAGTCTATACTCATTGTAGCAATCATTATGTTTGTGCTTACCACTACAGTAAATTTAACTTGTGGCTATCACAAACTTTATTCAGCCATAACTCCACAGATACTTATACTATTTCAATGATCTTAAATGTGCCTAAAATCCCTTAAGAAGACCTTTCAAATGATGTGCAAAATATTCTGAAGCAATCAATGCTTATTAAGATATCAGATCACCAGTTCTGAATACTGATCTGCCAATATCTTGGAGACTGCCAAACATAGACATTTGCTTCCACATGTACCTAGAAGCTCTCCTCAATACACTTCTGACAATCATAAATAGATCTCAAGGCAATAAGATCCTGTGAAGATATAAGGACCTCAATATTTGATATGACACTAATCTATTATTCATAGATGCCTATCAGTTCTTGAATAGAATAAAGGACTACCTCTCTTTGGTTAGGTTATCTGTATTTCTATCACAAAATGACTATCATATGTAGAATAATAGGCAGTAGAACATGTAATGCTCTGTCTAGGTGCACAGACTATCTTATTATTATAACTTGCTATAAGTATGATTGTAGTGAGTGTCAGCTAAGATAGCTTAGGTTCACACTCTAAGTCATAGTTGACAAAGAGAGCTTGTTAGAGTTTCTGTTACTTGCTCTATACTACTTATACAATTTACTTATTTGTACACATTATCTTTCTCTTGTGTTTCCCTATTCAGTCACCATTCCTAGTTTGGTAATAAGTTCTTTTTTTTTTTTTTTTTTAAATCATCAATTTATTACACGGAGCGCGTAGGCAGGCCATTGGTAATAAGTTCTTGCATGTCTGATAATTCAAAGAAAATAAAATAAAATAAAATAAATATTGCCTTAGAAGAATTTAAGTGGTTTATGACAATGATAATATTTCAGACTTGATTTTTCTTTATTTGGACTAAGACTCCCATATGGGCAATATTCTATTTATAGAGGTTAGGTTTAATAAAACTTTTTTTTAAGGTTATTATCACAAATAGTCATTTATTTGATTTGTAATTAATAAGTAATGATTCTCAAGTAGGGTAGAATAAGCAACAGAAGATGTTGTTAAGTCTGAGATCTAATTCTCAGACCAGTTATGTGATCTCTATCTTATCTAATCTTATTTCCCATTCTATTTTTAGCATCCCTTGTTTAATCCATCAGAGAAGAGTTCCCTTCTTCCTATTCCTCTAGTCATACAATTTTAGAACTAGGCTGGTTCATGATATTACTCCCCCTTTTAAGGTTCTTCCTCTGGAAGAACTTTGTTCCTCTCTATCTTTTCCAATGTCTTTCTAACTTCTTTAAGTACTCTTGATCAAACTTTCTGTCATCCCATCCATATAGTAATTTTGCCATGAATCTTCTCAGCATTTCTTTTTGTTCTTCTTCCATTCTTCTTCTTTCTCTCCTGTATTCCCTTTTGTATTCTTCTACTACTTCCCTTGCATTCTTCAGATTTGCTTCTCTTTCCTATGAGTCTTTTTTGGCCATATATCTCTTCTATCTTACCAGATATTCCCACTTGCTGTATCTCTTTCTTTTGTTTATTATCTTCTCTACTTTGTATTCCTCTTCTTCTTTTATTATTACTAGAAGGGCCAGTTGCTTCTTCTGCCCTGGAACTTGCTCTTTATACCTTCTGGTCTTGCTTACATTTACTATTGTAAGGCTTCAAGTCGAGGTTGAGTAACCTTAACTCTTAACCTACTCTAAGTCAGAGTTTAACAAAGAGAACTTGTTAGAGTTCCCATTACTTTGTTTTACTACTTATACATTTTATTTATTTGTACACATTATCTTGATCTTGTGTTTCCCTATTGAGTCACCATTCCCAATTTGGTAATAAGTTCTTGTGCATCTGATAATTAAAAGAAAAGAAAAATAAATATTGCCTTAGAGGTATTGAGCAATTCATGACAACTACTGGGTAGATTTTGACTGTCCCAGGTAACTCTAGCTCTACCACATTGGTTGATATGACCCTTTTTACTTTGTAGGGTCCTACAAATCTCTCTATCAGCTTCTCTGTTTGTCTTTCTTTCATTTGCCACTTCAAGTCTTTAGTGCTTAGTAATACTAAGTCCTCTTCTCAGTATTCCTCTGCTTCTCCTTTCTTCCTATCTGCTTGCCTTTTCATCTCTTCCTGTGCCTTTTTCAATGCTGCTTGAGCTTTCTCTTGTGTCTTCTTCATTCTTTCTATGAACTCCCTTGCTCCTTCCAATCTTCCAATCTTCCTCATTTCAAATCTCATCTTAGGGTCTCTGGTATTGTTTTCTCTAAAGGGTGATATCTTTGTTGAGGTATTCACCTTGTTGTTGTAGGCAAATTCTGCTGTTCCCAGCCATTCTGGCCATTGCTCTTGTTAATGATCAATGAATATTCTAGTTCTTGGTTGACTTGTTCCATCTTTCCATCAGTTTGTGGATGGAAGGCTGTCAATAGCTTTGTTTCAATTCCCAATATCTGGTTCAGTTCCTTCATTAGGTTTGCTGCAAACTGTGCTTTTCTGTCTGAAATGATGCTTTCAGATAATCTGTGTAATTTCCATACATGATCCCTGAACAATCTTGTGAGTTCTTCTGCCAATGTCTTCTCTGTTGTTAGTAAAAAGTGTGCCATCTTTGTTAATTGGTCACATACTACCAATATTGCATTATATTCTTGGGCCAGCGGCAACTTGGTAATGAAGTCTGCTATTATGTGTGTCCAAGGTTTTTCAAGGGCTTTGTTTGGCATCAGTTTCCCCATGGGTGCTGCTGTTCTATTATTGTTTTGTTAGCAAGAGTTGTATCCCTTTATATATCTCTTTACCTTCTTCATTACTCCTGGCTACCAGAAGTTCAGTGTGACCAATTCCACTATCTTTTATTGTTCTCCATGTCCTCTCACCAGTGTGTTGTGATATAACCAGATTATCTCTGCTCTCAGCTCTTCATCTTTTGGCACATACACTTTTCTCTCCTTTAGCATAAGCCCATTCTCCTCTCTTTATTCCTTGTTTCTCAGCACCTTTACTCCTGCTCATTTTATTTCTTCCACTGCTTTGGCTACCTCATCATCTTTTGCCTTTGACTCTCTTACTTTCTTTAGTAAATCTACTCCCTCAATCAACACTTCTTCTACTTCTGCCTTCCTTAACCATTCTGCCTTCACCAGTGTTCTATCTTCATTGTCCTTTTCCACTTCTTTTCTCCAATCTTGTAACAATTGAGATTGTGGTTCAGTAACCCTAACCTCACTCACACTCTAAGTCAGAGTTTAACAAAGAGAACTTGTTAGAGTCTTTGCTAGTTTTCATACACTACTTATACATGTTTGACTATTTGTCCTTGTTTACTGATCCAATGATATTACATAATTAAAAGAAAAGAAAAATAAATATTGACTTAGAGGAATTTGGCGGTTCATAACAAATCTAGCCTCCTACTAAGTCTGTCCACTTTTCCTATCTTACTTCCTAGAACGTTGATGGGAGTAGTAAAGGAAATTTATATTTGTTCCATAGAAGGGAAGTATGGTTTTGAATAAGAAATAAATATGCTTTACTGTCCTTACAAAGTGAATAATGCTGAGTCAAAGAATCAGAATCTCTAAGCTGTTCCACAATTGTGCACAATTGAGTAGGTACT
>Ga0153957_100557_pt1 | contig 12125 bp, 10 predicted proteins | sample TSFL041MetaG_FD_104745 | JGI IMG/M metagenome (GOLD analysis project Ga0153957, IMG submission 104745) | Attine ant fungus gardens microbial communities from Florida, USA - TSFL041 MetaG | ecosystem: Host-associated > Fungi > Mycelium > Unclassified | place: USA: Florida, Wekiwa Springs... | reverse complement strand
CCATAGAATCTACTAAATCTGTAATTAATGGCAGAGGGTAATTATTCTTAACCGTCTGTTTATTGAGTCTCCTGTAGTCCATAACCATGCATTTTCCCCCATCTTTTTTGCCCACAAAGAACACCGGCGATGTCTGGGGCAATTTAGAAGGTCTGATATAACCCTTCTTTAAATGCTCATCAACAAATTTCTGTACCTCTTCCTTTTCATTTCTGGAGAAAGGGTACACTCTCGCTTTGCTTGCTTTGAAATCATCGTTGAGGTCTATCGCATGATCCCATGCCTTTCTAACCGGCATTCTTTCCGACTCCACCTTTCTGAACACTTTTAACCATTTATGGAACCTTTTGGGTACCATTTTCTCCACCTTCCTATGATCTGCCTTTATTTCCTCCTCTCTTCCCCAATCTTCCTTTTTATCTACTGCCCATCTCACAATTTTCTTCTCGTCCTTTCTTATCTCTTTCTTCCCTTTTATCCTTACTATTTTTCCACACAATGGTGGGCATCTCGTCATTTTTACTTCTTCTTTCTCCCAATCTATTTCTGGATTATGAGCTGCCAACCATGGCATACCCAAAATTACGTCTGTCTTCCCTAGTTCACAGACATCCATTCTTACTCTCTCTACATGTCCTTTGTAGAACATGTTAACTTCTACCTCATGTGTGATTGCACCTCCACTATTTCCCGTGCCGTCCACATTTCTCACTTGCAGGGGTCGGTCTAACTTCATCAACTTATATCCTCCCTTCTGGGCTAATCCTTTGCTCATGAATAGGCCTGTTGCTCCACTGTCCAGCAAAGCCCTCACTGTTCTCCCTTCATGCATATCTACTCTTTTGATATCCACATTCATTCATACCTCCCTTAGAGGCTTAAACGTTCGCCTCACTTCTCTTGCTTCCTTCTTTTGCACTGCCTTCTGATTGACAGTTCCTGCCACTCTCCTCAGATTAGTGATTCCAGCCCCCTCCTTCTGGGCCCTAGGCACTGTCCGTTCTACTTCCCCTCCCCAATTCCACCATGGTATTTTCTTTCCTGTCCTACATGGCGAACAGAAAGTCTCTCCTTTCTCATTTCTTTCCACTCCTCCTTTCATCGCATCTCTTACATCGCATGTGCTACACACCACTCTTTCTGCTCTCCCACTTTGCGCTTCTTTCTCTCTCCACTCTTTTGCCTCCCTACAACTTTCACACCACATGTGCAACAGTTGCTTTTTACTCAAGAACCCTTGTCCCTGGTTCTCCTGAGTTTTGGTACCCTTGTAGTCACATCCTCGACACTCTACAAAGGTTACCACTTCTCTCTGTGTCATCCACCCCTCCATGCTTATTTGGGCTCCCCTTGGGGGCAGTCCTTTGGTACGTGAGTGCAACTTCACTTTCTCTCAGATCTCCCACGGAGGTGCTGCTTTCTCCCTTCTACTTTCTCTCTTCCTAGGACACTCCCACTTCTTGTGTCCTTCTTCTCCGTATGCGAAGCACTTTACCACTTCTTCCACCTTTTCTTGTCTCCTCGCTTCTCGCACTCCACACTGCATTACTCTGCTTCTCAAGGGTTCGAACCTATTACCCCCCACCATCCTCTTCTTTTGTTCTCTTTTCTTCCTGCACTTCCAGGCAAGGTGTCCGAAACCACCACACTTCCTGCAGAGTCTTCCTTCTCTGCCTTCTAATTCTGCCCTTAATTTGGCAAGAGCGCGCCTTTTGTTGAGCATGTTGCTCATGAGTTTGTTGTACTGTTCCAGAGACATTGTGTTATGTTCTGGGCAGGTTGGTGTAAAAGGATTTGTATTGTTGTTTGAGGGACTCGTTATGTTCTTCACCTATCTCACTTTTACGTCTACTGGGGCGCACTATCTTCACCCAGCCAGGTGTCTACTGCCGTACTGACTACTGCCCTAATACTAGGGTAGACTATCACTTCATAGAGAAGATCCCTACTCTAAGTAGCCTCTTAAAGAGCGATTACTATTCTTCTACGTAGACTGATCACAATGGACCAGTAGCACAAAGTTGTTATGACGAAAAAGGATACAAGTATTCTACAGAGCCCACTCAATTGTAAGGTCTGGTCTGGGCTAGTACCTGAGTTTGGTCCTAACTGTCTACCTCTGGGGTCTAAACTTCCCAGTCAGTCCACTTAAGCCTGTGGCCCAGCTGTGAGGAAGTTGGGAGTGATCTGAGTTGATCACACACTAAGAGAGTGATGAGAGTGAGTTAGACAAGGATCGAGGCGATCGGTGTCTGGATGTGTATAACGAGTTCTAGTGTAAGGCTTTGGATCAAGGTTGAGTAACCCTAACCCTTAACCCTCTCTTTATCAGAGATTGACAAAGAGAACTCGTTAGAGTCCTCGCTAGATTGTGTACACTACTTATACATGTCTGATTATTTGTTCTTGTTTACTGATCCGACTATATTACATAATTAAAAGAAAAGAAAATAAAATAAATATTGACTTAGAGATAGAAGGTGATTCATGACATTATCCTTCTAGTTATACAATTTTAAAACTGGGCTGGTTCATGACAATACTATAATACTTGTTTTCCTACTTTCCAATGTGTTATTCCTGGGTTGCCAAGAAATTGAAATAGGTTTCTAACTACAAACACCAGGTCTAGTTGTGATCTAGATGCAAGCCATATGAGTTCTTCAATAAGTTCTTGGTAAGGGAATTTCTATTATAAATTGCCTTTTCTCTCTAAGTTAATATTAATATTAATATTAATATTTCTTTTCTTTTAATTAGGTAATATTATCAGATCAGTAAATAAGGACAAATGATTGGACTTGTATAAGTAGTATATACAAATTAGTAAGGACTCTAACAAGTTCTCTTTGTCAACTCTGACTTAGAGTGGAGTTAAGCCTGAGGTCATTCACCAAAGACTAAACTCTTACATAGAGTGTCATCCTTAAGTTTTCTCAACTAATGGTCATTACAATTTCCTTATCTCAGCAGTTTTTTCAGGAGTTGTAGAACATTAATCTTAGCTGAGCTAGATAAATAGATTAAGTAGATGCTGGTTTGTACTTTTCTATATTAAATTTTCATAGTAGAAAGTTAGTGTAGATCTTTTATAATAGAGTGAGGATATGACTTTTCCTGTTACAAGTCACCTCCATTTTGAGTAGCCAGCTAATTGGTCTAAGTAGGATTATCTTGAAGATATATCCTATTTCTTCCTGAATTTTGTTGATCAAAATAGGGAAACTTCCAGTAATAGTATTGTCATCAATATGGGTGGCTATGAATATAATATCTTTGTCTTTGATAAGATGATAGACTACATAGTCTGAGTAGAGTGGGTAGATATTAAGTTTTCTGAGTTCTTTAGTCAACTTCTCATACTATTTGTGACTTGATTGTTTGAGTCTATATATTGTATATTACAGTTAGATAACATCTTTGGGATTGCTATTTATATAGTGTGATATCTGTTCTATATAGATTTCTTTATTTAAACTGAATTCTCTATTTAAAAATACAGCTGAGTAATCAAATACTTTGATGTCCCAATCAAGATATATTGCAATAGATAGAAATGGTTCAAAGTGATGATAACTTAGTAGTAGAGGAGAATGTTTCAAAGTAGTTAACCTTTTATACCTGGATAAATCTATATGTAACAAGTCAGACTTTGTACTTATTAATTTTACTATTAGCTTTTCTTTTAATTCAAAGTATTCACTTTAATCCTATGATATTTTTGTTAGGGGGTCATAGGATAAGACCATTTTCAAATGTGCCTATTTTCTTTATTACTTTCATCTCTATGTCCATCACTGTCTTAAATAATGGCCAGTCTAGTTTCTTTATTGCTTTTTCAACTATTAGTACATCTAGTATGTTTTCTATTCCTATCAAGCCTCAATTTAGCAGAAGAGAGTAATATTGGTTGATTGAGTCTCTTCCCTGTACAACCTGAACTCAAATGATGGAAAAGCAAAGGAGTAGAAATTTCTAGGGTTTTTGCTTAGAGACAACAAAACTAAAGACTATAGTAAGGTGTAGTGAACATCAGTTGTGATAACTTAAGTCCACACTCTAAGTCAGAGTTAACAAAGAGAACTCATTAGAGTCCTTGCTAATTGGCCTAGCTACTTATACACGAATCTATATTTACTAGTATTTGTTTGCTCAAATTATCTTGCAGACTCCTTTTGAGTCATAGTATTCCATGCACTTCATACTATTATATAATAAATGAAAAAGAAAAAGAAATAAAATATTCTGTCGCTGTGAATTCTCTAGCTCACTTACTGTTTTATTACACTACCTCTCTCTCAAGCTTCCTTATCCCAAGAATTTTTCTTATAGCTTACTGTCCCAATTACCAATGTTCCCCATCTCATCCTCTTTTTTTTCTTGTTGTTTTATCCATAAAAATGGATTATGGCTTACTTTTGTGAATGGATTCTTTTTCTATTGCCGCCAATTTTCCTCTAACTTTTTCCAATACTCCTGCTCATATTTCCCTTCCTCCCATCCATATAATAACTTTGTCATATACTTCTCCAGTAGTCCTCTGCTAAATATCTTTTTATTTTCTTCTGTTTCTTGTCATCTTGCTTCTTTCTCTTCTGCCCTTCTGTATTCCTTTTCAAACTCTTCTACTAGCTCACTTGTGTTCTTGAGATTCTCCTTGTTTTCCCAAGTGTTCTCTTCTACCGTACACCCCTTCCATCATACTAGGTACTTGTCTTTTCTCCATACCCACCTTCTATTCATTATCTTCTCTACTTCCCACTCTTCCTCTTTTTCAATTACCATGGGTTGTGGTGGTTCTTTCTTTTGTCCCTCTACCTGCTCTGTGTACCTTTGTACTCTACTTACATTAACTACCAGATATATCTTTACTATACTAGATAGTTCTAATTCTATTGCGTTTGTCGAGATTATCACTTTGACCTTATAAGGTACAACAAACCTCTCTGTAAGCTTTTCCATTCTTCTTCCTACCATTTGATATTTGAGGTTCTTGGTGCTGAGTAGCACCAAGTTTCCCACTCAATACACTTCTACCTCTCCCCTATGCCTATCTGCATACTTTTTTCATATCCTCCTATATCTTTTCTAATACTACCTTTGCTTCTTCCTGTATTTCCTGCATCCTTTCTATGAACTTGCTCGCTTCTTCAAACTTCCCTTTCTTCCTGAGTTTGAATCCCATTCAAGTATCTCTTCTGCTGTTTGCCCTGAAGAGTGATACTTTTGTACTTGTTTGCACCTTATTATTATTGTAGATGAATTCTGCGGTTTCCAACCATTCCAGCCACTGTTCCTAATGATAATCAATGAACATTCATAAATATTGTTCTAACTCTTGATTTATTCTTTCAGTTTGCCCATCTGTCTGTGGGTGGAATGTCATTGACAATTTACTGTTGATCCCCAGCATTATATTTAACTTCCTTATCACTCCTGCTGCAAATTGTGGTTCTCTATCTGAAATAATACTTTCTGGTAAGCTGTTGATGGGGATATGTAAAGGGGTTGAATGTGTAAGTTGTGTATGTAGATAGAAATATCAATGTGCTTTACTGTCCTTACAAAAGTGAGTACTACCAAGTCAGATAATCAAAATCTCCAAGTTGTTTCACAATTGTGTGCAATTGAGTAGGTACTGGAGAGGTAATCAAAGATAAAAGAGAGGGGCTCACAAAATAGTAAAGGTTTGTTATTTAGACAGTAGAATAAAAGAAATGTTTTTAGTTTCCACTCGAGAGCACTCTCACCAGTTGGATCTCAAAGGTATGTATTGTCATGCCGGACAATTCATTTTGGCAATATAAGTGACAATTGGAATCTAATAATCATAATAACTGGCTCTCAAGAAAGAATCGGCTCCCCAGACATAACCACTAGAAGTCTAGTTGTGTACTCGAGAACACTATCTGAGTAGCGGAGTAGTGGCCACAATCACCACTATCAGTACCTCATAATGCTTTCCAGATGGTCTCATATCATATCTATAAGACAGACTCCCCCCCTAGAAGTGCTCTCGAGAGCAAACTCGATCTTAGAAGCATTTCTCTTGATAATTATGTCACCTGATAGCTGACCCCTGGTTTATAATAGGAATACCATCAGAGATCACGCATTAGTTCTGATCAGCAGTCTAAATATAGAAGAACAAGACGAGGATATACCAAATGTCGTCGGAAAGGAATAGAAAGAAGAAGGATCTGAGGGACGTGAACAAGAAATAGTAGAAAGAGTAGAGGAAGGTTTAGGAGAGGAATTAGGAGAGTTGGAAGCAGAGAAGAGTGATATTAACAATGAAGACATGCTTGAGAGTGGTCAGACAAATGTTCAAAAAACCTCTTGAGCATTCAAGAACCCTTAGAACAGGCTCAAGGTTGGCCGATAAGATAAAGAAAGTTAGTAGGAAATGGACAGAGAGTATAGAGAGTGGCTGTTGCATGATCAGATATGGACTTGACTTATTCTACCTGCCTTTTTGAGTAATTGGGAGGATTTCTTTCTTATCTTGTTTGTTGCATTCTGGGCTTTGTAATACTAATATAATACTCTAGTAGCATGGAGAGATGCAAGAAGAAGAACCCCCATCTTTGTCCTTTGTTACTCTAGAGCTGAAACTCAACTTGAGTGATTAAGAGCTCTTTTTCTGTTTTTCTTTTTATAAAAACTTTATAAAACTTCCCTCAAGGGATACCCACTCTAAAGGAGGACTTGGGCATTTACTTGGACTAGGAGCTGAACTGCTCGCTATGTATTTTTGGAGTAAGTTGCCAACTGTATGGTCAGTTGAGAGCGAGCTTGCATGAGGGCAACGTGAGATCTAGATAGGACTGCTGTATCAACGGCGAGCTAGCCTATTAGACTAGTACCTTGGATGGTAGTGCTATGGTGTGAGAGGAACACACACCTTTGAGATCCAACTGGTGAGAGTACTCTTGAGCGGAAACTAAAAACATTTCTTTCATTCTAGTATCTAAATAACAAGCTTTTACTATCTCGTGAGCCCTTCCTTTTTATATTTGATTACTTCTCTAGTGCCTACTTGATTGCACACAATTGTGGAACAACTTGGAGATTTTGACTCTTTGACTCGGTAGTACCTACTTTTGTAAGGACAGTAAAGCACTTTGATATTTCTATCTACATACCCATTACAAACACAAATCCCCCTTTTACTTTAAAATCCCTATTAGCGTTCCTCTCACACCGTAGCACTACTGTCCAAGGTACTAGTCTAGTAGGCTGGCTTGCTATCAATACAGCAGTCCTACCTAGATCTCACATTGCTTTCGTGCAAGCTTACTCTCAACTGACCATATAGTTGGCAACTTACTTCGAAAACACGTAGCGAGTAGTTCAGCTCCTAGTCCAAGTAAATGCCCAAGTCCTCCTTTAGAGTAGGTATCCCTTGAGGGAAGTTTTATAAAGTTTTTATAAAAAGAAAAACAGAAAAAAAGCTCTTAATCACTCAAGTTGAGTTTCAGCTCTAGAGTAACAAAGGACAAAGATGGGGGTTCTTCTTCTTGTACCTCTCCATGCTACTAGAGTATTATATTAGTATTACAAAGCCCAGAATGTAACAAACAAGATAAGAAAGAAATCCTCCCAATTACTCAAAAAGGCAGGTAGAATAAGTCAAGTCCATATCTGATCATACAACAGCCACTCTCTGTACTCCCTGTCCATTTCCTACCAACTTTCTTTATCTTGTCAGCTAATCTCGAGCCTGTTCTAAGGGTTCTTGGATACTCAAGAGGTTCTTTGGACATTTGTCTGACTGCTCTCGAGCATGTCTTCATTGTTAATATCACTCTTTTCTGCTTCCAACTCTTTTAATTCCTCTTCTAAACCTTCTTCTACTCTCTCTACTATTTCCTGTTCACGTCCCTCAGGTCCTTCTTCTTTTTATCCCTTCCTAATAACGTTCAGTATATTCTCATCCTATTCTTTTATATTTAGACTGCCAATCAGAACTAATGTGTGACCTCTGATAGTGTTCCTATTATAAACCAGGGGTCAGCTATCAGGTGACATTATTATCAAGGGAAATGCTTCTAAGATCGAGTTCGCTCTCGAGAGCACTTCTAAGAGGAGAGTCCATCTTATAGATATGATATGAGACCATCTGGAAAGCATTATGAGGTACTGATAGTGGTGATCATGGCCACTACTCCACTACTTGGATAATATTCTCGAGTACACGACTAGACTTCTAGTGGTTATGTCTGAGGAGCCGATTCTCTTTTGAGAGCCAGTTATTATGATTATTAGGTTCCAAATGTCACTTATATTGCTAAAATTAATTGTCTGGTGTGATACCGTATAGCTTCTAGATATTATCTCTAAACAACCTCGCTAGTCCCCCTGCTGTTGTCTTTTCTGTAATAGATATAAAGTGGGCTATTTTAGTTAATTTATCTACTACCACCAGAATTGAATTGTATTCTTGTGCCAATGATAATTTCATAATGAAATCAGCTGATATATAACTCCACGGTTTCTCTGGTATTAAATTTGGCATTAGCCTGCTAGCAGGTGCCTGTGTATGATTCTTATTTCTCTGGTATGTATCACATTCTTCTATGTATCGCTTTACCTCTTTACTTATTCCTAGCCACCAAAAATTTCTTGTCACCAACTCTGTTGTCTTCCACTGTCCTCTATGTTCTTCCACAGGTGTATCATGATACAGCCTGATTACTTCTGCTCTCAATTTTTTATTCTTAGATACATATACCTTTCCTTTTTTTAGCATCAACCCCTCATATTCTCGCCATTCTTCATTCCTCAAGACTTTAACCCCTATACATTTTATCTCTTTTACTGCTTTGATAACCTCATCATCTTTTGCTTTACTCTTTCTTATCTTGTCCAGAATGTCTACTCTGTCTATCACTACTTCAGACACTTCTACTGCTTGAGCCTCTAACCATTCTTTCTTTACCAATGTCCACTTCTCATTATTCTTTTCCACTCCCACTTTCCAGTCTGATCTTCTACTCAATCCATTCACTTTTTCCCATTCTTTCTCCAGGTATATGTTTTAAAATAAAATCAAACCTTGAAAGATACAGAGTTCATCTAGCTTATTGTCTGTTTAACTTCTGATTCCTCATGAAATATTCCAAGTTTTTATAGTTTAATCAAATTTCAAATTTTCCTTTTACATCCTCCAAGAAGTGCTTCCAAGCCTCCAAGTATCTAATTACTACCAATATCTCTTTATCATGAATCTTATAATTATGTTCTGTTTTGTTTAAAGACTTTAAGATGTAAGTTACTGACCTCTACCTATTGTCTTCATATTTAATAGACTATACACCTTCTATTGCAAAATTAGAAGCATCTGTCTCGACTCTGAATTCCTTATCCAAGTCGGGTGCTACTAGTAATGGTCTTGTAGTGAAGATCCCTTTTAGTTGCTCGAATGTCTTCTGCTGGGCTTCCTTCCATCTCCACTTCTTGTCCTTCCTTGTCAGCATATTCAAGGGCTTTGTAAGTGCTGCAAAGTTCTTCTTAATAAACCATCTGTAGTAGTTGGCAAGTCCCAAGAATTTTCTAACATCTCTGATTGTCTTTGGTATTGGCCAGTTCAACACCCCTGCCACTTTATCTTCTTCCATCTCAATTTTCCCCTGACCCATTACTACTCTCAGAAAGTTTACTTTATTTGTTTTCCATGAACACTTCTCTGATTTCACATACAAGTCATTTTCCTTTAATTGTTTTAACACTTCTGCCACAATTTCATCATGCTCTTCTTCTCCTTCTATGTCCACTAGCACATTATCCACAAAGACTACCACCTTTCCTTCATTTATGAGATCCCTCATAATCTCATTCATTATCCCCTGGAATGTTGCCAGCAAGTTTGTCATTCCAAAGAACATTACTACTGGTTCAAAAGACCCCATATGTGTAGTGAAGACTGCTTTTCACTCATTGCCTTTTTTGATACGTACATTATTGTAGCCCCATCGTAAATCCATCTTGGTAAATACTTTCTTATTTCCCATTGCATCTACTAAGCCGGTAATCAATAGCAACAGATAGTTATTTTTCACTATCTGCTTATTAAGTCTACAATAGTCTATAACCATATGCTTTCCACCATCCTTCTTTCCTACAAAGAAAACTGGAGAAGTCTGTGGTAACTTTGAAGGCCTTATATACTCTTTTTTTAGATGGTCCTGAATGAATTGTTGAGCCTCCTTCTACTTGTTCCTAGAGAGTGGATATACTCGTGCTTTACTGGCCTTGAACTCCTTCTTGAGATCTATAGCATGATCCTATATTTTTCTTGTTGGCATTCTCTCTGACTCTACCTTTCCAAATACCTTCAGCCACTTGTGGAATTTTTGGGGAACCATTGCTTCTACTTTCCTATGGTCCAGTTCTATCTCCTCCTCTCTTTCCCAATCTTTCTTTTCGTTTGCTGCCCATCTAGTCCTTTTGATCTCATCCTCTTGAATTTCTTTTCTTTTCTTTTCTTCTTAATTTCTGGGCCCATTTCCTTCTTGCCTATATATTGTTTACAAATGAGTGGATATCTTATTATCTTTACTTCCCCCTTCTCTCAATCTATCTTTGGGTTGTGTGCCTGTAACCAAGGCATGCCCAGTATTACTTCCGTCTTCCCCAGATTGCATACATCCATTTTTACTCTTTCTATATGTCTCTTAAAGTATACATTTACTTTTACTTCATGCAGGATTATACCTCCACTATTTCCTGTACTGTCCACATTTCTTACTAATATTGGCTTCTCCAGCTTAATTAGCTTAAAGCACACTCTCTCCGTGCACTTCTTGCTCATGAAGAGGCCTATGGCCCTACTATCTAACAATGCTTTCACTGAGATTCCTTTGTAAGTGTCAATTTTCTCCACTCCTATTTGCATTCACACCTCCCATAGATCTTTCAAGGTCCCCCTGACCTCTCTCTGCCTCTTCTTTGAATCAGTGATTCCAGCCCTCTTCTTCTGGGTCCTAGGCACTGATCATTCTACCTTACTTCCCCAATTCCACCATGGTACTTTTTTGCCCATTGTACAGGGTGGACAAAACACTTCTCCCTTCTTATTCCTTTCTATCTTTTTCCCTGTCATTACATTTTTTCCTCCATATACACTACACTTCATCCTTTCTGCTCTGTCATTCTTTGCTTCCTCCTCTCTCCAATTCCATGCCTCTTTGCACCCTCCACACCACATATTATACAGCTGCTCTTTACCCAGGAAACTTTGCCCCTGGTTTTCCTGTATCTTCGTTCCCTTGTAGTCACACCTCCTGCATTCTACTAGTGTTATGACTTCACACTTTGTCATCCATCCCTTTATGCTCATGACCACCCCTCTTAGAGGCAGCCTCTTTGCCCTACAGTGTTCTTTCACTTTCTCCCATACTTCTTGTCTCAGTACCACTTCTTTTCTCCTTGTCTCCTTTTTTTCCATACACTCCCATTTTTTATGTCCTCCCTTCTCACACTGAAAACATGTTACTGCTTGTTCTACCACTTCCTACCTTCTTACTTCTCTTACTCTGCACTGCATCACTCTACTTGCCAGTATTCCAAATCTATTTGTCATCTTCTTCTTCTCTTCTACCCTTCCTCCCTTGTTCCTGCAACTCTTGGCTAGGTGTCTGAACTGTTTACATCCCCAACATTTCCTTTCCTCTCTTTCTTCCAATTCTGATCTTGTTTTGGTGAGTGCTTGCCTAGTATCGAGTATTTGCTCAGTAGTTTGTTATATACTTCTAAGGACATGGTATATTGTTCTTAAAAGAGTGAATTTATCATAAATGATCACTTACTGAGTTTGTGATTGAAGAGTTCTTGTTTCTCAAAGCAAGGTAGAATAAGCAACAAAAGATATTGTTAAGTCTGAGGTCTAATTCTCAGACTATGAAGCCTTATATACAGGAATAGATGGTCTATGCATCTGGGCAGAGCATCACATGTTCTACTACCTATTTTTTTACATATAGCAGTCCTTTTGTGTCCAGAATAGTGATAACTTAACCATAAAAGGGGCTGTCCTTGTTTATGTTCAAGGATTGATGTACATCTATGGGTAATAGATCAGTGTCATGCCAAACCTTGAGGTCCTTGTATCTCCACAGGATCTT
>Ga0153957_100544_pt1 | contig 12488 bp, 15 predicted proteins | sample TSFL041MetaG_FD_104745 | JGI IMG/M metagenome (GOLD analysis project Ga0153957, IMG submission 104745) | Attine ant fungus gardens microbial communities from Florida, USA - TSFL041 MetaG | ecosystem: Host-associated > Fungi > Mycelium > Unclassified | place: USA: Florida, Wekiwa Springs... | reverse complement strand
CTGACCATCTGGTACTTTAGATCTTTAGTGCTGAGCAACACTAAGTCGCCTACTTGATATTCCTCTACTTCCCCTCTCTCCCTGTCTGCATACTGCTTTATCTCTTCTTGCACTTTCTGTAGCACTGCCTTTGCTTCCTCCTGTACGTTTTTTATCCTTTCTGCAAACTTCTCTGCTCCTTCATGTTTCTCTTTCTTCCTCATCTTGAATCCCATCCTAGGATCTTGTCCACTATTTGCCTTAAAGGGTGAAACCTTGGTTCCCATGTGCACTTTGTTGTTATAGGCAAATTCTGCTGTTTCTAGCCATTCTGGCCATTGTTCTTGTTGATGATTAATGAACATTCATAAGTACTGTTCAAGTTCCTGATTCATCCTTTCCATTTGACCATCTGTCTGTGGGTGGAACACTATAGACAATTTTGTTTTGATCCCCAACATGCAATTTAGTTCCTTCATGATACCCACCACAAACTGTGGTCCTCTATCAGAGATTATACTATCTGGTAACCCATGTAGTTTCCAAATGTTATCTCTAAATAGATGTGCTAATCCTTCTGCACTAGTCTTTTCTGTAGTAGGTATAAAGTGTCCCATTTTTGTGAATCTATCTACTACTACTAGAATCGCATCATATCTTTGTGCTAAAGGCAACTTTGTAATGAAGTCTGCACTAATGTGAGACTAAGCTTTCTTCGGAATTGAATTTGGCATTAGTTTTCCTGCTGGTGGTTGTGTTTGAATCTTGTTTCTCTAGCAAGCGTTACATCCTTCCACATATCTCTTTACTTCCCTAGTGACTCCTGGCCACCAGAAATTCCTTGTCACCAATTCTGCCATTTTCCACTGTCCTCCATGTCCCCCTACAGACGTATTGTGGTGTAGCCTGATTACTTCTGCCCTTAACTTTTCATCTTTAGGGACATATACTTTTCCCTTTTTTAACATTAGGCCATCTTCTTGACACCATTCCTCATCTCTCAACATCTTTACACCCACTTGCTTCATTTCTTCTACTGTTTTAATGACTTCATCATTTCTTGCTTTGCACTTTCTCACTTTGTCTAACAGATCTACTTCTTCTATGATCACTTCCGCTACTCTTATTCTCTTTACCATTCTTTCTTTACCAATGTCTGCTCTTCATTATCCCTTTCTACTCCCACCTCCCAGTCTGGCCTCCTACTCAATCCATCTGCTTTACCTATCTTGCTTCCTGAGATATGTTTCAACATGAAGTCAAATCTGGACAAATATAGAGTCTATCACGCTTGTCAACGATTTAGTTTTTGATTGCCCATGAAATATTCCAAATTCTTATGATCCGTCCATACTTTAAATTTACTTCTTGTTCCTTCTAGGAAGTGTCTCTATGCCTCCAAGCATTATATTACAGCTAGTATCTCTTTGTCATGTATTTCATAATTCCTTTCAGTCTCATTTAGTGACTTAGAAATATATGCTACTGGTTTCCATTTATTATCTTCACATTTAATTGATAGCACTCCTTCTGTTGCAAAGTTAAAGGTGTCTGCCTCCACCCTAAACTCCTTATCTAGATCGGGTGCAACCAATAGAGGTCAGCTTGTGAAGACTGTCTTTAACTGCTCAAATGCTTTCTGCTGCTCCTCTCCCCATCTCCACCTTTCATCCTTTCTTGTTAAATTGCTCAAGGGTCTAGCCAACTTTGCAAAATCCTTCACAAATCATCTATAGTAATTTGCAAGTCCCAAGAACTTTCTAACATCTCTGACCATCTTAAGCACCGGCTAGTTCAATACTCCTGCCACTTTATCCTTCTCCATTTTGATCTTCCCCTGACCCATTACTACCCCCAGGAAATTCACTTTCTGTATCTTCCAGGCACATTTCTCTGGTTTCATGTATAAGTCATTCTCCTCCAATCTCTTCAACACCTCTTCTACAATCTCATCATGACCTTTCTCTGTCTCTATTCCTATCAATATGTCATCTATGAATGCTGCCACCTTTCCTTCATTGATCATGTCTCTCAAAATTTCGTTTATCATGCCTTGGAATGTGGCAGGTAAATTAGTCATTCCAAAAAACATTACCACTGGCTCATATGACCCTATATATATCGTAAAGACTGCTTTCTACTCATCTCCTTTCTTGATTCACACATTATTGTAGCCCCACTGGAAATCCATTTTAGTAAATACTCTTTTGTTGCCCATAGAGTCTATTAGGTCTGTAATTAATGGCAGAGGGTAGTTGTTCTTAACTGTCTACTTGTTGAGTCTCCTATAGTCCATAACCATGTGCTTTCCCCCATCCTTCTTGTCTACAAAGAACACTGGCGAGGTTTGAGATGATTTAGAAGGTCTGATATACCCCTTCTTTAAATGTTCATCGACAAATTTCTGTACCTCCTTTTTTTTGTTTCTGGATAAAGGATAAACTTTTGCTTTGCTAGCTTTGAAATCGTCATTGAGATCTATCATGTGATCCCATACCTTCCTAACTGGCATTCTTTCCGACTCCACCTTCCCAAATACCTTCAGCCACTTGTGGAACCTCTTAGGTACCATTTCTTCCACCTTTCTGTGATCTGCCTCTATTTCCTCCTCTCTTCCCCAGTCTTCCTTTTCATCTACTGCCCATCTCACAATCTTCTTTTCATCCTCTCTGATTTCTTTCTTCCCTTTTATCTTTACTGCTTTTCCACACAGTGGTGGACATCTTGTCATTCTAATCTCTCCCTTTTCCCAGTCTATCTCTGGGTTATGGGCCATTAACCATGGCATACCCAAAATTACATCTGTTTTCTCCAATTCACATATATCTATTCTAACTCTTTTCATATGTCCTTTATAGAACATGTTCACTTCTACTTCATGTGTAATTGTACCTCCACTGTTACCGGTGCCATCTACATTTCTCACTTGTAAAGGTTGATCTAGCTTGATCAACCTATAGCCTCCCTTTTGAGCCAAACTTTTGCTCATAAACATCCCTGTTGCTCTACTATCAAGTAACACTTTCACCATCCTCCTTTTATGCATGTCTACTTTCTTAATACCCACACTCATCCACACTTCTCTTAGAGGCTTGAATGTTCACCTCACATCTCTTGCTTCTTTCTTGTGCACTGCCTTCTGATTGACAGTTCCTACCACTCTTCCTGGATCAGTGATTCCAGCCCTCTCTTTCTGGGTTCTAGGCACTATCTGTCATGAATCGCCTTCTATCTCTAAGTCAATATTTATTTTATTTTCCTTTTTCTTTTCTTTTAATTATGTAATATAGTCGGATCAGTAAACAAGGACAAATAATTGGACATGTATAAGTAGTGTACACAATCTAGCGAGGACTCTAATAAGTTCTCTTTGTCAAACTCCGATAAAGAGTGGGATTGAGGTTAAGATTACCCAACCGCAACTGAAATCCTTACACTATCCATTCTACCTTTCCATCCCAATTCCACCATGGTGTCTTCTTTTCTGTTCTATATGGCGGGCAGAAAACTTCCTCTTTCTCATTTCTCTCCACTCTTTCCTTTATAGCATCTCTCACATCACATGTGCTATACACTACTCTTTTTGCTCTTCTACTTTGTGCTTCCCTTTCTTTCCACTCCTTTGCTTCTATGCAACCTTCACACTACATGTACAACAATTGCTTTTTACTCAAGAACCCTTGTCCTTGATTCTCTTGGGTTTTGGTGCCTTTATAATCATACCCTCAATACTCTACTAAGGTTACCATCTCCTATTTTGTTGTCCACCCCTCCATACTTATCACTGCTCCTTGTAAAGGGGATCTCTTTGCTCCACAGTATTCTCTTATCTTCTCCCACACTTTACGTAGTAGTGCTACTTCTTCTTCTCTCCTCTTTTGTCTCGTTTGTGGGCACTCCCACTTTTTGTGCCCTTCCTCCCCATATCTGAAACACTTTACTTTCTGCTCCACTACTTTTTGTCTCCTCACCTTCCTTACTCCACATTGCATTACTTGATTCCTCAACACTTCAAAATTATTACCTACTACCATCTTCTCCCTCTGCTCTTCCCTACTCCTACAGTTCTGGGCAAGGTGCCTGAACTTTCTACATTGCCTATACAGCTTCCCTTTCCTTCCTTCCAATTATGCCCTTAATTTGGTGAGAGCCTGCCTTTGGTTGAGCATATTGCTCATGAGAGTATTGTATTGGTCTAGAGATATTGTGTTATGTTCTGGACAGAGTTTTGAATGTAAAAAAAAAGGTGTATGTATTTGTTGAGGGTGACTCATTGTTTTCTTCAAAGGGCTCACAATACATCTACTGGGGTGCACAGATCTTCTCCCAGCCAAGTGCCTACTGTCTTACTGACTACTGCCCTAATAGTACTTTGGCTATCACTCCACAGAGGAGATCTCTACACTAATTGCCTTCTTAAGGATGTGGTGATATTACTCTGCATAGACTAATTACAATGGACCAGTAGCATGAAGTATGTAAAATGAAGAATGTATAAGTATACCAGAGAGCACCGCTCAGTTGTAAGGTCTAGTCTAAGCTAGTACCTGAGCTTCATCCTAGCTGTGCACCTCTGGGGTCTAAACTTCCCAGTCAGTCCACTTAAGCCTGTGGCCTGGCTATAAGGAAGTTAGAATTAGTCTGAGATGACCATACACTGAGAGAGATTATGAGAATAAAGTTTGACAAGGATCAAGGCAATTGGTGTCTAGATGTGAAAATGAGTTCTAGTGTAAAGACTCAAGTTGTGGTTGCAGTAACCCTAACCCAAATCTCACTCTATGTCAGAGTAGACAAAGAGAACTCATTAGAGTCCTCGCTAGTTGATTGTACACTACTTATACATGTTTAACTATTTGTCCTTGTTTACTGATCCAAACATATTACTTAATTAAAAGAAAAGAAAAATAAAAGAAAAATAAATATTACTTAGGGGAAAATAGCGGTTCATAACAGTACTTCTTGTCCATTTCCTACCAACTTTCTTTATCTTGTTGGCTGATCTTAAGCCTGTTCTAAGTGTTCTAGGGTGCTCAAGAGGTACTTTGGACATTGGTCCAACTGCTCTCAAGCACATCTTTGTCATCAATATCACTCCTCTCTGCTTCCAACTCTCCTAATTCCTTTCCTAAACCTTCTTCTAGTCTCTCTCCTGTTTTCTACTCACATCTCTCAGGTTCTTCTTCTTTCTATCACTTTCCAATGACTTTTGGCATATCCTCATCTTGTTCTTCTATATTTGGACTGCCAATCATGACTGATGTGTGGCCTCTGATGGTGTTTCTATTATAAACCAGAGGTCAGCTATCAAGTAATGTCATTATTAAGGAAAATGCTTCTAAGGTCACATTCGCTCTCGAGAGCACTTCTAGGGGGGAGTCTGTCTTATAGATATGATATAAGACCATCCAGAAAGCATTATGAGGTACTGATAGTGGTGATTGTGGCCACTACTCTGCTACTCAGATAATGTTTATGAGTACACAACTGGACTTCTAGTGGTTATGTCTAAGGAGCTGATTTTCTCTCGAGAGCCATATATTATGATTATTATGTTCCAAATGTCACTTATATTGCCAAAATTAATTGTCCAGCATGACACTGGGTGACATTATTATTAAGGGATCTTCTTCTAAAGTTGAGTTTGCTCTTGAAAGTACTTCTAGAGAAAAGTCCACTTTATAGATATAATACAAAACTATCCAAAAAGGTTTATGAGGTATTGATAGTAGTGATTGCAGCTACTACTCTACTACTCAGATAGTGTTCATAAGTACACAACCGGACTTCTAGTGGTTATGTCTAGGGAGCTGATTCTCTCTTAAGAGCTATATATTATGATTATTATATCCTGAATGTCATTTATATTGCCAAAATTGATTGTCTAGCATAATAACATCATGAATAATAAAAAAATAAGTATAGAAGAGGTTGAGTGATAGTATGAGAGAGATCATATAACAATTAGATAGCTACTATATATGAGAGAACATATGGGCAGAAGCTATTTGATATAGGGAATTACTCAGAACTTAACAGATAGTAGTATATAGATACTATAGTTGCTCTTAGAATAGATTAGTCACAGCCACATATACACATATAAATTCATAGAGGAACTCTGTTGAGTTCTTCTTGTCTTAATCTCTATAATCCTAGCAAGGGATCAGGGACTGCATCGCTGATCTTGACACTTATAGTATCTAGTATTATGAGAAGAGATTACTTAGTAATAACCTGCTGTATGTTAATATTGTACTAGTCTATTGTCTTTCATGTAAATACATAATAGCTATCTACATAATCATATGACATCTGAGTCTACTGTTTTCCAATCATATAGTCCAGTTTTGAATTGATTTCAAAGAATATAAGGCTTAACAGCCTCACTAGTCAGCAAGATCACTACAAACAACTGACAATATACCATTTCAGGCTGCATTACAATAGCTTTCACTACTTTTCCTAAATAATATTTATTTTTCTTTTCTTTTTTAAATGCACAGGATGTTGGAGATCTATCGCTTCTTTAACTTTTACCTCCATCACGACATGGAAGCGCCCGAGTTAAACTTTGCGAATACAATGACTGAGACTCCAAGAAACCTGTATAAGAATTGAATCAACCCCAAAAGACCTCCAGACACTGCCGTTAACATACAACGGGGTCGAAACACCATAAGAAACAACTTTAACATGCCTTGCAGTCATTCTGTGTCAACCATGGATTCCTCTCCCCTATCCGAAATGGATTACGCCGAAAGAGTGGCAACTCTGAACAACTGAATGGATGTTGAAATGTCCAACCCAGTCAGAGAGGATACAAGAAACTGTATGCTCTAACAAACACAAGATGACTATGAGGTGGCGCCTACCGCCTTGTACCAAAATGATTCATCCACGTTACCAGTCCTCCTGTCTACCATCCACTACGAAGCCAATGCCCCAGCCAACTCTAATTTATGGGACGGTTATTTTGGTGCAACCTCCTTGTTTGGCACAAACAAATTTCTTCTGAATGATGCCCAGAACATCTCATCGTCCCTAATATGTATAGCTGAGTTTATTAAGCAAAGAAACATAACCAACCGCGATGGAAACAAAATCACTCAACTTGATTCTTTTGGAGAAGCAGCACTCACTTTCATCCAGGCCATACACAAAGTAGGATGGGACAAGTTAAACTCGGCTAACAATATATCTTTCAGGCAGAATATCCAAATGCAATTCGCGATAGCGGGTCCTCCGAGTAACAACAAAGGTAAAAGAAATTTGGTAGCAAAAGTTCCCCCTCCTATTCCTACACGCCTCCCTAAAAAACAAATCGAGGAAGCTAAAAAACATTGGGAAAAAAGGAAGATAAACAATAAATCCACCAAATCTTTCACACAGGCTGCATCACTAGCTTTGGACATCCTCAAACTCAGAGATGCCTTTCCAGCACTACCTAATAAGAAAATCATCGAAATTCATAATGCCATGCTCAACAAGGAACCCATCAAAGGCAGGAAAATACAGTCTACCACTAAGGGTCTATCCAGGAAACAAGCTATTGTCCCAATTCCTTCGTTACAAGCTGATATCATTATGAACAATGCAGGTTCTCATGTTAGCTCCATCAACAGTCGGTTAAAGGGGATCAAATCAACTCTCCAGGTGGAATTCATTCGATCAACATCTGAAGGTATAATTATCACCACCAACAATATTCCAGCGGCAAGCGATCTCTCAATAATGGAGAGATATATTAAATCCATTGAAGGTATCAATCAGAGTGACGTTCTAGCTCCTAGACTCCCACAATCAAAATCATACTTAAAGATTACGGGCATTCCCTTCACACAGCCAAGCGGTCTTGCATTAACTGGCGATGATATAGCTAACTAGAAAAACAGCAATCTATTCAAGGATATTTCACTAGTGGCCAAACCACGAGTCATCAAAGCATCACCCAAGTCAGACATGGCCATCATTTGGATAGACATATGGGACACCCAGAGCAGCTCCAAAGCAAAAATACTAATCAACCATTCATTCAACTATAGAAGATGTATCGCCACTATTAGAGAAACGAACATGAATCCAGGAGTTCCTCAATGCCACAATTGTTGGAAATAAGGCCATGCCACTTTCACGTGCAAATCTCATGGTTCCAGATGTCAAAAATACGGCGGCCCTCATAAGATCAAAAATCACAGAGACATAGCTTGGTGCTGCAAGGCAAACTTCAAAATAAACCCTCTACGGCTCGAAACCAAATAAGGAAAACTGTGCCCTCACACATTCAAATGTATAAACTGTAAAGGTGAACACTCAGCTGACGACAATAAGTGCCCGTATTGGAAACATAGATTTAATTGTGAATAGCACACAAAGAAAGCTCAAGAGGCCAGAAAAATCAGGGCTAACTCAATTTGTCTGGCTGCAGGCAGTAAAAACAATTTATGATTAAGCACAATTTAAAAATCTTTTTGCAGAACATAAGGAAAAATAAAACGCTCACAGATATAATTTTAGAAACATAAAAAAACATTTCGGACATTATTTTCATTCAAGAGCTTCCTCGGTCCTTATTAAGACGTGTCCCTAGCCACACAAGCTCTGAAGGCGATCCATACTATGGCACTCCGAATCACCCAGACTGGTCATTATTCATACAAAACGATGGCAATATTGAAAACTACCCCAGGGTTGCAACATACATCAACAAAAGACTTTCGAGAATGAGGTTCTTCCTCAGAAAGGATCTTATAAATCATCGGGATATCAATGTCATTGATTTTCACAACGGACAAGATGTCAACTTCATCATCAACATATACTCGGATAGCAATCAAACAGCTCTACAAGTATTATGAAACAACACAAGAAACATTGGAATCACGATAATCATGACAGGTGACTTCAACATTAGAGATAGTGACTGGGACCCAAACATCCAGTATTATTCTATTCATATAGAAGATCTTATGTCCATAGCCGATAGCCTAAACCTCAAACTCACTACACCTGCAAACCCAGGACCTATTAGATATGTGGACAATCAACAGGACTCTAACTCTGTCCTCGACCTTGTGTTTATGAACCCAAATAACTTGGGCTTCAATAAACACACTCTAAACCCAGACATTCACTTACTATCTGACCATGTTCTCCTCACCATAGAAGTAGGCATAAAAGAAGAGAACATTGATTGCACCTTCTAAGCCATAAAGAAGGATAGCGAAGAAGAAGAAGTGTTTATCAGAGACATATTAAAAGGCATAAGAAATATCGACACTTCTGAGCTAAAAAACCAGACAGACATACAAAGGTGCGCCAACGCTCTCTCCACAACCTTCAAGGATGTGTGGACCACATACTTATCAACCAAAAGAATCACCAAACACTCCAAGGAGTGGTGGAATGAGCAGTGCACTGTATGCATTAACAAGTATCATGAAACAGGCAAGCTGAAAAGCCTTTAAATCAGCCACTTGTAATGCCAAAAGATCATTCTTTGACCAGAAAATCCAAGAAATTGCGATAACCAACAAGAGACCATGGGACCTTATGAACTGGGTAAGAAAGAAAAATTTACCCGCTATCGAAGCAATTTACCACAAAGGACAACTATGCAATAACCTTGAGGCACTATGGAATGCACTTCATAACTCATATAACTCAGCTGAGAACAGGTCAATCAACACGAGGTTTCTAGACAAAATCGACCAGTGTGACAACATAGAGTAGCCGCCTTTCACAGGTCAAGAATTCAAAGATGCTATAGCTAAGTGCTTGAACGCCTCATCCCCCGGTCCTGACCATGTCACATGGAGACATCTCAAACCTTTAATTTCAGATAATACATGCCTAGGTAAGATTGTAAACATCACTAATGCATGTATCACTATAAGTTACTAACCTGATCAATTCAAAGAATCAACATCGGTCATCATTCCAAAACCTAACAAAGTGTTCTATAACACACCCAAAGCCTTCAGACCAATCGTCTTACTCAATACCATAGACAAACTCATTGAGAAAGTTATTAGCCACTGGCTCCAATTCCACTTATCAGCCAATGGATTTCTCGACCCTAACCAACTAGGAGGCATTAGACAACAATCAACTATTAATGCTGGAATGTACCTTACTCATCTCATACACACAGGTTGGGCTAAAGAGTGTCACACAAGTGTTATAGCCTTTGACATAGCACAGTTCTTCCCATCACTTAATCATGATTGTCTTTCCTTATGTTTTGCTAAAGCTGGTCTAAATGCTAATGTTTTGGAATTTTTCAGAAGCTATCATTCCAACAGGTCCACCATGTATGCATGGAACAACTTTACATTACAGAAATTTGCTACAAGTATAGGCGTTGGTCAAGGATCTACTCTCTCCCCCATCTTGTCTGCTATCTATCTTGCTCCAATCATAAAAACATTCAAAAAAAGAATAAAAAATCTAAAAGAAAAAATTCATATAGACATCCTTTCTTTTGTTGACGATGGTCTTTTAATTTCTCAGGAGAAGAGTTATGAATTGTCTTCCGCATTTTTCCTTAGTAGTTACAATATGATATTCAAAATCTTCTCAGATACAGGACTCGTCTTGGAACACAACAAGTCAGAAGTGTTTCACTTCACACGAGCCTATAACCCTCCAAATCCCTCTATCAACCTCACTTTGGTCGGAGGACCCATACTTCATCCAAAACCTATCTAGAGGTACTTAGGTTTCTTTTTTGACAGAAAACTCAACTTCCACCAACACGTATACCACTATGCAACTAAGTGTCTCTTGACCCTTAGCACCATGAAGATGCTGGGCAACTCAGCAAGAGGTCTCCTACCTATGCAAAAATGCCTCCTCTACAGAACATGTATCCTTCCAATAGCCTTATACGGATTCCAACTATGGTTCTTCAACGGCACCCCAACAGTTAAAAACATCACGGAATTAAAGAAAATGCAACATAGGGCGGCTCTATGGATCACTGGAGCCTTTCGTACATCTCTGTCAGAGGGGGTTGAAGCCATAGCTGGCCTTGTCCCTATAAACCTTCACCTCAAAAAGCTCAATGGCCGCCATCATCTCAAATATACAACCATTCCTCCATCATATACCATCAACTCCCTTTTCGATAAGCACCAAAGCAGAAATCAAAACCAGCACAAATTTGCGCTAGCAAATCTCACTAACAAGCAAAAATTGAAGCTGAAAAGTCCTATCAAAGACGTCAGCAAAAGACTCAACGAAATTAAAGACGAGTTTGATCCTATTCACACTATTTTCATCCTGGCTTGCGATTAGTAGATCATTTCTCTGATAGAATAGTTTTTCACTCTCCTGAGTCATCTGACGATGAAGGTCTTTTCACCCACTCATCGAAACTCAATTTGGCATTCGAAAAAACACAAAAATCATCCAAGGACATTGCAGTCGTTGCAGACGGTAGTGTCAAAACATCAGGATCAGCCACAGCCATTGTTCACGTCTGGAGAGACAATAAAGTCATTGCTCAACTCAAAGTGTACACATGTAACGTTACTCCACTGGAAGCCGAACTAATGGCCATACACATTGGCCTTACTTACACGTTTGAAAACTCTGAAGCACACCAAATCCTTGTTATTACAGATGCACTCAAAGTGGGAAAAAAAATCATCTCTTCAGGCAATCAATAACTCCAGAAATCCATCATTCCCATAGCGGAAAAAATACAAAGCTTCCTTGGTAAAGATGGTTGTAACGCAATACACTTCTGGTATTGCCCCAACAAGCTAGAGTGGCCTAGACATACTCTAGTCGACAAAGAAGCCAAGTCTTCCTATACTCCGCCCATTCTCCCAGAAAAAAACTCATTCTTACTTAGCAAAAAGAAAGAGTGTGACCTCTTACTCAAATCATGGTAGAAATCGTTCAAAGATAGCAAAAAGAAAGAACAATTATTCCTCGAATTTGAAGATGATAATGAGAGTGTCATCAAACTGACATATGCCAAAGGAGGGTCATGGCTACCGCACATAGGAATCTCAAACTCTGTATGTGCGAGATTCACCTGTATGATGCTTGGGCATGCACCTATAGAAGAGTATCAGCAGAGATTCTTCCCCAACACACCGGTTCAGTGCCCCTGCAGGGAAGCTGACGTCAAAACTAGAGAACATATTTTTATGCAATGCAGGCAATATGAGGCTTCATTATGCCCTAGAGATATATGCTTATCAAGCTTCATAGAGTTTATCACCGGCAACCCAACATCATTCTGTTTTGACAATGGCTAAAAGCTGGCTTAGGTATCCACCAAGATACATATATGTCACCTAAATGTGCTTGGTCTTTCTAAATTTTGTTTCCTCTTCTTATCTTCTCTCTACTTTCTTTCTCTTTCATTTTCTCGTATTTAGTTCGTTGGTAACATATTTAAGTAGATACAAATGTGTCTACCACGGCCTGCCTATGTGCTCTGTGTAATAAATCATTGATGGAAAAAAAAAAAAAAAAAAAAAAAGGTGTGGAGG